>OJKH01000291.1_pt1 | contig 24892 bp, 17 predicted proteins | sample 1596471 | NCBI WGS metagenome assembly OJKH01 (sample SAMEA4350108, study PRJEB24818) | metagenome | biome: human; feature: gut; material: faeces | place: Denmark | collected 2013-09
AGGCGGCGGTGGTTTCCGGGTTAGTAATCACGTCGACCTTTTTGTTGGCCGCGGCGTCGATTTTTGCCTGGCGGTCGGCCAGCGCTTTATCAACGGCTTTGGCGACGATGGCGTCGATCTGTTCCTGAGTAAATTCTTGCGCCATTACAGAGGTAAGCGGAAAAAACGCGGCGATAACCGCCATGGTTAATGGAAGCTTTTTTATCATTGTCATGAGTTTCTCAATATAGGTTAATTTTATTCAGACAATAACCAGCCTATTCTGAGCTGACAGAATATGTCGCTATCATCAGAACAAGTTATTTTTTATTTTGTACGGTCACAGAGGCGTTACACAATTATCGTTACCCTTCCTCCTTCGCTGATATTAAACAGGTGGTCTTTCGCCACTGACAAAAAAACACAGCACGAACCAATAAACGCTATTTCCCAGCAGCGGATAGACGGCGCAATACATGCCCCCGCGGGGGCATGTCAGCAAAAATTAACCAAAGATATAGGTATTGACGAGATTTTCGAGTAATTCCTGACGCCCGCTCTGAGGCTGCGGATTCAGATTATGCTGCTCAGCGTATCGGGCAATATTATCCAGCGACATCTGCCCGCTCATAATTTTCTGCCCCAGCTCGCCCTGCCAGCCGGCATAGCGTTTTGCCAGACCCTGATCGAGCTTGCCATCCTCAATCATGCGCGCGGCCAGCTTGAGGGACAGCGCCATCACGTCCATGGCGCCAATATGGCCATAGAACATGTCGTATTTGTCGGTGCTCTGCCGACGAACTTTGGCGTCAAAGTTCAGGCCGCCGGTGGTGAATCCCCCGGCTTTAAGGATCTCGTACATCACCAGGGTATTTTCTTCCACACTGTTCGGGAACTGATCGGTATCCCAGCCGAGCTGCGCATCGCCGCGGTTGGCATCAACGGAGCCGAAAATGCCCAGCGCGATGGCGCTGGCGATTTCATGGTGGAAAGAGTGCCCCGCCAGAGTGGCGTGGTTGGCTTCAATGTTCACCTTGATCTCATTTTCCAGACCAAACTGCTTCAGGAAACCATACACCGTCGCGACATCGTAATCGTACTGATGCTTGGTGGGCTCCTGCGGTTTCGGCTCGATAAGCAGCGTGCCGCCAAAGCCAATCTTATGCTTGTGCTCCACCACCATCTGCAGGAAGCGGCCAATCTGCTCACGCTCCTGACGCAGGTCGGTATTCAGCAGGGACTCGTAACCTTCGCGGCCGCCCCACAGAACATAGTTTTCGCCGCCGAGCTGGTGGGTAGCGTTCATGGCGGTCACCACCTGCGTGGCCGCCCAGGCAAACACCTCCGGATCGGGGTTGGTCGCCGCCCCGGCGCCGTAGCGCGGGTGGGTAAAGCAGTTGGCGGTGCCCCACAGCAGTTTCACGCCGGTTTGCTGCTGTTTCTCCGCCAGCACCTCGGTCATGATGGCGAAATTATGCAAATACTCTTTCAGCGACGCGCCTTCTGGCGAGACGTCGACATCGTGGAAGCAGTAATACGGCACGTTGAGCTTGTAGAAAAATTCAAACGCCACGTCCGCTTTGCGTTTGGCCATTTCCAGCGCATCGCCCGCGGCCTGCCAGGGACGCTCAAACGAGCCGGCGCCAAACATATCCGCGCCATTCCAGCAGAAATTATGCCAGTAACAGGCGGCAAAACGCAGATGATCTGCCATGCGTTTTCCCAGCACGATTTCATCCGGATTATAGTGGCGAAACGCCAGCGGATTATCGGTTTTGGGTCCGGCAAAGCGAACGCGATCAACCTGGTCGAAATAGGTTTGCATGATGAACTCCGAAATTGAGAAACAGGAAAATTAACAACTGTGACACATCGTGTATTCTCATCGTCGGTTGCTCAATTACGTTATTTCACTCGGCGATTGAGAAAATGCTCAAATGTGAGCCATCTCGCAAATAAAACTATTTTAAATATCTCGCTTCGCGCGCGTATAGCGTACACTTCCTGGGGAATTCAGGTATCCATACCAAATTAAAATGCCGGTTTTGTCACAATGCCTGCCTGCCCAAAAATTAGCGGCGGATAACGGTTCAACGCAGGCGATACAGGCCTTTGCTTCGAGGATCACAGAAGTAAAAAAACATAATTACGTAATTTAAAAACGTAATAGATTCTTCCAGGTCAACTGTGTCAGAAAGTGTTTCACCTACACAAAACAAACCGGAGTCTGCTTAGAATGAGTAAAAACATAATGCACAGTCGGCATGATGAATATCATAAATTAACCCGTGGAGAACGAATTGGTTATGGCATGGGCGACTTTGCGCAAAACCTGGTTTTCGGCACAATTGGGGGTTTTCTGGCTTTGCATATGCTGACGGTAAATACCATCAGCACGGCAACGGCAGGCTTTATTTTTCTTTTTGTCCGTATCATTAATGTGTTTTGGGATCCGATGGTCGGAACCTACGTGGATAAACGAACCTCGAAAGCAGGGAAATATCGCCCCTGGCTGTTACGAGCCGGCGTGCCGCTGGTGATCCTGTCGGCATTACTGTTCGCGCCAATCCCTGGGGTGAAAGGTTCGGTGGCTTTCGCCTTTATTATTTATCTGGCGCTGGACCTGGTTTATTCCTTAGTCAATATTCCCTATGGCTCGCTGAATGCGTCGCTGACCCGCGACCCGGAATCGATCGATAAGCTGACCAGTACCCGCATGATGCTGGCCAACAGCGCCAACCTGCTGGTCTATACCCTGTTCCCGATGTTTGTGCAGATGGCGGCGCCGAAAGATCGCAGCCTGAAAGACACCGGCTTTTTTGGCCTTGAGCTGAATCTCGGCAACTATACCGATCCGTCGGCGAACTACGCCTGGTTCGGCGTGTACGCCATCTATATGATCATCGGCGCGGTGGCCCTGTTTATCTGCTACAAATGCACCAAAGAACGCGTTGTCGCGACCGCCGAGCAGACCGCCAACGTCAAAACTACCGACCTTTTCCACGAGCTCAGACATAACCGTCCGCTGGTTATTCTCGGCATGTTCTTTATGCTGGCCTTTACCTTCATGTTCTTCATGAACACCGTTAACGGCTTCTTCAACCAGTTCGTCGTCGGCCACTCCGAATGGATGGGCGCCGTGGGTCTCGTCGCGTCTATTCCCGGCATCGCCTTCCCGGTGTTCTGGCCGAAACTGAAAAAAATCTTTGGTAAAAAAGGCTTCTTCCATCTGTTCCTCGCCATGTTCATCGTCGGCGAACTGCTGACCTACGTCTGGTCCCGCGAAGGGATGCACGACGCCCTGTGGCTGGCCTACATCGCCACCTTTATTAAACAGTGGGGCTTAACCTCCGCCACCGGCTTTATGTGGGCGCTGGTACCGGAAGTTATCGCGTACGGCGAATTAAAATCGGGCAAACGCAATGCCGCCATTATCAATGCCATTATGGGACTCTTCTTCAAGATCGGCTTCACCATCGGCGGCGCGATCCCGCTGTGGCTGCTGGCGGTGTATGGATTTAATGAAAGCGGCGCCGTGCAGAGCGCCAGCGCCATCGATGGGATCATTATGACCGCGGTGTGGATCCCGATTGCGCTGGCCGCTATTTCGATGGTGATCATGCAGGTTTATCCGATCTCCGATAAACATGTTACCGACATCAACCGTCAGCTGGATGAGATCCGCGTGTAGTTAAAAAAATTATAAATCAGACCGATCCTTAACTTTCCATTTTAAAAGGTGTAATGAAATGTCACTTATTCAAAACCCGATATTACGCGGCTTTAATGCCGACCCCAGTATTATTCGCGTCGAGGATACGTACTATATTGCCAACTCGACGTTTGAGTGGTTCCCGGGCGTGCGTTTACATGAGTCGAAAGACCTGAAAAACTGGAACCTGCTGCCTTCGCCGCTCTCCACCACCACCCTGCTGGACATGAAGGGCAACCCCTCCTCCGGCGGCATTTGGGCGCCGGCGCTCTCCTGGGCCGATGGGCAATTCTGGTTGGTGTATACCGATGTGAAGGTCACCGAAGGCGCCTTTAAAGACATGACCAACTACCTGACCACGGCGAAGGATATTCGGGGCCCGTGGAGCGACCCGATCAAGCTGAACGGCGTCGGGTTTGACGCCTCGCTGTTCCATGACGACGATGGCCGGAAATATATCGTCCAGCAAACCTGGGATCACCGGGAGTACCATCACCCCTTCGATGGCATTACCTTAACGGAGCTGGATACCAACACGCTGAAGTTAATGCCGGAAACCGCGCGCACCATCTACCGCGGCACCGCCGTGGCGCTGGTCGAGGGGCCGCACCTCTATAAACTGAACGGCTACTACTATCTGTTTGCCGCCCAGGGCGGCACCGTGTTTACCCACCAGGAGGTGGTGGCGCGGTCGAAAACCCTCGAGGCCGACAGCTTCGAAACCGAGCCGGGCGACGTGTTCTTAACCAACGTCGATACCCCGGACAGCTACATCCAGAAACAGGGCCATGGCGCGCTGGTCTCCACCCCGGAAGGCGAATGGTATTACGCCTCGCTCTGCGCCCGGCCATGGAATCGCCCGGGGGAATCCATCTACGACCCGCGCGGCTGGTCAACCCTCGGCCGGGAAACCTCGATCCAGAAAGTGTACTGGGACGACGAGGGCTGGCCGCGTATTGAAGGCGGTCACGGCGGGAAAACCTTCGTCGAAGGGCCGAAAGACGCCATCTTCACCGAAAGCGCCAGCGATAATAGCCAGCAGGATGACTTTACCTCGCCAGCGCTCGACCCGAACTGGAATACCCTGCGAGTGCCGTTTACGGCCAAAATGGGCACCACCGGCGACGGCAAATTAACCTTAATCGGCCAGGGTTCGTTAGCCAATACGCATGACCTGTCGCTGATTGCCCGCCGCTGGCAGGCCTTCTATTTTGACGCCGCGGTGAAGGTGAAATTCGAACCCTTCAGCTACCAGCAGATGGCCGGATTAACAAATTACTATAACGACCGCCACTGGAGCTTCGTCTTCCTGACCTGGAATGAAATTAACGGCAAGGTCATCGAAGTCGGCGAAAATAACCGCGGAAAATACACGTCGTACCTGAAAGATAACGCCATCAAGGTGCCGGACGGCGTGGAATACGTCTGGTTCCGGACCAAGGTCCGCAAGCAGACCTACAGCTATGAATACAGCTTCGATGGCGTGTCGTTCACCGAGATCCCGGTCCAGCTGGATGCCGCGGTACTGTCCGATGACTATGTGTTGCAGAGCTACGGCGGGTTCTTTACCGGGGCGTTCGTCGGCCTGGCGGCGGTAGACTACGCCGGGTACGGCACCCAGGCTGAGTTTTATCAGTTCGAGTATCAGGAGCTGGGCGATAGGTTAGCGGCCGATGGCAGCTACAGCTGGGAGGCTGGCGAGACGCGGGATAAGTAAGAGAGAGCGGGCCCACGCTACCGGTAAGGTAGCGTGGGGTTTGTGGTGTGCGTGGAACTAAAACGGGTGCGCTTACATACAGCTTCGACAGGGTTCATAACGGCGTCGATCTGGTGCTCGATGAATTGGATGTTACGCTTAGAGAGCTCCTCAGATGACATAAACATTATGGATGGAAGACCTCTAGGCGATTTTAGGTAGACACTTACAATTGCACAGGCCTCTAGAGCAACAACCGACGATCACATAGCATTGTCCGGACCAAGCCTGAAAAATTACCTTTCGGGACTTACAATTGACAATTAGGTATTTTATTGTCAGATCCGGTAGCCATCTAAGCGATTGCCTAAAAAAGTGGGCATATACACAGAAACACTGACAGGCCGGCCCGCAAAATAATCAGCTCCAGTTATCACTCTCTTCGGAGTGCTTCTGCCATTTATAGTAAACTGATGTTTATGCATCATACACAACAGTGCTACTTATAACATGTAATACAAGCGCCGCCACCCTCTTCAAGATCATACATCGCGTCCATATCTAACGTGTCAATAATCATGCTTTCATCCACCATTGCATGCATACCTAATCGACGTTTTCTCTCGCGCTGTTTTTTCTTCTCGAAACGAGCTTTTACCTTCTCGTGGTTTTCCTTAATCTGCTTGACACGCTCTGGGTCCTCCAGTGTTTCTAATGGTTCATTTGGCCCCATCCAGAAAAAAGTTTCGCCATTCTCACTAGTCTCAGCTCTTTTTTCATAAGACTTAGCTTCTTCAAAAGCCTCAGGATGCTCTTCACGTAGCCGTACCCATTCAATTTTTCTTTGGAAGAAGCAGAAGGTACAACCAGAACGAGAACGCCATTCGTAGTATTTCGGTAAACCAAGCCCAGCACTATCTAATATATCGAGTACACCCTGCTTTTTAATGCCGTCTTCAGCAAACGGCATTTTGATTGTGAGATATTTTTGGTTTTCATTGGGACGATAACCATCACGCCAAGGTTCATCAGCGCGAATACCCACATAAGAAATAACTTCGTAGCCATCGTTGAGGAAAGGACGAATCCATTTCTCAAATGGCTCGAGTTTCATACGGATGGTACACCACCGTTGTTGTCCTGCAGGGAGAAAATTATTGTGTTGCTCTAACCAATAATCAAATCCTTTTTTGTCGTTTATGTGCAGAATAGGTTTACCTAGTACAATTTCTAGTTGCTCCAAGTACTCATAAACTTCAGGCAATTCTTTGCCCGTATCAGTAAAGAAATACTCGATGTCGAGCTCAGGATAGTTCCTAGCCATATACACCGAGAGAGCAGCACTGTCCTTACCTCCTGATAGGCCAAGAACATGTTTCACCTTGCGTTCATCACTCATGAGTAATACCTATTTATTTAACTTTTGCTTCAAGGGACTTTCTCAGCAATTGCTGCAACACATTGATTTTATGGAATTCATCAAGTCCAGAAAGATGACCTTCAATAGTATTCATTGTGTTTTGCAATTCATCCATTTCAACAACTCTAATTTCTCGCTTAAATGAGGTTAGCTTACCATCATCGCCTTCTAATACTAAGGAGACCAATTTTGTTTTACCAGAGTTAGAGTTAGCTTCGTCATTATGCTGCGACTTTACCACACTCAAAAAATCTTGTGCGTAGTCACTGATTTTGTTTGATGCTGTTTGAAGAATTCCTTCATTCCAGTTTTGTTTTCCGCGCCCAGTGACAATTTGAATTATGCTCTCTAGCCACTGTAATAATCCAGTATCGCTTTTGGCGAGCTCCCTAGCAAAGGCTTTTAAGCGCAAGTCACCTGAATTTTTCTCAACGTACCGGCACATTTGAGCTAATTCTTCACCATTTTCTGGAAAAATATTTTTTACTCTGGCCTTGATCGAAACTAACATTTGCTCGTGCTTTTGCCTGAGAGTTTTAAAACAGTCTTCCAAGAGATCAATTTGACTCGTAAAATCACTAGCACCAAAATCTACCAGCTCTTTCCGTAACTTCTTAATAAGTAGAGTATGTGGATCATTTGCTTGCAAAAAAAGATCTCGTACTCTCAAATAGGTTTTATTACGTTCATCATTATCTGGCACAATGTGGTGTGCGTTTTTTACCCACTGCGGTAGATTATGTATTGTGGTAACTAATGGTGTCGCAACTGATAATATGTTATTTGAAATATTACGGTTGGTTTCCGCTGCAGCGAAAATCGCAAGGTTCTGCAACCACTCTTTTTCGTCAGTTGCTAATACGATATATTTCGCGGCAAGATCGCCTGGGTTCTTAATCAGTTTATGAACATAGTCACTGTCTGGCTCTGCGATAAAGGCAAATTCGCCAGACATATCTTTTTCATAATATGCGATTTGTTCACCCATTGATTTCAAAAAAGCGAGTATGAAAATCGGAATAACACCTTTCGTTAAACCAAAGGGTGCGCTACCCCATAATTCGGCGATTTCAGACAAACCAACTTCACTACCTTTGCGATCTTTCAATAGTTGTTCCGCTGCGGAAAACATGGCATTGAGATTTGTATCCAAATAATCTCTGAACCAATGCTGCCCTTTTTCACCTTCGGCCGAGTGAATGGATGTATTTTTTAAGCAGCTTATATACATGGATTTCTCTGGAGGAAACCCCTCAATACCTAAATCCTCACAGTCTTCTTTATCAAGCATGGCTTCGAGAAGCTTTTTTAAAGCAGAAACTGCGGTCCCAGACAACTTATTACGATTAACAAGCTCGTTGAGGATTTTAGGTGTTTGGAAAAATATGCTGTCGGCAGCAAAGGTTGCTATTTCACTAATGGTCTCTTTGGCATAAGCAACTCCGTTGTGAAACCAAACCGCGTTGTTGAATGCATAGGTTAAAGCGGTTTCAAGGGCTGATTGTGCATTAAAAGTACGAGCATTGTGTTCTTCGCGAGCTACTTTATCATGAGTAAGCGCAGCTCCAGTTATTTTATCACTCTGGATAAGATCTAACGCGTATTTTTCATTCGCAAGGTTAATAATTTCATTAGCATTTGGGGCACAAGCAAGCATCAGTGACTTGTTATTTCGTGTCAACTCCTTCAATCGCGCTTCCGATTCTTCTTTAAGTAATAGTAAGAAATTTGCGAATTCACCATTTCGAAAAGTAAGTAATGAACTAATCTCGATACTACTAAGTTGCATTGCTACCGATTGAGCAGCCCATCGTAATGTACCAAATTCATGATAATGGCCTTTAGCAATAACTTGGGAGCTAAAATTAATACGATCAATCGCTTCATGACTATTATGAAGTTGATCAAGTTTTTCTTCAACTAAACCAGCAATATCGAGATCAGACCCTTCAAATACCACCCAAGAGGATAGATATTTTCTAAATACAATACAGGAAGCGTCTTTTAGTTGTTGTAGGCACGCATTAAGCTGTTCTTGCTGTGTAATCTCGGTTGCGGTAAGCAGTATCTTCTCAGTGCCGGTGAGGTTGGCAGATTTACCAAACAGGGTAATCAAAGCTATGCTTTTAAGCAGCTTGATGCATTGCGGTGAAAAGTCTTGTTTCAAGGCTTTTCTTATTGCATCAGCTGCTGTCGCCCAACCATGACCATCAGGGGATCCCAAAATAGCATGTTCCATATTGGCTTCTAGATAATCCCAAAGATGACTAAGATCATATCGAGCGTTTTGGTCACTTGTTTGCTGTAGGAAAAGTTGAAAACTGAACTGTTCATGAGAATTCAAAAAACTAAACGTACTGCGTTCGTTTTGACTAAATCTTCGCTTGGCAATAGGTCCTAATAGCAAAGCGGTTAATGGATGAAGTGGAATACATTGCTCCAATCGTGTAAGTAGCAGCTCTTTACGCTGTAGCTTATCTTCAAGGGCTGCAAGTACGCGTTTAACGAGCTGATCACCATCGTTTTTCGGTAATATTGTTTTTATCGAGCTACTAATTAATGCAACCGTTTCATCAGTTGATACATTATAAAGAATATCGCTATAGCGTCCTTGAATCTTACCCCATTCATCCTGTAACTTAGTGCCACGTTCTTTAGCATATTCACTAAATGACTGATGTAATAATCCTAAAAAAATAACTGGCGTGTTAATCCTAGATAGCTCTTCTGCGATATCCTGAAATAAATGTAAATCACCACCATTTCGGTTAATGTACTCTAGGCTTTTGCCCATTTCATCTGCGATGATAAGTACACCATCAACGTATGGAGCAATGTCTTCGAACAGTGCTTTCCATGAGTTAAGGAGCTCACTGTCACTCTCTACGCTCACTTTGCTATACTTATTGAATATGCTGGATTTGCATGTCTTTGGATGTTCTTCAAGTGCTCTAAGAGTTGCATTCCAAAATGATGCGATAGGGCCTCTAACTCCACCTACGGAGCGTATTTGTAACCACCCTCCCTGGTAAGGGACACTTTCTTCTAATAGAATTTTAGACTCATCATTTATAGTAATGAGTGCTTCACTACGAATATTAATATCAGCATGTAGTAAACCAGCTACAAGCAACGCAACCGTCGACTTACCCGAACCATAAGCACCAGTAAGTGTATAGGCGCTCTGCCCGGTTTGTTTGTACTGCCGGAAAAGCGTTTCTAAGGAAGATTGTGCAGTTCCATGGTAAACCAAACCAGGAAAGAAATCGGCGCTCAAATCACTATCGATACGGGTAGAACGTTGATGGCGTGTAGCGATAGAGTAAAGTTTACTAAGAGTCACTCTTATTTTCCTTCTGGTTGATAGTAATACTTAAGGTACTGATCAGCTTTAATATTATTGATATCTTCGAAACAGTGTTGTACTTGCCTTAAACCTTGGGTATCTGTCCAGGCTATTTTGCCTTCGGTTAATGTTTCAACTTGATCAAGTTTGTCACTAAGCCCGGCAGCAGATAAACGAAAAACTCGACCAGGAGAGCCTACGTCATTCAGTAATGCTTCAAAAGACAACGTGTTTACCTTACTCTCTTGGTGTTTTCTCTGCATATAGTCAATGAGGGCATAGGTAAAGACCTCTACGGGCAGTGAAGGACGCCGAGAAAGTTCTGCCAAGTAGCTCCTGGCATCTTCTTGCTTCAGCAAACCTAGCTCTGTGAAAGGTGAAGCAAAGCTGTCCTCATTAATTTTTTTGGATTGCAATGACTTATGTGCATACATCTGCAACAGACAGTCGATATCTTTGTTTAGAGTTTCTTCAGTAAGCTCTTTCTCGTGATTAGTTAGTGCATCTTTGATTTCATTTGCTAAAAACTCTTTCTTTACTTTTATCCCATTGAAATAATTAAATAAAAAACGAGACGCATTTAATTCAGCATTTCTTGTATCGATGGATTGCAATAGCCAATGTAGTAACCAGATCGTCCCGATCTTATCAAGGTATTCATCATATGCTGCTCTACCGTTTTTATGAGTAAATAACTGTTCAGCAAGCGGTGTCAGTTGATAAATTTGTTCTTTGTTATCAACGCATATCACTAAATTCAGTGCTCGAATCCAGTGCCGGACAGAAAGTACCATGTTCTTTCCCATCCCCATTGATTGCATCTGTTTCTCTATATTCAACTTACTCGAGATGGACTCACCTTTTACAATTTCTTGAATTATTTTATAAATCCAGCCGTAACGGATAGGAAAAGTTTGATGTCCGGAGAATTTTAGTATCGTAGATTCGATGCTCAATGTAGTTACCTTACTGCTGAATTGGAGATTTTATCCAAACGGAAACAGCATTGTATCAGAAGGCCATTGCATCTAGAAGTTCATTGTAATCAGAAGTTCATTACACCACAAAAACAAACAATATTAGGATATATCACTAAAAAAACTTAAAATCAAAACACATTATATAAGCAGAATAAACTAAAGGTGTCGTTGATAGTGCATCATTGCACTGCCCAACTGCTGACAACATTATTCGTAAGGTTGTTGTGCCGTGCTTGTCTCATGGGAAATGAAGACTATGCCCGGTCCAAAGCTTGATGTAGAATCCAGCGTGATGTTTGTCTCTAAAAATGTCCTTGATTTCATATGGTTTGCCTAGCATATTGTGGCTTGCAGGATAATGTTTGGCTCATCGTACCACTCAACTAGCTGCCTTTTGTGACTGGAATCTCAGCAGCTAGTGAAACGCCAGGCTCACTATACTAAAATGCACGGTCAAGATCATAGAATATCCTTAGATTTGATGATATAAATAGTGTATTTTCAAAGCATATCAGTTACCTAGGAAAACATCGATGCAAAAGTCTCTGGATATTTTTAAAGCAGAACCTCAATCAGTCTTTGATGTCATCTGCAAACGTAAAACAACAGGCTTTTATATGCCTGCTTATCAGAGACCATATTCATGGGAAGAAAGTCATATTAGAGATTTGTTTTCTGATTGTGAAAACGTATTTAGAAATCTTCTTGACTCTCATGATGCGATTATTTTCCTCGGTTCCATACTCAGTGTGGATGATAGTATTGCCCTAACCATTTACCCTTTAGTAAAAAGGGATAAACCGGAGGAAATCAAACTAATCATTGATGGACAACAGCGCCTTTCGACTTTGATGTTGATAATACTCTGTATTAATGAAAGATTAAGAATACTTTTACCGAGTTTGAAAAAAGCAATTACCTCAGAACAAGATGAAGAAATAAAAGACGTCCTTGATGAATTACGCCAAGTAGTTTCCCAGCTAGAGATCGACACTTCGAATACGGTTGTAGAGACAACTGCAGAACATGAAGTATACAAATATCTCCCTAAAATTATTCGTTCACAGGTCGATTGTTGGGGTAGAAGTGAGAAGAACGCTCTTTATGACAGTCCAATAGCTGAATTGTTGTATGTCTATCAGCGTCACATTGTGGATCAACGTGATAGTTCAGTGTTTAAGCCTTTAGATTTATCATTGATGAGTACTTCTGCAAAACGTGTAGTTAACAACATTAAAGAAATTAGAAAACAGCTTGATTGTGTACAAAAAGGCTTTCAATTTCAATTTCCTGATAGCGAAACTGAAGAAAAAATTAATATCAGGGACTTAGTCGATGTTGAAACATTAGATGTGTGTTTAGATTTCCCTGTTGATAAAGATTTGGCATTGGTTGCTGAATCGTATCCTAAAGTTGCAGAAGTTATTTACATCGCCGTATTTGCGAAATTTTTGCTTCATCGCGTTTGCCTTACATACGTTGAAGTTAACAATGAATCGTATGCATTCGATATGTTTGAAGCTTTGAATACTACGGGCGAACCACTCACAGCGATTGAAACATTTGTACCAAAAGCTATTGAATTCATAGGAAAAAAGCGTAAAGAGGGGGCTCCGGAAGAAGAACTGGAAGCAGCAATGGATATTCTCAATTCCATAACTGAGCGTTTTGAAAATATCATCGATAGTAAAGAAAAAAATCTTAAAACTAAAGCGTTAATACTAGCATTTGTACGAGCTTTTGAAGGAAAAGTAAAAGTTACGAGTTTAAGGGATCAGCGTGATGCAATGCTTAAGAGTTATGAAAATTGCGACTATGATCTCAAAGGTGTTTACTTAAGCCAGCTGGCAACATCTGCCAACTTTTTGTTTGATCATTGGCAAGCAGTAATACCAAACGTTGGAAAATTAGTTGATTCTAGCGTTTTAGATATTTCTAATTTATGTCTTCGATACCTTGTGGATATGAAGCATGATATTGTTCAAAGTCTATTGATACAATTTGTATTAATTGATGAGAAATTTGAAGCAACAGGTACAGAACATTCTGACTTCGCAAAAGTGCTTAAGTCTGTAACAGCGTTTAGTGTACTTTGGCGAGCAATGAGTGGCGGAGCTGATGGTATTGATGCTGTTTACAAAAAATTACATGAACGCGGTGTGAATGCAGATCAAAAAGGGTTCACATTAGGTCATGGTTCTCTGACGTCGGATCGGTTTAATCCAGATATTATTAATCAGTTTTTCAGAGTAGAACTTGAAAACAAAATTATTACAAAAGGTTCTCCAAAAGATACAGTAGATGAAAAATGGCTTGATATCTGTTCGAAACAGCAAATTCTAACCAAACCGAAGAGTATCAAGATGTTGCTCTTAGCTGGTTTGCATGGTGTTGAACTTGAAGGCGTTGATCACCAGATCTCAAATAAATTGAGTACTGACTTCCTAACAACCATGATGTGGGAATTAATTTCTGGGAAAAACGCTATTAAGAAGGTCTTCAATGGTGGTTCTACAGAAGGCTGGGGGGATGAGGAGATTGCAAACCCAGAGGTTTATAACAAGATTGGTAACGTATTAATTGATGTCAGAGACGGAGTTTCCAACTCCAATCCACCGTCTTGGTATAATCTGAAACAACATTTACTTCAGGCCTTAGCTAACGATTCAATTAAGGATATTGAAGATATCTTATCATCAGATTGCCATATTTCTGAACATGCTAAACGTCATGCTTCAGTATTGATGCTAGAGAAAAAATTTGGTGATATAACGTTCGCCGATAAATGGGGAAAGCAGCAGATTGATGAACGCAGTTCATTACTCCTGAGTAACGCATGGCGCAATCTTACTAAATGGCTTGATTGGGAGTAACAATGCGGTTCTCAGACCTTGAACTCAAAGCTAAGTATGACTCAGATGAAGAAAGTATACTTGAATGTGTACATATCCCCTTGCTTGCTCGCGCAGATCGCTATGATAGGGCCGTGGGATACTTTTCTTCCGATGTATTGGTTTCTGCTGCGCAAGGTCTGGATAAGTTTATCCATTCAGAAGGTAAAATGCGCCTTATCATTGGAGACCCACTATCTGACGATGAGTTTGAGGCGGTTATGGAGGGGGTATCAAATCCTGTTAGAGCTCTATCACTTCAACTAGCAGATTTGTTGCTTGAGAGCACAGAACGAAATCTAAAACTGCTAACGTATTTAGTGGCTAAAGGACTACTTGAGATTAAGTTCGCTTTCACGCACCAAGGTATGTTCCACAAAAAAATTGGGATCTTTTATCAACAAAATGAAACCGTTGTTTTCAGCGGCTCCGCGAATGAAACTATAGCTGGATTATCTAAGTATAATTCTGAGGAAATTTCTCTATTTTTCAGTTGGCGTGAATCTTTTGCTGATTATGGTCAAGTCGAAGTAGACAATTTCAATGCTCTTTGGAGTAATAACAAGAAGCGAGTGAAAGTTGTTGCAATTGATTCAGATGCATACCAAAGAATCCGGGCTGGTGTTGATCTGGACGTGTTAAGTAAAGAATTATTTCCGGCATACCCTCATTCCAAGACGACCAAACCTTTCTTCTCGTACAGCTTCCCTAAATCAGAACAAGAGTTAACAAAACTAAATATTGAAGTGAAAACGCCTCGTAAGCCATTGATAGTAAAAGATAGAGCGTTTGAGTTGTTTCCACATCAAGTCGAGGCAATAGAAAGCTGGCGAAAGGCAGATTATAATGGCTTATTTAAATTAGCCACGGGTTCGGGTAAGACATTCACATCCATCTCTGCGATGGTTGAATTGTATGAAGAACGTCATAAGAATGGTAATGCAACCTTTGTTATTATTAGTGTCCCTTATATCGAATTGGCTAATCAATGGGTAAAAGAGCTAGCCCCTTTTAACGTTGTCCCTGTTCAATGTTACGATAGCTCTAATAATTGGGCTGCTGCATTGGATAAGAAAATATTACGTTTTCGAAGCGGAACTTTAGATTTTATTTGTGTCATTGCTGTTAACAAGACCCTGTCATCTGAGTTATTTCAATCTAAGATAACCAAAATACCATTTGAGGATATGTTGTTAATCGGCGATGAATGTCACCATCTTGGTAGCCAAGGTTATTTCGATGCGCTGCCCCCAGCTCGATATCGAATAGGATTATCAGCTACGCCTTTTCGCACCGATGATGATGAAGTTGAAGGAGCACCATTCCCTGATAAAATAAGACAAAATTTGCTTTCATACTTCAAAGGCATTATAAGTGAATATTCACTGAGTGATGCTATTAAAGATGGAATACTTTCTCCTTATCGGTATGATCTTGTTCCAGTTTATCTTGATATGCAAGAGCAAGAGGCATATGAAGATTATTCTGCAAAGATTCAGAAGCTAATTTTAAGAGCTCAATCAACGAAGCTATCAACTGATGAGCAGTCAATGTTGACCAATTTGTGTGGTGCAAGATCAAGGCTACTGGCCACTAGTTCAGGAAAATTACCGGCATTACTCTCTTATTTAAAAGATCATCCGACATTGTCGTTAACACACTCGTTAATCTATGTCGGAGAAGGTTCTGCACCGGGGGAAAGTATACCATATATAACTAAGGTCACTAATTGTCTACATGAACGTGGCTGTAAAGTTTCAAAATTTACTTCCCAAGAGACATCGTCGGAGCGACGTATGATTATGGAAAGTTTCAAAGAACAACGCATTGATTCTTTAGTGGCCATGAAGGTATTGGATGAAGGGATTGATGTGCCGGTATGTCGAAGCGCTTTTATCTTGGCAAGCACCCGTAATCCAAGACAATATATCCAGAGAAGAGGCCGTGTTCTTCGAAAATCTTTGGATAAAAATGAAGCCTTAATTGTGGATTTTGTTGTTCTTCCATTACCGGGAGTAGTGAATAATATTAGTCAAAATTTACGACGTGCGGAGTTGAAAAGAATAGATGACTTCAAGTTAACCGCTATAAACCCCGAAGAGATTGATAAAAAAATCATCGAATTAGGACTCTATTAATGGACCTTGATGCCTTTAAAGCTTTGTTAAAGCAAGTCGATAAAGATACCCAGATCGCTCATCAGGATTACTCAAAGAAATCTGCTGTGCATAAAGCGGCACTGCAGGTTATGCAATTTGAGAAAGAGCTTTACTATGGAGATTTAGTGCAAAGTCGTCATCTTCAGAAGATCAAAGATATTATTGAGGCTAATGTGGAAGATATCATAAATGAAACTGATAAGACTTGAGATAAATAATTTCCGTCAATTTTATGGAAAGCAGTCTATAGATTTCGCTGTAGATCCTGAGCGCGGAGTTACACTAATTCATGGTGAGAATAATGGTGGCAAAACAGCATTGCTTAATGCGCTTCGTTGGTGCCTTTATGAGGAAACCACTGAAAACTTACTCGACCCTAAAAATCTTCTTAATAAGCATGCAGAATCTCAAGGTAAGAATACTTTCAGTGTTTCTATTCAACTAGAACATGAAAATCGCTTACTTGACGTTCGGAGAATTCAAGATAAGAATAATGGTAGCAGTAACTTACATGTTTATGAAATTATTGATGGTTGCTATGCAGAAAAAGCTGAGGAAAACCCTAATACTTTAATCAATACTTTTTTACCAAAAGAAATGTCTCAGTACTTTTTCTATCAAGGCGAAGGAACCGGTACTTTAAGTAGTCAAAATGATTTCTCTCACATCAAAGATGCTATCGAAAAAGTTTTAGGCCTCACGGTTGCTAAAACAACACTAAGACACTTGTCTGCCGTTAAGAGTAGTTATCAAAAAGATCTCAAGCAATATGATACAAACAATGAAATTGATATTTTATTGACAAACAAAGATAATTTAGCTTCAAGTTTAGAACGTGACAAGATGCTACTGGAGAAAATACAACGCGAGCTAGAAGTCGCGGAAAAAGAATATGAAAATCAAATAGGTAAACTTGCTCGTTTTGATAAGACAACAATTGATGAACAACTTAAGCTTCGCAAACAGAAAACAGAGTTACTTAGTGACTACGAAAGGCAGTATAAGCAGTTCATGTCTGAAAAAATATCAAAAACACCTGACTGGGCGTTGAGGACATTTAGCCAAAAGCTTGCTTCGTTCGATGTTTCAGCAATTAATACTGAAGAGCTCAATAAGTCATTGCGTTATACCGTAGACAGGCAATTGTTACGTGAGATTGTACACAATAACGAATGTATTTGCGGCACTCATATTGAAAAAGACAGCTCGGCGGCACGGCTTTTAGAGGAACTCGGTAAACATGCCGTTGACCCTGATCTTAAGCACCGCTGGGTGAGAGCGACCAAGCTACAACAAAGGCTTAGCAGTCAGCAACTACCAAAAGCTAGTATGGAGAAGTTATTAGCTAATATTGATGACTACGAAGTTGGTATGCAGGAACTTGAACACAGTATAAAAGAGTTAAGTTTTACGATAGTCGAGTCTGACATTGATGATATTAAGATTATCGAACGTGCCAAAGACTTGGCTAAATCTCAGTGTGACCGACTCAAAGGACAGATTCCTCAGTTAGAACAGAATATCCGTAAAAAAGATATCGATATTAAAGAAATTGATCGCCGAGTAAGCAGTTTGTCATCCACTCAGCCCAAGGCCCAGAAAATCCGCAACCTGATTCTAGCGACAGACAAGATAATTGAGTTATATGAGGAAGCTATGAATTCCTCGCAAAAGGGAGTTGAGCAATTATTATTGAAAAAGATGCAATCATTGTTTAGTCAAGTTGCTTTTAATGGCTACACGGTTCAAAAGGACACCAGCGGAAAATCAGGGAGCTTTACATGGGCAATTGTTGATAATAAAGGCAAACGTGCAGCCGCTGGTAACGGATATCAAGCTATGCTTGCGATATCTTTTATCGTCGCACTAATTGAGTTCTCGAAAGTTCGCGCATATAACAAGCAGCATCTTCTTACCCCTGGTACTATTGCCCCATTTATTGCAGACTCTATTCTTGCCTTTATCGGTCCAGATAACGGTCGAGAGCTTGTTCGTTACATAGCGGAGAAAGTTGAGCAGTCAATCTTTTTGTTTTCTCAAGCTCAATGGACTGAAACACATACCGACAAAGGTATACGGCATAAAATAGGTAAGGAGTATAATCTTGTTCAACATACAGTGCTTACCAAGGAAGAATTTAAAGGCCAGTATCCGACGCAACTTACGGTGAATGGCGTTAATTACGAAGTTGTTCGTTTTGGTAGTGATTTTGACAAAGTAACTATCGAGGAGATTCCTACCCATGGCTGAAATTTTAGACTGGCGTAAGTTACAGGTTCACCGGGATTCTCGTTTCGAATCTTTAGAAGAGCGATTTTGCTCAACTAAAGGAGCTAACAATGACTCTCGGGTGTTTAGTACAGTCAAAGAACTTATGGTTTTTGCTGCGTTAGTGGGATTTCAAAGCAATGAATATCAACCACTTGAGCCTAAGGTTAAAACCACGCCGATCTTACTGGATACTTATGCAACAACAGGACATGATGCTTATATCTATCTTCTTGCGTTAACAAAAGCGTCGTCTCTAGACATCCTCAAAAACGAAAATTTAAGAGAAGCGATTGCTATTTTTGAGGGATATTGCAATAGTGGACTTAAAATCATTGATAGTTGGATAATGAACAATATTGGTGAGCCACTAGTGACTAATATTATATTTAATCAAACATTAGAGTACTTAGTTGAAAATGAATAATTACTACGACTATGCTGCATCTACACCAGTTTCTCCGCAGGTTTTAGAGGCGATGAGCGACTGGGAGACCGAAAATTTTGCGAATGCTTCTTCTGCGCATCAAGCAGGAAGGCTGAGTTCCCAAGCAATCCAATTTGCAAGAGAGCTAATTGCAGATAAAATAGGTTCACTTCCTAGTGAGATTATTTTTACCAGTGGTGCCAGTGAAGCTAACAACATGGCTTTGAAAGGAGTAGCTTTCAAATATCTTAATACCAAAGGCCATATTATTACCTCAGCCATAGAGCACAAATGTATTCTCAATACTTGTGCATTTCTGGAGTCGATCGGCTTCGAAGTGACTTATTTACAACCTGACAGGAGAGGCTGCATATCGGCATCCTCACTCGCTGCGGAGATAAGAAAAAATACTATTCTTATTTCAATCCATCATGTAAATAATGAGCTAGGGACAATTCAGCCCATTAAAGACTTTGGTGCGATAGCTTTTGAACACAACATTCCTTTTCACACCGATGCAGCACAGAGCTTCTGCAAATGCGATATTAATGTCGATGATATGGATATCGATATGCTTTCACTGTCTGGCCATAAAATTTATGGACCTAAAGGGATCGGTGCACTTTATGTGCGTGATGCTAGAAACTCAGAATTAGTTCCCCTTATTCATGGCGGGGGACAAGAGGCTGGGTTACGTGGCGGTACATCCCCTACTCCCTTGATAGTAGGTCTTGCAGCAGCAGTAGAGAGCTACCCTACTCAAGCAAGCCCAATAGAAAAGCAGTTTCTAGAACTTATGGCGCAATATGATTTCATAAGAAACGGTAGCGAGGCAGTGGTACCGACAATCTGGAGTGTAACATTTCCCTCCGACGAGGAGGTAAAACGTTTTACGAATGATTGTCCATGGTTCATATCTCAAGGTTCAGCATGCAATGCTCTTTCAAATGTAGCTTCACATGTATTAACCGCAATGGGGATGTCGGAACAAGTAGCACGCCGCACTTACCGCATTAGTCTTCCGCCCTATAAGACTAGTGACAAATTAGCCTAAAGCCAGCCACATGCTTTCCGGTGAGCGCTAACCGTTCCTCAAATATCTGCCTGTTCAGGATAACCTCGCCTGTGGCTGTTATTCCCAAGAGCTTTGACAGTCGCTCATCAAAGTTCTTTTGTTTTTCATACTGTTCGTGTTTATTATTTAGTAGCAAATGCTTATTGAGCAGTGGTGGGCGGCGACTTTCATCGAGATAGTCAAAAAAGTCTATATTTTGATCGACCATTTTTATTTTGATTCTCTCTACCAAATAAGGAACAGATTTGCTGAAATCATCGTAGCGTGTCAACGTGAGTTTACCAGAGTTGATATGTATTTTAACTAGCTCAACGGTGTCATCTAGTTCTCCGTAAAGTTGCAATGCAGCACCGACATAAACACGCAATAAAAGTGGCAGCGCCTCAATATAGTCCTTGTGGAGAATTAAAGAGTGCCCACTATTAAGAATACTTGCAGGCAATTGTTCGTGTGCTTTAATGCATTCCTCTCCAATTAACTGCGTATCTGCTATCGCAAAAAGTAATTCTTTCGCAAGATTATTCGCAGTTCGGTAATCATCAAATAAAGCTTTGACATCACGTTTTAGATTTTCAGGGTGGTGCGTATATGGTTTCCTTTTCTCAAATAACCCCATAGCAAAATATACTAGTAGATCTTCCTTATGAGATTTTTGTGCATTAGTAAATTCATGAGCACCAAACATTTCCTTAAGCAAGCCAAAGACTTTTTTGTGAGATCCAATCAAATTCCTCATCTCTTCAGAATTCTTGAACTCATCGTTTGCCGGTATACGACCAAGCTCTAGACAAATATTCCAAAAATTATCAAAGACCTCCCTATTTTGGGTAATAACAAGTTTTGCTCGATCTTTACGCTCAATGGGTTGAGGAGAAGTGAGTTGTTGCCAATTATAACGTCTTTGATACTTACTCTGAAGATAACGTTGTTCTTCTAACTTATCTTTGAACAAATAAAAAATACCAGGTGCGACTGCAATAGCATCATCTTGCAAAGAACGTTCTAAGTACTCTTTGAACTCCGATTGCGCATAATACTTTTGGAAGGTATTTCGTGAAGTAATTACGCCATCTTTATAAGGCTGAAACTGCTTGATATACGACTCGTTAGCTAACATTACTGATACGACAAGCATTTTTTCAGCTAGATCCCAAGCACTCAAGAGCGCTTCGAGACGTTCATCTTGATCTTCGATAACATTAAGAACAAAACCTAAGTTCACAATATCGGACTTTACTTTGTCGTTATCAGGAGAAAATACAGGGTCCCAACCTAAGGCATCAATACCATTTGCCTCAAGCTCCCTTAGGTCATCTCCTCGACCGCACCCATAGTCAAAAATTGAAAATCGACCATCTAGATAACCTTGCTTAGCTAACGTTTTCATCGGCCCAGATAACTCATAGCGGACAATAGCAGTCTTGTAGCGATCGATGCCAGGTTCTGAAGCGCCAATACTCGGAGGTGCACTATCTGCTTTTAGTAGCCGCCCTTCAACTAGCTGGTAACCTTTTTTCTGAATCAAATTTAGCCAAGAACGTTTGAACCCTATCGTACGGGTGTTTTCGTACAACCCGGCCTTCTCCCCTTCTTCTGTTAATGTAGTGAAGTGTTCATAGTAGTCACTTCCCGGCAAAATCATGGTTTCCTTTCGGTGTAAAATAGGTGGGTTATCAGAAGAGCGGTAGCAAGTTACTTTATGACTGAGTTTGCTCAAATCTACATTGAGGCTTTGTTCCAGGACTGGATAGGAATCGCTATAAAAGTTGGGGTAGTTGAGTAATGACAAGCGAAATTCGTTCTTAAACAACTTGATCAGGTTCCATTGATCATCCGGTAAGTTCACTGCCCGGGCCACAGCTGGTATAAATTTTTGCAATTCAGATGGAAGCTCATGCATGGCATCTCTATGCAAATAGACCGCATCAGGAAGCTGTTTTCCTATTTTAATCTGTTTAATAAGCTTTTGAAATGATTGATAATTCATCTTTTTGTATTAGTTTCAGTATACAGAGTTAGTAGATATTTAAATTGATTTTAGCAGTGTTGCTCAGCAGTTAAACTGAATCTGACAAAAAATTCGGTGTAACTAACCTCATCTTCGTACTGAATTTCCACCCAACCTGTTGTGTTATGGACAGACCCCACCCGGAGGCTTTCGCAAAGGCCTCGCCGTGAGTACAGAACTTGTCAACTGTCGTGAGTGATCTCTGATCTCTTCCCTGAAAACAGTGCCAGGCTAAACTGAAGTCTCCGGTCTTTCTTCCATCTCACAGAGAGGCACATCGCCATGAAAAAGACCCGCTATACCGAAGAACAGATAGCATTTGCGCTGAAACAGGCCGAAACCGGCACTCGAATGGAGGAAGTCTGCAGAAAGATGGGCATTTCTGAAGCCACATTTTACAACTGGAAGAAAAAGTTTGGCGGCATGTGCGTGACAGAGCTGCGCCGCCTGCGCCAGCTTGAGGAAGAGAATCAGCGTCTGAAACGTCTGGTGGCCGATTTAAGTCTGGACAAGGAGATGCTGCAGGAAGTTATCAAAAAAAAGTTCTGAGGCCGGCTCAGAAGCGTCAGGCGGTGCATTTTCTGCGGGAGGCTTACCGTATCAGTGTCCGGCGGGGATGCGGACTGCTGATGCAGAGCAGAACCGTTTACCACTGGCAGAGCCGGCGGGATGATCGGGCGGTAACCCTGCGTATCCGGGAAATAGCGGAAACCCGGATCCGCTACGGTTGTCCGCGTATTCATATTAAGCTGCGGCGGGAAGGCTGGCCTGTTAACCACAAGAAAACACACCGGATTTACTGTCTGGAAGGCCTCAACCTGCGCAGAAAGCGCCCCCGCAGGCATGTCAGTGCAGCACATCGTCAGCAACGTCCGGTCCTGACCGGAGTCGATCAGTGCTGGAGTATGGATTTCGTGTCGGATAACCTGTTTAACGGACGACGTTTCCGGGCGCTGACTGTAGTGGATAATTTTAGTCGGGAGTGTGTGGCGATCCATGCCGGGAAGTCGCTGAAAGGTGAGGATGTGGTCGGTGTGATGGAAAGGTTGCGGGTGCTGGGCAAGCGCCTGCCGGTACGTATTCAGACAGATAACGGCAGCGAGTTTATTTCGAAAAGTCTGGATAAATGGGCGTATGAGCACGGTGTTACAATGGACTTCTCCCGCCCCGGAAAACCAACGGATAACCCGTTTATTGAATCATTTAACGGCAGTCTGCAGGATGAATGCCTGAACATTCACTGGTTTCTCTCGCTGGAAGATGCGCAGGACAAACTCGACAACTGGCGCAGGGAATATAATCATGAGAGAACGCATTCATCATTAAATTATATGACTCCGGCTGAATTCATCCGAAGTCTCCGGAAAGACGAAGATCTCTGATTTAGCACTGCACTGAATTTGAGCCAGGGTCATACTAAAATCATATTCACGAGTCCCTCGCGACAATGTAAAATCATTTCTTCAAACTCTCACCTCTGTAAATCAAAGTGCTTCAAGCCTCAATAAACAAGAAGCACTTTATAGCAAGATTTATGTATTCATTCTTCTGCTTGAACAAATTCAAAACAGTGATTACACAACCCTCTTTTTTTATAAGCTGCATGATTAACATCAATTGGAGCTTTGCAATGTGGACACCTAAAGGCCTCACCGATTTCCATCATAAATGACTGGAAGAAAGTATCCTCAAGAGAAATCCTGCGAACATCACGTAGATCCTTTATATTGAGGTCGTTAAGCATTGACGTATCTAGTTTGTTTTTCGTTATATTAAGAGAGTTATAACAACCATAGTCGACAGAGTAAACATTGTATGATACCCCAGGATGATCTTTATGCGAATATCCACTTTTACGCAAATGAATAACGCGCAAGTCGATAAGATTTTGAATGTGTTTGTTATTCGAATATTTTTCAGGAATCAAAAAGTGCATAGATTTCTTTTTTTCTATTACTTCCCTCACTATTTCAGTTAATAGTTTTTTCTCAACATCATTTTTATCAACCTGTTCTTTTTTGTCTGACTCATACCATTCTGCATTAGCTAGTCGTAAATTTTTAACACTAATCCTCGCTGCTGTCGAACTAGATGACAGTATGAATTTATCATAGCTATTAAGAAACAAATTCATGAAGTCTCGTGGTATTCCAGCACAAGCTATTAATATTTCATTTAACGCAACATTAGCAAAAAGTATATTGATGAAGCTGTCTTTAGTTTTCTTCTCTTTTTTGACAAGATTATCAATGGCTGTTTTATTTATTGAAGAAAGATGTTTGTAGAGAAGATCATTAAAGAAATCTCTAGTTTGGTTTTTATTAACTTCAAAAACATATCTCATATCTAAAGGGTATCCAAAAATATCCCCCCCTTCTTCGAGACCAAAAAATTTACTCTCAGTTTTAATACCCAAAGTAGTCCTATTCGGAATAGCCGCTATTTTTGTAACCACATTAATTGCAGAAAATGTTTTTTTAATAATTTCCGCCAATGAAGGCTGTATTTCGCGAGGTATTTCTGACCATTCATCAACTAAAATCATTAGGAAGCGTAAATCCAACTCATTTAAAATTTCATCAAGTGCATTAGTGATATGTAAAATGGAGACATGCCCTCTACGGCCGGTTTGTTTATTTTCTTTAACAGTACCTGACGCCGATAATTTTGCACTAGGGCTTTTCGATATATTCACTTCTCCACTTAAACTTTTCACCTCCTCCTCAGATACCGTTAAGTCATTAGATTTTTTTAATTCTCGACCATTGAATGGCTTTGTTGAATAAATCAGATTTCGGGTAAGTTCCCCCGTAGCGGGTTGTGTTTTCAGGCAATACGCACGCTTTCAGGCATACCTGCTTTCGTCATTTTGTTCAGCGCTCGTACCAGGGCCATAGCCTCCGCAACCTGACCATCGTAGTCACGCAGCGT
>OJKH01000298.1_pt1 | contig 24329 bp, 29 predicted proteins | sample 1596471 | NCBI WGS metagenome assembly OJKH01 (sample SAMEA4350108, study PRJEB24818) | metagenome | biome: human; feature: gut; material: faeces | place: Denmark | collected 2013-09
AGCCGCTGCGGTACATGACCGGTTGATGGAAGGACTGGCGGTCTTGAGGTCAGCCGTAGAACTGTTGAGCCTCAAGCCAGGGAACGAGCCGCGCGTCGTGGCCGACCGATATCGGAAGCATCGCGTCACGGGCCTCATCGGTCGTGAAACACGTTGCCTGGTCGAGCGGGACCCAGCCGAACTCGTTGAACCAGAAGCCGGCGCTGTCGCTGACGGCTGACTCGTTGGGCGAATACACCACCCAGGCCTCGCTGGCCGTGAAGGTCACGCAAGCACCGCCTGGCGTCGCCGGGCGGGCTTGGCGTCGATCACGCTCACGTCGATCAGGCGCCAGCGCCCGTCGTCGATGAAACGCTCCAGCACTTCGCCGAGCATGTCGAAATACACCTCGTCGTGCCGATCGACCAGTTCGCCGTCGCGATGCAGCTCTACCGCGTAGGTGTCGCCGGCGCGGTCATAGAGGATCGTGACGCGGCCCTCGAACTTTCCGGTCGAAACCGCGAAGCTGATTGCCGGCGGCGTCTCGATGATTTTGGACGGCTTGGGATCGACCCAGGTGAAGTCACGGGCGCCGGCATCGACCAGCATGTGGGTGATACGCCGGAAGCCATCGGGCGCCGGCATTTCCTCCAACTGCTGGATGAGCTGACCTAGTTCCAGGCACTGTGGCGCGGGGATGGGCAGCTTGGCCGGTGCGGAACCAAGGACATGCGTTTTGACTGTGTAGGGGATGCCGTCAGACGTCATCTCTGTGCGCTCTTCCGGGGTGTCCGCGCGCAGGCCGTCGAACCGGCGCCGTGCGTAGGGTTGAACATGCACCTTGGCCCCTTCGTTCGGGACAGAGGACACCAGATTGCGGTCGAGCACCGCGAACTCGGTGGGCTTGACCTTGACGACAATGGCATCGTCACTGGCCGCGACCACTTTGCCGTCGAAGGCATCGGGATCAATGGCGAAGCCGAATGCAGATATCTGCGGCTGATCATCGAATACGCGATACTTGAAGCCTCGTGCGTTACGAGGCACGTGACCTGCGACCAGCGAAGGCATCAGGGACTTGATGAGGGAACGGTCCATTGGGATCTCCTTGAGGAAAAGCAAGGGATTCCCGCCACAAGGGAGGGATCCCTTGTGGGTTGAGTGAGTGGCGCGGTATGCGCCGGTAGAACAGGCCAACCAGTGCAATGAAGCACCGCAGTCTCGAAGGTCTCGACTGCCTGGGCATGCAGCCGGCAACGCCAGCAAACATGTGGTCAGGTTGATCCATGACGGTGGAAATTGTTAGCGCCTATCGGGGCCAACACTTCACCGTATTCGGGTAGCGTTATCGGACTTCAGCGATCTTCGTCCCGCAGGTGTTTCCGGCGAACCCGAAGCCAGGGGAGCAGCAGGCATGCGACAAATCCACCGATGCCGCCGGCGAGCAGAAGCCGGGCCTGGCCATCCCAGGGCTGTGGCAATATCAGGCTCAATGCCAGGCCGCCCAGGCATATTACGCATGCGCAGGCGAGCCATCTCCATCGCACCTTCAGCGGGCCTGCGGCCAGAATTTCAAAGAGATTGAGTTCGGTGAACGCTTCTTCGTCGTGATTTTTCAGGATACGGATGCGAAGCTGCTCCAGGTCGACGTCCTGACCGATCTCCAGGCGAGGCAAACGCTGCTGAAGCACCTCGGCGATCATATGAGGCGAAGGCAGATCCTGCGGCCAGCGGCTCGCGGGAGCCACGCCATAGGCCGTCAATAGTGCGTGGGTGAGCTGCGGCAACAACAAGCGCCTGGCCCGGCACCCGTCCAGTACGCACCAAAGCTCTTCCCTTCCCGAGATCACCAGATGGTAGAGAGCCAGCCGTTCGGCCACAGGGTAATCCACGGTCGTCACCATCGCAGGCATTTCGGTTGCGCCGCCGGAGCGCAGGAAATGGACCCGGTTTTTGCCCTCGTGGGCGAACCACAGTCCCAGCGGAGCGATCTCAAACACAATGGCTTGGTCGCGGTCGCCGGGCAGAGAGCGGTCATCCTCCAGCAGATAGTCGGCAAGCGCGGCGACGGAGCGGCTTGACGATGATGGCTCTCGCCACCGCCAGGACTCACCCAGCAATCGATCGAGAGGGACGCGGGAACGTCGGGGATGAAGCGAGTGTGTCAGGTCCAGAAACGGCACTACAGCCCTGGTGAAGGCGGAGACATCGATCGCGGAACTTGCGCTATTGCGCAGCTCGGGAGGGACAAGGACTGTCGAGGCGGGTGATTTCAGCGCCGCGTCCAATGCGTCTTTCGCCGCCACGATGTTCCTGACAGCGTTCAACAGCGTCTTCTCGGCAGAAGTCGCTGTTGCCTTTATTCCGGTGTCCGATGCCATCGTCGCAAAGTCGTCCTGAAAATAGGAATTAATTGACCACAACTATAAAGAAAAAGAGCCTCACTTGGAGGCTCAAAATTCAACTCGTACTTACTCTTCATATTGAGGCAGGTCGTCCAGGGCCGGAGCATCAGCATCAAAGATCAGGATGCGGATATCCGCCAGTGCGGCCAGATGAATGATGTCGGCCAGAGATTCTGGCATACGCTTTTCCAGATGTTCCTGCCGCAATTGTGCTGCGGTTATGCCCTCCACGTGCAGCAGGTTCTCATCTGTCCATGGTGTCGCAATCAGTTTGATGCCGATCGCCGGGCTGTATGGGATGCGGAATGCGATGAACCGGAATCCGGTCGGCGTGGCGATATCTGCCAACTCGGCCAGATAGTGGAAAGCTTCTTCGGTAATATGCGCTGTGCTGATCTCCCAGCACCGGCTATAAAATCCGGTGTCGAAACTCAGCCGATGGATCACTTCCTGCGCAGCTTCCCGAGAATAGCAGTCGCCAACGTGAACGGGCTGGCTGAAGTCATCGCTGGTAATGGCGTAGACAACAGTTCGTACGAGGCCGGAAGTCTGGCATTGTGCTTCCAGGTCTTCCGGTATTTCCTGGCCCTCGGTGATCAGCGCATAATCGCTGGACAGAAGGCAAGGGAACTGTGCGATCTGATCGTCAGGAAGATGCTCCTGACTGGGATGCAAAGGCCGCCAGATCAGCGGGCTGTCGTCTTCGTGGCTGATGCAGAGTGTTCGGACAAAATGCAGGTTCCGATAGCCGCGAATGAAAGGATTGATAGTCTGGGACATGAGATTTCTCCAGCGAGTTAAGCGGAGCGCCCCCCACCGGGGATAACGCCCCGGTGGGTGGATAAGATGCATAGCCTTGGTCGAAACTCAGTCCTGATCTTGGAGCAGACCCTCGGCAATGCGTTGCCGCAGTATTCGGCGGATATTCGGATCTTGAATTCCGGCAAGAAGACCTGCCATTTCAAGAGTAATGCAGGTGGTTGCTTCAGTTAGATCACCCTCCCGCAGAGCCTTGTGCAAATCAGTTCCGAGCTTCAACGCCTGAGTGGAGTTCCTGAAAAGGTTGACTTCCCGGCTGATGAAGCAGGCGTGACCACCAAACTCGAACAGCCGCGGCGCGCTGCAATACCAGCAACCCTCGAACTGAATAGCGACAAGGTTATGGCCATCGTTGAAACGCGATGCGATGAAGAACAAGGCTTCAAGGTCTGCATCTCCTTCAAACGGATGATGCTCGATAAGGTTTTCGAAATCTTCGTCCTGATCGGCCTGGAAGTATCTGGCGAGGTTTTCCAGAACTACCTCAATTGTGGACTCGGCCTCTGAATTTGGTGAAATGCCAAGCTGTGCAGCCAGGGCAGTCAGCCTTTCCAGCACGTCATCCCATCGCGGATCATTGGTTTCGGCAATCCTGGCGATGAAAGCGCGGCCATCGCCCGGATAGCTGGCGTCGAAGTTGAAGGCCCCGAACAGGGCAGTAACGACAGGTGTCACGTGCTCCAGCGACAGAACGCCGGTCGCTTCGTAGTAATTGTTCGCCATGATGATGGCTCCTTTCGAAGAATGAGCGGAGCCAAGCCCTTGCGGACATGAGCATCCGCGAGGTTGAGGAAGACGAAAAGGCTGTGAAGCGAGATCACCAGCCGCTGTAGTTACGCACCAGCTCTGCGATGACTTCCCTGCGTTCCAGATCGAGACCACCGAGATCGGCAAGGCCTTCGAACCCGATACGCCTGAGCATCGCGGCACCTTCACTGGAGTTGTAAAAGCTGACCATGGCGGAGAGGAAGAGCCGCTGCCCGCCGCTCAGGACTCCCAGGGCATCGTTGAGCAGCAGCATGTTGGGTCGTAGATCCCACTTGCTGACAGCGCTCTGCAATCCTTCACGGGTGCCGTTACCGAACCACTCGACACCGGCGATTTCCACGCCACGTTTCCAGGCTCGGAAGAACGCGGCTGGCGCCAGTGCGAAATGGGCTTCTTCGCGTGCGATCTGTTCGATCACCTCTTCGGGGAGAGAAATACTCAGGTTCATGACTATGACTCCTGCGGGCTGATGATCAGGGATGCGAACGCTGTTCCCACTGGCCTGTTTCGAGGGCCGTGGCGGCTGTTTCGCTGTTGGGGAAATACTCGACGGACTCGCGTGAGACCGGACCTTCTTCATCGGTCGTGCCGATGTAATAACCAGCAGCGTTGCGCAGAACGCGAAGGGGAAGGCGTTTGCCCACCCAGTGCAATGCCAGGCGGCCAATGGCGTCAGCCTGTGTTCCGGGAGCTTGGGGATAGGAAACAAACGACATGGTGTTCTCCTGATAGTGATGGAAAGCACCACATCCCTTCGGGAATGGAGGCTTCCCGTGGGTTTGTGGAAAAGCATCGACGCCGGGATGGCGTTTGCCCGCTAAGTTGATGCGTGGCGGACTGGTGGGTCGACGCGGAGAACTCCGCGGCACAGCCGGCAAGACCCTGGCTGCTGGCATGGCGCTGACAACATCAGCAACACATGCGGCAAAGCATTAAGCAGCACGGCCTCAGCGTCATGTCGGAATGAGATACCTGTCAGCTCCGGATTGGGTGATGTGAGCGAAAAAAAGCCCCGCAGAAAATGCGAGGCTTCGTGATGGTGTTGAGAATTGTCAGGCGATCAAGACGCGCCATCGTTGCAGGTGTGCTGTTTCCAGAGGGCAAAGGCCTCATCAGGCGCGAGCTCGGCGAGGATGACGATTGGTTGCTTTTGCGCAGCCCGCAGCCTGGCGAAGTAGGCAGGTCTGTCGGTGACAGTCTTGAGCTTGACGCCCTTGAGGAACAGTAGCTTGCCGTCCTTCACGAACAGCACTTTGTTGCCGATGTCGCGATTGAAGGCAGCACGGATTTTTTTGTCCGTGTGCATCGCATTGGCAAGGTCATCGACCAGGTAATCCAGTGTGATCTGGATGGTGAACTTACGGGAGCTATCCTGGGGATCGTCGTACTCGGTGACATCCGGTGGCAGGCTTGCCGCGAACTCCTCTGCTTCAGCGACCTTCGACCGTTTGCCGTCGCGTGCGCGGACGAAGGTCATGCCACCGTGGCCGTCATTACTGGCGTCGGCGATGGGTTCGCCGTCGAACAAAATGGTGGCGGTGAAGCAAAGCGTTTCCTCGCTGGCGAAATCGGCAACTTTGAGGTTCTTCAGGCTGACGCGCTGTTGATGAATGCTCATGGGAACTCCTGTGAAATGAGGCGAGAACGGCCTCATCCCGACAGGACGTGGCGTGTGTCCCGCAGGGTTTAGGGAGGAAATTGCATCCACGCCGGCTATGGCGTGCATCCGCGGAATTGATGCGAAGCGGACTGGTTCGGTCGGCGCGTGGAAACCGCGGCGCAGTCTGGAAGACCGTAACTGCTGGCATGGTGCTGAATCATCAGCAACGCATGAAGATGAGCATGGCGATCAGGTGGTGTGCCGTCTTGATTCAATCGGAATACAGCAGCGGCCCTATTTCAAAAAAAACGCTCCCGAAGGAGCGTTTGTAAGGTGGGTCAGTTGGTGATCGTATGTAGCTTGCCTTCATCATCGAAGACCAGCCGCACCGTCGCGCCTGCCAGTTTGGGCTGAGGCGTATAACGCAGCATGTCCGGCAGCAAGGCGCTGATGACGCGAACCGGGTCCTGCGAGGAGCCGATGGCGATGAAGGTACTGATGGTCCGCTCGTCCTCGGCCTCGCTGGCTTCGTCGTAACGGTCATCGAACATGTAGTCCGAAATCAGCCGGGTGACGGAGCCCACGTCAACGGTGAGGTAGAGAGTGTCGACCCTGCGCACGGCATGTACCGGATACTCGCCGGGCTCGCCTTCCAGGCTGACGCGCAGGCCTTCGACCAGAACCAGCGAGAGTGCGCCGTCCGCCAGGCTGGGGTGATTGTCTTCATACAGCCTGGTGGCATGCTGGACGACAATCTGTTCGGGCCTGATCGTTCGGACCATGGACATCAGCCAATGCTCAGAATCCAGCCGTGTTTCCTCCAGCAGAAAACCTTCGCGAGCGCTAAGGTAGACCTCAGCAGTCGACTGATCATCGTCATCGCTGTCGATGCACCAGACGCCGACCTCCTTCAGAGCCTCACTGGCCGATATTCCGGTGCGGTGATAGCGTTCCCAGAAACGGCAATGTCCTGGAGGAGTGTCGTGCCAGTCGCGGAACCATGCCAACGGAACAAAGGGGATATCGTTGAGCAGGTCTGCATTGGATGAGGTAAGGCACCTTTCGGCGTAGTGCTCCACGAACTCGCTGCCCGGCAACTGCTGCCTGGATTCGAGCAAGGCCTGACGGTAGGCTTGATTGATCGCAGCCTGGATACGGACGTATTCGTCAGCCTCATTGAGCAGATGCTGCCGATCGGGAAGCCGGGCGATCATGTCATCGCGCAGCAGGACCACGTGATAATTCGATGCTCTGGGCGGAAGACCGATGGGAAGCCCCTGCAGGAAGCACTGCCACTGGATGCATGAAGCCTCCAGGTTGAGCAGAATCCGGCCGACAGGTGTTTCGCGCCATTGCAAGGCAGGATTGGCCAACGGTCGAACCAGTTCCTTTCCATTGAGGAAGACAGGCACCGGAAAGGCCTCGCATAGCCTCTTGAGCTGCTGTGCCACCCAGGCTGGCAGATTGACGCCAGCGGTTGGTGATTGCACGCCATCGAGACGAATCTCCGTGCCGATACGTGCGTCTTCAGCATGGACCTCAATGCCATCGCCGCGGATGATGGTTGCGGTGTTGGCGCTGAACGCCTGCGTGCCCGAATGCACCGACAGATGCCTGGAAAAATACAGGGTTGAAAGCACGCCCATACCGAAGGCGTTCTCGCGCACCTGTAGTTCCGGGTCCCAGCCGGATTCGGCGATGTGAATCAGAGATTGCAGGTCGGCAATGCCGGAACCATCGTCGCAGACAGTGATCGAGTCGTCGTCCACAGTGATGTGGACGAGCTTCGCGCCGGCTCTCCGCGCATTCTGAAGCAGCTCGCCAAGCATGGATTGAGGATTAAAGGCATGTCGAAGATTGGAAATCAGACGGTGCTGGTTCGTTTTGAGGCGAATAGTGCCCATGGGGGCCTCCTGATAGTCATGCGCCGCAATGGGCGCGAAGGATGAAAGCGCGAGCGAAGACGCGCCGCGGCTGGCTGCTTGGCGCCGGGCGTGAACTGGAAGAGCGGTGATCGCGCGGGGACGAAGTGCATCGACGCCGGCTGTGGCGTGCGTCCGCGAGAACGATGCGAAGCGGACTGGATCGGTCTACGTGGTCGTTCCACGGCGCAGCCTGAAGACCTGGCTGCTGGCATGGCGCTGATCGGGATCAGCAACACATGCCGCAAGACTGTCAGTGGAAGATGCTGCTGTCCCGCCCCAATCCGCGTGCAGGGTCAACCCTGTTGGCCTGCGCGGCGGGGCTGGATTTTGTACGCCTGTTGTGCTAACGTGACGTACAAAATCCAACTTTCGGAGATGTTCCTATGGGTACTTCAGCAATGAAAACCGCGCGGTTTGGGCTGCGCGCAACGCCGCAGCAGGAAGCCGTGCTGCGAAGGGCGGCCGACGTCGCTCACAAGTCGATGACGGACTTCATCCTTGACAGCGCCTATCAGGTGGCTGAGCAGACGCTACTTGACCAGCGCCTGTTCGTCGTTTCCGGCAGCCAGTCGCATGCGCTTCTGGATCTACTGGATCGACCGGCGCAGGACAATGCAGGACTGAAGGACCTGTTCTCGCGCTCTGCACCGTGGAGTAGCTGATGGCATTGACGGTGCCGTCAGCGCTGGCCGCAGGTCATGTGCTCGACGAATTCGATTGCGGCAAAGCCAGTTTGAACGACTGGCTGGTGCGGCATGCCCGGCAGTCACAGTCCAGCGGCTCAGCCAAAACCTATGTCGTGGCTGACGAACAGCGGGTCGTTGGGTATTACAGCCTTACAGTGGGCCAGATCGATACCCTGGAAGCGCCTGACCGCGTGCGAAAGGGAATGGGTGGGTATCCCGTGCCCGTCGTCATTCTGGCGCGGTTGGCTGTCGACCAGCGGATGCATGGGCGCGGTATTGGCGTGGGGCTGCTGCAGGAAGCAATCCGGCGCACGGTCATCATCTCCGAGCAAGCTGGCGTGCGGGCCATGCTGACGCATCCGATCGATGATGAAGCCGCACGCTTCTACCAGCGCTTCGGTTTCGAGGCATCACCCGTACGGGAGCAGCAGCTACTGCTGTTGTTGAAGGATGCGCGCAAACTCTTGTTGCCCCAGAGCGCGCAAACCCGATCGATTTCATAGTGTTGGCGTCGACCCTGCCGCCTGCTGTGCGACGCCACTGAATGCCCTGGAAGCGCATCTGTCGCGATCAATCAGAGCAATTTCTTGCTGCCCGGATCAGCAATTTTGTACAAAAAGGGAGAGCCCTGATGGCAGAAAAAAAACGGCCCAAGGAACAAGCCCGGTATCGTTACCTTAGCGAGCTGGGTGGTCTGGAGATGCTTCAGGCCCGTTACGTTCACCAGCGCTTTCCGCGGCACGTGCATGAGACCTATTGCATCGGCGTGATCGAGGAAGGGGCGCAGCGGTTCTATCGCTCCGGAGGGGAGCATGTGGCTCCCAGAGGGGACATCATTCTTGTCAATGCCGATGACGTGCATACCGGTTGCTCCGAACTTGAAAACGGCTGGGCTTACAGGGCCATTTATCCTCATCCCGATTTGTTCAAGTCCATTTCCAGGGACATTCGCCAGTCGGAGGGAAGTGTGCCGTGGTTTCCTGACGCGGTGCTGCACGACCCGGGTCTGGCGCAGCAGCTCATGATGACCTTTACGTTGCTTGCGCAGCCGGGAAATACGCTATTCAAGGAAACGTTGTTGATGTCGTCACTGACCTGGCTGATGATGCGCCACGGCAAGACGCGGCTATCCCCGCGCGAGCTGCCGTCCGCAGAGCAGCGCGTCATGATGATCAAGGAAATCATCGACAACTGCCCTGAAAGGGATTTGTCCCTGCTGGAGCTTGCTGAAATCGCCGGGCTGAGCCCCTGGCATTTCCTGCGACAGTTCAAATCGGCGGTCGGTATACCACCTCACGCGTATCTGGTTCAGGCCCGAGTCCGGAAGGCAAAAGAGTTGCTGCTAAAAGGGCACCCCATAGCAACCGTGTCCACGCTATGCGGTTTTACGGATCAGAGCCATCTCAGCCGTCACTTCAAGGGATCAGTAGGCATCACGCCGGGCGAGTTTGTCCGAAGCGTCTCGTAAGTTTCCGGCCTGGCGCAATCATACTGGCGCGCAAAATCCGATTCCCGAAGAACCGCCCCGGTAGCTTCGGAACTCACTGCCGCCCCGGTGTGTGGCAGCAAGCCTTCTGCGTGCCATCGCGCCGGCAACAGCCGGGCGCGTGTCTGCTTGCGCTGAAATCTGTGGCCATGTAGCCCGCCAGAACTCTCGCCAGAAGTCCAGACATGACCGCCGATGTGATGAGCAAATTCATCCAATACGCCGGCATTCCACATTGTTAGCCTCAGTTAACTTCTAACTTTCAGACTGACAAGCCAACAATGGAAAAAACAATACCTGATGAATATTCATCAAGGCATCAGCATACATGGCGACGGGAGTTCTTTAGCGGTGTCATAGAGATGCTGCCGCTTTGCGTGTCCGTGATTCCATGGGGAATACTCGCGGGCTCGATGGCGGTTCAATCCGGTCTCGATTTTTGGCAGAGCGTCGGCATGTCTGCGATCTTCTTTGCGGGCGCCGCTCAGCTGGTCACCCTGGGACTGCTGATGTCGGGAGCAAATGCACTCACGATCATCATTTCGGTGTTCTTCATCACCTCGCAGCACCTGATTTACGGATTGAATCTTCGGAAATTCGTTTCAACGCTGCATCTGCGATTCCGGCTGCCGATCGGCTTTTTGCTGACCGACGAATTGTTCGCGTTGAGCAGCAAGGAGGATCGGAAGCGCGATCTGTCGACCAGCTATTTGCTGGGGGCAGGAATTACTTTCTATATCGGATGGGTTGCGTTCAGCCTGATGGGGATCGCGATGGCGACGTCCATCCCGAACCTCGATCAATACCACCTGGATTTCTCCATCATCGCGACCTTCATCACGATTGTCGTGCCAATGATCAAGAACATCAGCACGCTCGTCGGCGTCATCTCCTCGCTCCTGCTTTCCATGCTGCTCACGTATCTGGACGTGGAAGGCGCGATTGTGATCGCGGGCTGCGCGAGCATGATGATTTCAGTCTTTGTATCCCGTATCGCGAAGGAGCGGCAATGACCTGGGCTCTCTTGTTGACGTTGGCTGCGGTTGTCTTTGTCAATCGCTACGTTTTTCTCGACCCGAACACGCCGGTGAAGATGCCGCAGGTATTCCACGATGCCTTGCGGTATTCCGCGTCATGTCTGCTCACCGCCATTTGCGGCCCGATCATTCTTATGGAGAACGGCATCGTCAGGGCGTTCCCGGGGAACCCATATTTTCTGGGCGCGATCTGCGCCGTGGTGATCGCCATATTCGTCCGGCAGATGGTGGTCTCGGTACTCGCGAGCTTGTTGGTGTTCTACACGCTCGTTTATGTGTTGTAGCTGAAGGGAATACAAGGGAGGCGCCATGGAGACATTAACAAAGGGATATGATGAATCTACGGAAATAAGAGAATCATACGAAATACTTCCCCTTCAAGGGGTGTGGACATGGTTGACGGGCAAGGAAATTCTCGATCGGGACCATCTCTGGCGGTCCAGTTCGGCGGAAATGGTTGCGTGGTCGCTGGTTTGGGTGGTCGTAGGTGTCCTGCTGACCGTGTTGGCGGTTTACTACAGTGAAAGCACTGTCATCTCCGTCACGGCGTACGTGATCGGGGTGATATTTTCTGCATCAGGCGCGCGGTATGTGATCGCGACGATCATTCATCACGGGGTTGCGAACATGAACGTGAGCGACTTGAAGCTGACAGCACCGGCAACCGCACGGCTGTTGGGCAAGGGGGCCAAAGTCCGTTTGGTCCCTCTGCTGGAACCGACGGCTGCTCTTTTGAATTCATATTTGCAGGAGCATCACGGGCGGTATCCAGAACAGAAAGATGGACCATTGTTCTGCAACAATGTCTGGAAGCGGCTAACAAGGGCGGGCATCTCCTACATCCTGCAGAAGTATGCCAAGGAAGTCGCGTAGAAAAATCCGGGCCTGCTCGGGTCAAAAATTAGCCCGCATACATTGCGACACAGCAAGGCCATGCACCTGCTACAGGCCGGTGTGAATCTGGTCTACATCCGTGACCTGCTCGGTCACTCCGACAGCAAAACAACGGAGATCAATGCACGGGCAGATCTGGACAGCAAGAAAGCTGCGTTGGAAATGGCCTATCCAAGTGCGTCAAGAACCCCATATCCAGCGTGGAACCAGGACGGCGAACTGCTCAGTTGGCTGCAATCCCTTGGAAAGGATCTCCGGCCCGCACGTTGATTATGTGAACTAAGTTCGGCGCAAGTGCCTGTGATTCCTAGTTGCGTTGCGTCGACTTCTCATAACGCTGCTCTGTTCATAAGCCCAATTATGTGAAGCTCTACATAATTGGGCGTCGAGTACCCGCCACGCGATGCTGCGGCGGGGGCCAGACACACAACCTGCGTTCGTCCATTTGGCCCCTGCTGGTTGCAGTTCGCGGCTTTCGCCGGCCAGTGCTCCCAGAAGGCATCCAAAGGCGTTGGATTTGTCGGAGAGGACGCCGGGGACGTTTTCCCAGACGATGACCGAGGGCTGTTGATGCTGTTGCTGACGGGTTTGGTCAATCGCATTTGCAAGCTCCGTGTATTTGAGGGTCAGGGCGCCACGCGGGTCGGACAGGCCGCCGCGCGCGCCGGCCACGCTGAACGCCTGGCATGGCGTGCCTCCGACCAGAATGTCGGGCGCCGGAGCGGTGCAGGCGAGAATCTGATCGGCGATCCCCGTCATGTCGCCGAGGTTGGGGACGTCGGGGTAATGGTGGGCGAGTACGGCATTCGGGAACGGATCGATTTCCGAGAACCAGGCCGGATGCCAGCCGAGCGGTTTCCAGGCCAGGCTGACGGCCTCGATGCCGCTGCATACGCTGCCGTATTGAAGGTTGGGATGGTTCATGTCGCATCTCCTGTTCTGGTTGGGGCGCAATGGCCCATGGCCGCGCGACCGACGGGTCGGCGGTGGTGCAAAGCGAGGAAGGAGAGGAACAGGACGCTGGAGGCTCAGTGCCTCCAACGAGAGAAAAGGAAACCACCTGTGGGCTGCCGCAGGGACCTGGCCGTCGTCATAGCCTGTCGCTGTGTCAGCGATCGCACCCGACCCGTTTCGTGGCTGGGGCCGGCATCGTTCGGCGCACATCCGCGCACAAAAGGAACCCGTTGTTTCACCGGCGGGCACCGGAATCGAACACCGTCGTCCCCGAAGGGTCTCCTGGCGCCTTGCATGCGAGGCGCCAGGAGACCCTTCGGATCGGACGCAGAAATCGCTGATCAACAGGCTGCGTTTACGCAACCGGGCATGAAAACACCTTCATCCCTCCCGGCGACACGAACCGCTGGAGGGGAACATGCCTTTGCAGAAGGCGGAGACATGCTCGGGATACCCCGCCGTTGGCGGGACAATGCCTGACAACCGCTGGAAATCGCGGTACGGGCAGGACGTGTCTGACGTCAGGACGTCTTGCGGGGCGCGCGCCGCTTGCGGGCGGCCGGACGCTTGCCACCGGACGATTCGATCGCCACGGTGCCCTTGCAGTCTGGGTAACGGCTACATGACCAGAAGACGCCGGTCTTGCCGGTGCGCAGCCGGGTCCCGGCACCGCACACAGGACAGGCCGGTCCCTCGGGAACCTTGATGGACAAACTGGTACTTCCGTATTGCCGGACCAACTGCGTGATCCAGATGGATTGCTTTTCGATGAACGTGTCCAGCGTCAGCTGGCCGGCTTCAATCATGTCCAGGGCCTGTTCCCACACAGCGGTCGTACCCGGATCGGCAATGGCGGACGGTACAGCGTCAATGAGCGTGAACGCGGCATCCGAAGCGCGAATTGAACGGCCTTTCTTGACCAGATAGCTCCGGCCGAGCAAGCCGTTGATGATGCTGGCGCGCGTGGCTTCGGTGCCGATACCCGTCGTCTCCTTCAGTTTCTGCTTCAACCGCGGGTCGGTCACCAGTTTGGCGACGCCTTTCATGGCCTTGATCAATTCGCCCTGGGTATAGGGCTTGGGCGGCATCGTTTTCAGTGCCTTCAACCCGACCTGCTCGACACCGCAGCGGGTGCCGTTACTCAGAGGCGGCAGGATCTGCCTCCGTTGAGCGGGTTCGTCGTCCTTGCCGTCTTGTGTCTCCGGTTCGCTGTTGAGCAGCGTGAGCCGCCAGCCCGGAACAATCACCTGTTTGCCGTTCGCCTGCAGCGACTGGCCGTTCGCCGATAACAGCGCGACGGTCCGGTCGAACTCGTGGTGGGGCATGAACTGCGCGATGAAGTGCGCCCGGATCAGTCCATAGACGGCTCGTTCCTTCTCCGACATGGCCGAAAGATTGCTGGGTTCCAGCGTCGGAATGATGCCGTGATGCGCCGTCACTTTCGCGTCGTTCCAGGCGCGTGAACGCTGATTTCTGTCGAGCCGGTCGATCAACGGGCGCAGGCTGGGATCGGTGGCAACAATGGCGTCGAGCACGGCCGGAACTTCGGCAAACATGTTTTCCGGCAAATAGCCGGAGTCGCTGCGTGGATAGGTCGTTGCCTTGTGCGTCTCGTACAAGGCCTGGGCAATGTCCAGCGTTTCCTGAACATCGAGGCCGAACTGTCTGGAGCAGGTTTCCTGCAGCGTGCCGAGATCGAATGGCAATGGCGGTGCTTCGCGCACGCGTTCGGTTTCCACCGATTGCACCAGCGCCTCACGGCCATTGCGTATCTGATCTGCCGCATGCGAAGCCACGGATTGCTGCAGGCATCTGCCGGCCTCATCCGAGGAGCCTTCGGGCGGCACCCAACTGGCGGAAAATGACTGGCCCGCATGGGATAACTGCACGTTGACAACCCAGTACGGCACGGACATGAAACTCGCGATCTCACGATCGCGGTCAACGACCAGCTTCAGCGTCGGTGTCTGCACGCGGCCAACCGACAGCACGCCCTGGTAGCCTGCCTGCCGGCCGAGCACGGTGAACAGGCGGCTGAGGTTCATACCGATCAGCCAGTCCGCGCGCGAGCGGGCGAGCGCCGAGTAGTACATCGGCAATGTCTCGCTCGACGGTTTCAGAGCATCCAGCGCCTTACGAATGGACGCATCGTTGAGGGCCGACAACCACAGCCGCTGAATGAAGCCGCGAAAGCCGCACATGTCGATGATTTCGCGGGCGATCATCTCGCCCTCCCGATCAGCATCGGTGGCAATCACGAGTTCGGTGGCCTGTCCGAGCAGTTGTTTGACCGTCTTGAACTGCGTGGCGGTCGAGGCCTTGACCTCGTTGCGCCAGTGCTCTGGAAGAATGGGAAGCTGTTCGATAGACCAGCGTTTGTACTGTTCCCCGTATGCTTCCGGTGGTGCTGCTTCAACCAGATGTCCGATGCACCAGGTCACGACGATACCGGGTCCGTTGTAGCAGCCTGTACCGCGCAGCCTGGCGCCAAGCACGCGTGCAATGTCTTTGCCCTGTGAAGGCTTTTCGCACAGATACAAGCGCATACTGCCTCCCCGGCACTGGCATGGTGATCAACGAATGATCATCAGCATGTCGATACGGGAGGCAGCAGACAGCAAAGAAAGTGGATCGGATCACAACCGGCTTGTTGAGCACAGGTAGTGTCTCGACGTGCGCACCAGGCCGATAGCGTTTCGACGAGAGCCAGACAATATTATCAATTTCACCTGCACGACCTGCGTCAAAGATACTGCCTGATAGCATCAGGACCCGAGCTGTTACGGTAGATGGAATTGACAGTCCGACGCCAGCACACCTCAATGCCAAATTTCAAAACCAGTATTTATCGGCATAAATAACGGTCATCACCACTCCTGCAAGGATGACGAACTGTCTGACGTAAAAAGCTGGCAGGACACGGATCAAATAGCCGCCGCCATATCCGCCTATAACAGCGCCAAGAAGCATGACGATAGTTTCCGGCCAGCGCACGGCGCCTTGAACGATGAAGATTATGGTTGCGATGAGCGCGACACAGGTCGCAAGAAGATTCTTCATGGCTTTTATCGCGCGAATGTCGTCAGGCTCCGTGATTGACAACACCGCTGTCAATATCACGCCCAGGCCCGCACCAAAGAATCCGCCGTAAATGCAGGCTACTCCAAGGAATGCGGCGCTCAACCCCGTCGGCAACAGGGGACCTTGAGAGTTGTACGACCATTTCTGTATGCGGGGTGCCAGTGCAAACAGTAGCGTTGAGAAGGCGATCAGCCCGGGCACTGGCAGGATGAAAAGTCGTTCAGGAAGGAGTAAAAGCAGTCCGGCTCCAGTGGCTCCCCCCAATGTGGCGACCACGATGAATGACGCAGTGCGCTTCGTCAGGGCTGGCAATTTTTCGCGATCGGCCAGAGCCGCGATAAGATGGCCAGGTGAAATTGCAACTGCGTTCGACGCATTGGCTGTGATGGCGGGCAAGCCCGCTGCCAGCATCGCCGGAAATGTGATGAGCGTCGCGCCGCCCGCAAGTGCATTGACGAGGCCGCCTACGATGCCTGCCGCCAACAACAAAAGAGACATATTGAAATCCATCCTCCACCAATCAGATGGGCAAAGAGTAGTTTTCGGCGAAAGAGCCTGTCTGGAACGTTTGTGACCGGGTTCTCAGGTACGCCAGTAGAGGCCGGGCGTTGTGCCAAACGTTTGGCGGAACAGGCGTGTCATATGGCTTTGGTCTGAAAACCCCACATCAGCTGCCACTGCGGCGATTGGGTGGCCTTCGCGGAGCAAATGGCGTGCACGGTTGAGCCGGGACAGAATCCGGAACTCATGGGGGGCAAGGCCGAGCTCGCGCTTGACCTGACGACTAAACCCCTCACGGCTGCGGTCGAAACCCGCGGCGATATCACTGATCCGTTCGTCACTGTTGCTTAACGCAGCCCGGACTCCCGAGCTGCTGTTTTTCCAGATCGGCAGCGGAGGCGACTCGAATAGGGTGTTGCTTGCCAGGCGGGAAATATCGTCCGGAGTGATGTTATCTGCGTTGACTGGAGCGTGTGAAATATCAAAGAGCCTGAATGACGAAGACACATGGTCAGTAGCGACATAGATATTGACGCAAGTCGTCACGTTATCCGTCATGGCCAGAGGCGTATGCACCACCCCTGCCGGGATCACTATCCCTTGCCCTGCACTAACGGACACCGTTATTTCACTGATCCGAAATGAACGGGTGCCGGACCTAACCAGCACGAGTTGTGTCTCATCATGGAAATGAGGCCTTAGACCATAAGAACCAGCACCGCTCCAGGATCCAAGTTCAATGACGCCTGCAACGTCTGCTGGGCCATAACGCCAAAAACCAGGGGACACTGATGGCAAAGAATTTGCTGGGCAGGATGATCCGGACGTAGAGTCACATGCCATAGGTTCCCCCGAGATTACGTTAGAGTTCCGAAAAGCATGGTATCGAGCGAAACGTAGCAGGTATAAGAAGTTAAAGCTTATACGCTGGTCACAGACACGCTCCAGCGATGAGCGATGCCGTGAGTTGCGTTCAACGTCCGCCGGCTCTTCGGGCAGGCTTCTGTTCAGAAAGCACGAACCGCACGATGGCGGGAGGCGCGGGCTCACATCCTGCTTGTCTGTCCAATGCAGACGGTAACATCTCCGCGCCAGCCTTAATTAACTTGGATCTGCAGGGGGTTATTTCGACAATCCCGATATAGATTCCCACGCCAGTATCAGACCTGTAATTATTATCAATGCGCCCCCACCGCGACTTATGGTTCTGATGCTGTCTGGGTTCGACAAAACCCGTGACCGTAGTGCGTGCGCTGCAAAAACCCAGAGACAGTCGATAACCAGACCTAAAAGAATGGGCACGAGAGAATACGTCGCGAGAGTGACTGTCGGATCCACGACATTTCGAGGGAGGAAGCTGGGGACAATCGTTCCGAACATGATAAAGGCTTTGGGATTCGTTACGCCGACGACGATGCCGGTTATTAACGGCCGCTTGCCGCGGGCAGCCTGTGTTGGCCTGGCTGAATCAGTCATCCTGGCACTTGAGAGGTATTGAAGCCCAATCCACAGCAACGCAGCAGCCCCCAGCGCTCTGAGCAGCAGCAAAGCAATATATGATTCCGTTATTATCGTTCCGAGGCCAACCGCAAGAAGCACTGCGACTGTCGACATACCAATTGCGTTGCCCATCACTCCTCGCAGAGCATGGCTTTTGCCGTCCATAAGTACCTGACCAATGAACAACATGATACTTGGTCCCGGTACCGCAATAATAATGGAACATGTGACGATAAGGCCGATCAGGCCCGTGATCGCCATACCAATTTCGGTCATAAATTTCCCCCTTGCAGAACGCCGCATAACGTTGCGGCGTTCTGCATCGCTCTGCTATTTATTTACCTGACAGCAACGACAACGTGGGTTGAATTCGAAGGAACTCCGCTACTTCGTCATCTGTCATTAACGGGTAGCATTGCTCGACATACTCTTCTTTAACTGGCAATGTGCTGCGCCTTAGTCCAAGACCGATGGCGCAGGCGCATGCATTGAATGCAACATTCTTGTACTGATCGACATTTGTTTCCTCATCAACGTAGTCATCTATATCCCAGCGTCCAATCAAGCTCTCCTGCATATGAAATCTCTCGATCTCAATGCCATCACGAAATACGTGGAACACGGGGTGAATGTATGCGCTCCTGGATGTGTCAAAGTGATCGGCGGGCAAAGTGAAATAGTGCGTCGGAATATTGCCATCGCCATACTGGGAAAAACCATACTCGAAAACAATTTCGACGTATTCTCGGGATTCATGCCATCTTTCAGCATTATATTTTCGTGGAAACGGTGGCCAAACCTGCGCGAGAATATCTCCGCTTTTCTGTCTCTCAAACGTGACCATACAGCCAAAATAACTGTACAGCTCAAACAAAGGCATGGTTGTGCTGACCATGCCAACCAGATACTCGGCCAAAGCACTCAATGCCACAGCCGGCTCATCATTGCCAATCGAACATTCAAAAAGCGGTTTGACCGGCACGTTATAATATTTTTCTGAGATGAGAGTAGCGAGAGCCTGAATATTGCAGCGGAATCCGTGCACAAATCCGGATGCTGCGTCCGGATCATTTACACGAGTGGGCGCACCGATAAAGTACAAATTCGGCTCGTTTTCAGAACACCACATTGAGTCGAGCAGGAAGTATTTACCGTTTTTATCACGGGCTGGTCGTATGGTTTCTGAATCAAAGATATCGCCTATCGTGTAGTTGAAACCACAACACACTATTATTTCGTCCACGATCCCGGTGCGCCGCATCCATCTTGGCGGAGACCAGTGCACGCATGGGGTTTCATACTGAACGAGAATGCGACCGGCATGTTTCCCTTCTGTAATCCGCTGAACTTCTACGATCCGGTCACTGACAATATTGTTATTTGATTTCAGTTGCATGAGATCGAAGACATCAGACACCTGGGCGCGAATATCATGAACGTTGTGCGTCTGACGGGCAAGTTTAGGCAACGATCGGGTTACGACACGCGTTTCCGCCGTTATATCAATCAGGTGATGGGCGATTTCAAAGGCTGAATTGCCGCGACCGAGCACAATTACCACTTTGTTCTTGTAACGATCATGTGCTGTCTCAGGATCGTAATCCTCGTAAAGACTAAATATATCTTTGGTGAGCCCTTTTATCTGTGGTATGACAGGTTCGGAACGACCGGTTCCGCAAAATACTCTGTCCGCTATGAGGTCCGTTCCATCTCCAATCGAAATGAGGAACTTTCCATCCTTTTGTCTGCGCGATATTTTCGTTACGCGCGAATGCGTTCTTATTGATGGTTGCAGCCCCATAGATTCGGCTACATACTGAAGGTAGGTTTTGTAGGTGCGAGCAGATGGCCAGTGTTCACTGGTCCAGTTCGTGAATCGCAGCTTTGGGTCCTTCTCTGCGTCTTCGGCGCTGATTGTGCTTAATGTATGCCAGTCATATCGCATCCGGTAGGTATGCGCATCGCCGGGAACATATTTCTTATTAAGCGAGATTAGCTGGCCACAAACTGGGACTTTATCCCATTGTCCACCCACACCGGGACTGGCTTCCAGTAGCAGGAAATCAATATCGCGCTTCAGAAACTCAAGCGCCATATTGATCCCGGCAGGGCCGCCTCCTATTATTATATTCTGATAGTGCTTTTGCATCTTACCCCCCCTTCTTGATATTGCTTTTGCCTAACAAATAGCGTTTTAAAGGACGTAATGCTTTATTAGTTGGAGCCGAGGTTTCCTTCGCTGAATAGCTGTGTCAATACTCCAAAAATCATTGCTCCCGCTAAAGTGGGAGCGGCGATACTGCCTTTGAATTTCATCCTGATCAGGATGATAAATGCCATGGACAGGAGTGCAGGGATGATCCGGCCCGGTTTCAAATCAGGGGCTACCAGCCCCCACAGCGAAACCGTCAGCAGACCTGCTATCGCCGCCGGGCCAACCCCCAGCAAGATTTCTCTGGTTTTAGTGCTAGCTGAATTGGCAGATGTCCGCGTCTGACTGGCCCACCAGAAAGGGAGCCATCTCAAAGCAAACGTGACCACGCCACATAAGAGAACGACCATTTCTGTTTTCATAGAATGCTCCTGAGCGCATGCGCGGCAGTGCCGAAGACGATGGCGAGCAATAAAGCGAAGTGCCCTGGCAAAAAGAACAATGCAGCTATTGCTGTTCCGGTTGCGACCACCGCGGGAAGCCTTGAGCCACGGATGCCGCTTTCGAGGAGTAACGAAAAGAAAAGTGCGGGCAAAACAAATGAAAGCGCCTCCCTGACTGCATCAGGCCAGTGAGCCAGGTTGCCAACGAACGCGGTTCCCAGCACGGTACCGAGGATCCAGGCAGCATATGCGCCAAGTTGCAGACCCAAAAGCCAGACCGGTCGCACTTCATAGGCGACTTTCTCAAGTCCGTTCGCTGCAGTGGAGAACACCTCATCTGTCAAGCCAAACGACTGCAAAGGAGAAGGCAGTAATCGGGGCAGCCGGGATGCTAGTGCCGGGCCGTAGAACACATGTCTGCCATTCAATAGCAGCACGCTGAGCACTGTTGTGATGACGCCAGCACCAGAAGAAAGCAAAGCGATCATCAGGAACTGGCTGGCTCCTGCGTAGACGGCGACGGAAATAAGAAGTGTGACAAAGGGCGACAGCCCCGCGTCGGTCGCCGCCAGACCGAACGAAAATGCGATGGGAAGATACCCTGCAACAATTGAAATGCTGGCAAGAAGTCCTTTGTAAAAGGCTCCGGTGCGGTTCGTCAGCATAGTGTGGGTCTCCGGAACAAAAAGACGTGTGTGCCTCCAGACCAGTCGTCTGCTCCGGCGGTTGCAAACACACGCCGATGTTGAATCAGTTCCAGTCCGGCCGCGGAAGCGAGGGCTGCAAATCGGCGTGCGTAGGTTTTGCGTTCCACCTCGTAATCAAGACCAGCCACCATGGCTTGCAGTTCGAGCCAGAAAAAACGTGTGAAAGCCCCAATTTCGTTTTTGGGCGATCTGTCAGGAGGCGTGCGCCTTAACTCTGTAAAGAGCGAACGGCTTCGTCTTACCGCCAGATCTGTCAACCCGTTGGCCGCATCGTTGACTGCCAATGCCAGCTCCTCCTTGAATTTGAGGAACAATTGCCCCTCTGCGTCATCCGGCACCGCCATGACGCAGGATTCAATCATTCCAATAGACGAAAGGATATAAGCAGCATGGTGTCGGATTAATCCCAACTGGCGCTGCTCGGCATTGTCGAACTCAGGGAGGTATTCATCTGCTATGCTCAGAAGTCCCCCGGGGCGAAGAATGCTCTTTGCCTTTTGCAGCATGAAGGCTGTGTTGAAATGATGCGAGGCACCCACGGAGGTGATGAGATCGACCGGCTGTTGAAACTCCTGCTCAAGAAAGTCCGCGTTGCATAACCGGATATCTTTCTGTCCCTGGGTGTTCTTTTGCAGACATGCAAAGGCTATCGCATCAGGTTCAACTGCCAGGCTGTTCAGACTCGGCAACATCTCATGCAGCATGAGAAGAGGAAGCCCCGGGCCTGTTCCGACATCCACGTTTATTAACGATCGGGTTCCAGGGGTGAGACTGGATATGTCCTGAGCCATGGCTACCACCTGCCGGGCATAAGCGGGATGAAGCAGTTCAAATGCGTCGTACTGGTCAACATCGATACGGCTGGAAAACGAACTGTCATCCGCCCCAGCGCGCGTCGTAATGCGTTTGCGTATGGAAAGCGGGTTTAACTGAGCGGGAAGCCGCAATTCCCCACGCTGGAGAGCAATTTCGCTTCTCAATGCTTCCAGCACCCAGCTCTGTGATTCATGCGATACAGTCTCATCAGGAACCGCTGCGGGATGGTCCAATGTGGCCTCGGCCTGGCGCGCAAGATAGACGGCCTCTTCCGCAATGGTGGACCGAAGTTTAAGGTCCGGGACCTCGCGCGAGAATGCATGCGTAAACCGGAGCGGAAGTAAAGCAATGAAGGGACCGCTATGATCAGAGCCTGTAAACGCCTGGAGTGGCCAGAGAAAACCGGCAGCCGAAACCTGACGCAAATTTTGCTTCAGGAGATCCTGTGCCTGCCTGGGAGATAACGTGCACCCCCGGAAGCGAATAAGGGCTGAGCCTGTGCCGTTGGCGACCTCTGTACTCAGCCTTTCAATCACACTGCTTATCCCGTCCCAGTCCGGTGTAGTCGGCCAGTCTAGGACGGCTACCCCCTTAAGCGCATCTGCACAGATTTCTGGGTACTGAACAAAAACGATTGCTTCGGCAACGTCTCCCGTCGTGCCATACAGGTGCGGAACGTCTGCCGTAAAGCTGTGTGTATCGCCTGCGCTGATCAGCCTCGGCTGTCTGGCTTCCCCGACCAACATGGCCCCCCGGGTCACAACAATCTTTTCTGTCACTCCAGGCGGGTGTGGCGCGGAATGCTTCACGTGCCCGGCGTTTACCCTCATTGAGTAGACTTCAATTGTCGGGGCATGGCCAGAACCGTTGCGTTCGATAAAACGTACGGCGGACGCTTCGTCTACCACAGGAGCGCCAGCTGGACTGTCAGAGATCAACTCGCTGAAAGGCGTATTCAGTGCATTAGCTATCGCCCAAAGTGTCTCAATGGTCGGGTTTCCCTCGCCTGCCTCCAGCTGAGAGAGAGTTGATTTGGCGATACCGCAACGCTGCGATAGGCCTGAGAGGGTCAGGCCGCTTACCTCTCGGAGACGGCTAATATTTCGGGAAATCGACTTGATCACTCTTCACTTCTCCGGAGTGGAATTCATTATAAAGAACAAATTAACCACAATACGATAGAAAAGCAAAGGATTCGGAGGAAATGTTCTGTAAAAAGGAACGGGATTTGCGAACAAGTTCACATAAGCCGGTCCTGAAGGCTTGGAGCAACCGAAAAGTCCGTGCCGCTTTCGCCAGGCACGCGGCCTTTGTCCTCCGAACGCTTCTCGCAGAGATACAGTCGCATGCATCCCCCCGGAAATGGCATGGTGATCGTCGAATGAGCATCAGCATACCGGCGGCAGCAGCGGCAGGCAGCAAACAAGGGGAACTGGAAGCTGACCGGCTTTTCGCGCTTCGGGAGCATCGTTGCGGCAGTGAGTAACGATCGCGGGAAAGGGATGATGTACTGAGGCTTCGCCATCGGTGTGCGCACGGACCTCAGTGGAAGCCAGTGGACTTCGCCGTCAGGGATCGGCCCGAACGTGGCTGCTGCAGGTGCAGGCTGAAACCGTCGCAGGGTGGGCATACTGGCGCATTGAGGGCGCATGTTGATTGCTACAGTCGCCCTCGCAGGACCTGCTCCCCGCGAGAACAGCAAAGATTGAGGGCGGCTGCGGGATGGCGTAGCCGCCCTCGGTGCCATCTATCCTTACGCCTTACCCGGCTTCGGTTCCTTCTGCGCCCTGGTCTCCTTCGGCTTCGTCTCCGCTTCCCCCTCGATCTCCTGTGGCTTCGCCCCCAGCACGACCGATTCGACCCGATAGGGAAGGATGCCGATCCGCCGGGCCTCGATCCTGAAGGTGACGCGCTCGTTTTCGTCCGCATCCTCCCACTCGTCGCGGACGGCGCGGCCTTCGACCAGAACGCGCATGCCCTTCTGGTACAGGTCCTTCCAGTGCCCGGCGTCGCGGTGCCAGATTTCCACGGGAGCCCAGAAGCCGCCGCGATCCTCGAATCCATCCCTGGTGGGAACCGGGTTGTCGAAATAGACATTCAGGCGAAGAAGCCTGCGCGGCTCGTCGTTCCCGTTCGGGAACTCCCGATAGTCTGGCGCAGATCCGATGTTGCCCTCGCCGTAGAAGTGCGTGCTCATAGTGAAACTCCTTGCTGGTGGGAAATACCTGAACCGATGGGCATCAGTGCAGGTTTTGCAGGTCGATGAACGACCGGTTCAATTCGCAGCCGATAAAATGCCGTTGCAGGCGTAGTGCTGCCACGGCGGTCGTGCCGCTGCCCATGAATGGATCGAGTACGGTGTCGCCAATGCGGGAGCCGGCGAGAATGCATGGCGTCACAAGCGTGTCGGGGAACACGGCGAAATGCCCCCCGCGGAATGGTTTGCTCGCGATGGTCCAGACATCCCGCCTGTTGCGGGTGCTGCGCGCTCCGATCTTGTGAAGGCTGCCGCGCAGATTTGCGTTGTTGCCGGAAGCGCGTTCCCCGGGCGGCGCACTGACCGGGCGAGTGTTGCC
>OJKH01000305.1_pt1 | contig 23511 bp, 22 predicted proteins | sample 1596471 | NCBI WGS metagenome assembly OJKH01 (sample SAMEA4350108, study PRJEB24818) | metagenome | biome: human; feature: gut; material: faeces | place: Denmark | collected 2013-09
TGAATAGCTTCATCATCCAGCCAGAAAGTTATGGAGCCACGGTTGATGAGGGCTTTATTGTAGGTGGGCCAGTTGGTGATTTTGAACTTTTGCTTTGCCACGGAACGGTCTGCGTTGTCGGGAAGATACGTGATCTGATCCTTCAACTCAGCAAAAGTTCGATTTATTCAACAAAGCCGTGCATCGTAACTAATTATTCATTAATTGAGGAATTTTGACCGATACAGTTTGTCATTCTAAATAAGAACAACATATAATGAATTCGACAGCATTTAATTAAGGAGTGATTTATGAATGGGTATATCGTCACAATCATTATCGCATTCATTTTCGGTCCCATTCTGGCGTTACCGGTAATGTTCTTCGGTTTGTTTAATATAATGGATTTTGCGCTGTATTCATTCCCCATATTTTTCTTTTGTATTATGGGGTACAGGCAAGATAAGAGGGTTAAGGATGCTTTTAAGGGATTAATACCGGGCCTAATTGTATCTCTGATTCTGACGACTTTTGTTCTGTTTGTTAAAGATCAGAGCGACTGTACGAATAAATATGACTCAGGCAGTCTGTCTGCTGCTGTGTGTGAGAGACTTGAGGGACCAGGATTTAGATAACGGAAGCCTTAACGGTGGCGCAGCTCGTCACGGAACGCTTCAATCTTACTGTACGAAAACGAATAATATGGTTAATTTCTAGATACTAGCGCTTCAGTACTGATACCTGAAGCCGCCCGGGTCTGGATGCGACAGGATGAACGTGCTACAAAAGCAGATGAGATCACCAGAGACGGGTTTCAAGAATTTGGTGACCTTAAGATTAAAAAAATATAACATAATTCTGATTGGATAATTTTGATGATAAAATTCTATCAATATAGATCAGCAGAAATAACAAAGATAATTTTAAAAGATAGTACTTTGAAATTCACAAACCCTATGGATTTCAATGACCCATTTGATTTTCACCCCACAGTTCCTGATGTAGGTTTTAACAAGTTCATTAAAAGAGTTAATGGGCAATATTCAAATAAAAGAAAAAAATATCGTCTTGGGCATAAAGAACTAATAACCCACAGAACAAAACTACGTTCCGAGGATTTTAGACGGGTATATACTGAAAACTTTTCAATTGCATGTTTTAGTAAGTCTCCATTTATATTACCAATGTGGGCACACTACGCAGATGATCATCAAGGCTGCGTGATTGAGTTTAAGTTTGAAGAAACCAAAGGGTTTATTGAGGAGTTTATAAACTTAAAGCCAGAAGAAGATACTACTACACTTATACCATTAGATGTAATTTATTCAAACAATAGACCATCTCTTTTTGATAATGATGGGCTAACTAACTCAGATACCACAGGGACTAATGCTTGCTTGGTTAAAGCAAAGGTTTGGGAATACGAACAAGAGGTTAGAGTTATAAAAAAGAAAAAATCTGGCATTTACAGTTTCGATAGAAAACAAATGACTGGCATCTACTTTGGTATGAAAATAAACAAGCAAGATAAAAAAATCATCTCTCAGTTGGTAGATGACTCAAATAAATATACTAATACCAAAATTAAAAAGCATGATGTTCAAATTGCGTTCAATACGTTTGAGATTTTTAAAATTCCTTTTAGCGTCTAATGATGTCTTTCACCAATCTTTAGCCACTGCAGTGCATGTCAAAGCTCAGTGAAAATGTCTAATCACTGGCTCGTTAGAAATGTCCATATGTTGAAAAGGCCGCTGCGAAAATCTCCCCCGCAGCGGCCTCTTTAGCATAACGTCATTGTGCGAACCAATTACAATTTGTGTGTACTCAGCATTTTTTCAGTCGCTATACCCGCGCGAATAAAATCAGACTGGAGCAACCATTCATGCATAGCATTGGTATCTTGAAAAAGATATTGTATTCCAACTTCTTGTGACAAGTAATTTTCCAGAGTTCTTGCCGATGAGCCTAATGAGTTTGCAAAAGGGCTATCATCTGTAGGCGTTGGCTCAGGATTTTCAAAAATATACTTTCCATCCTCTGTTTTAGTTAAGAATGCATGTTCATTTTGTCGCTTAATATATTTATTAAGTGCATCTACCGCTTGAAATTGCAATTTGTAAGGGAAGTTTGAAACATAGTGCTCCCTTATTAAATCGTAAACACCATTAATAGTTAGGATGTGATTTTTCATGTGTATCTCCTTTAAATATAATTTGTAACTTCAGGGTTATATAGAAACAACGATGTCTTGTTTATTCATTTTATTGTAATCATCATGCCACAATAATCTTATTTTATATTTGGGCTTAGAACCCATATGAATACTTGCTATTAGCTCAATCATTTGTTGTGAGTACAATATTTCATACGGCATTTTTTGCTCAATTTCAGACATGATAAGAAACTCTTCACCGTCATTATCGGGAAATTCAATTCGTACATCCTTTGCCGCAGCCTTTCCTTTATTGAATATCTTTAATCTATATTTACCAGTGCCGATTTTGACTAAATTAGCATTGAGGTCGGCTCTTTTCTCTTCCAGAGCTAATTTGGTTTCTTTATCCAGTAGGAGGCGTCTAATTCGATCCTGCTCATCCTTTATAACCTTTTGTTCTTTATCACTTTTTCTTGAATTAAGTTCAGATGATATGATTGTGTAAACGGATACTGCAAGTGCGGCTAAAGCAATTGCATCACTTGTCGTCATTTATTTTATCCTTATGTTTTTGTTACCTTTAAACGCTTTTCTAATCATATCATCAAAATGTTTCTCTAAATCTTTTTTTACCTCTCGCGTTACTTCATTTACAGCCAAATCAATGCTTTCACCGTTATCTTCAGTTAACTGGTCGTAGTTAGTAGTTTTACCGCAAGAAACACAATTCACTTCATTTGTTAGTTCATCACGCTCCAACCGACTATTTCCGCATACAGGGCAGAGCAGTGTGATTTGACGATCATATTTTTCATTTTTCATCTAAATTTACCCCGGTTTCCGATGGTTTCCTTTGTATATAATATCATTGAAGCTATTTGCTTTTCTCAGAAATTTTATCAGAATTTTATTGCATTAGCTGCAAACAGCGCACACATCGCGTCCAAGTTCACCTTTTTCCAAAGATGGCCTCAGAGCTCCCCTGAAGTTTTATCATGGCTTCAAGCAGGTCATCTTCGTTGAGTGAGCGCTGGGATTTGTTGATACTAGAGGCGTGCCGTCTGCGGGAAGGATCATCACCAGAACAAGGTAACGATTGTGAGCGATTATTGTCCCGTTTTCTCTGGACCTGACGGGCAACATCCAACACATGGCCCAGTCTTTTGTTGTCCACAATCGCGACGGGATCAACTTCCGACAGCCGGTCATAAGTGGAGTAGGGCAGTAGCACTCCATTTAGTCGCAGTTCCTTATGTCCGTCAGGATAGTGCCAGACATCAATATACTTGCCGATAGCCCTTCGACTGCATTCGCTGTCCTCAATCAGATAGAGCATTTTATCGTATTGTATGGTCAGGCTTTTTGACACACGACGTGGCTCTCGCCAGGTAAATTCCGCATCCAGATCATCGTCTAATGCCAACGGCCGATGTGCGTTAAAATCATGCAGGGGAGCTTTGGCAAAGCGCCGGTTGTAGTCAGCCATGTATTCTTCAGCAAACGCATTTGCTGCATCTATCGTACTGCTCCCCTTTAGCCTGAGCTCCTTAACCAGCCGGTCCTGAAGTGTCAAATGTGCCCGTTCAACGCGACCCTTTGCCTGACTGGTTTCCGCACACAGAGGCGTGATATTGAGGCCGCGCATAGCCCTGGCAAATTGGGTTTCACCAGACCCCGTGGTGGCGTGTTTATTATTGACTCTGAACACGCTGGCTTTATCGCTGTAGAGGATCATGGGTTTACCGTATTTCTCGATATAGCCACGTGTCGCTTCAAAATAGGTAAATGTGGATTCAGATGGGGTTCTACGCCGGAACCGCCGATATTTCCGGCCTGTAATTTTTTAGTGTTCTTTCTGAGCTTCAATTACGCCATCTGCAATTCCCTGAGCCAGTCGTTCCATCCATTTTACAACATGATAACATCCGGAATATTTCAGAGTGATACAGTCCATTTGTACTTTTAATATGCTGTCTATCACCTGTACGCAGTGACCAGTCATCCAGTCACTCCTACAGATGTTGGGGCTCTGCACCTGAACCATCGAAATTTTTGCTTCACTAACCAAGGCTCCGTTTGAGACATGGAGCCCAACTACAGGTCAAAAACATCGTTGTCTCTTTGACAAATATTATGAACGTTTTGTACAATACGCCATGATCCCATATGATTAAAAAGAAACATTTACTCTTGAATAAAACAGTCCCTTACCAGAAATTCAACACCCAACAGATAATTAAACACAATTTCTTTTTTATTATGATTTGAAATGAATTTGCTCTCCTGACCAATAAATTTAAATCCGATTTTATTTAGAACTCTACCAGAAGCCGGATTCCTCTCAAGATGACATGCAAATACACTGTTAATTCCTAACTGTTTAATCGCATAATCACATAAGGTTCTTCCTGGGGTCCGCTTGGAAAACGGAAAATATCCTACGCTAAGCCTGTTTTTTGTACAGACCACTACCCACTGAGCGTAATGAACGGTATTTACCCTGTCCCAGCTTAAGGTTTGTCCGCCAGACGTAATCCCCACTCAGATTGATGTGCTCCCATCCCAGCGGGGACAAATGAGTAATCAGTTGCTCATTAATCGGGATCCCTTTTCGTCTCAGGGAATCTATGGCTCTTTCTATATATACCGTATTCCACAGGGAGATCGCCGCAGTCAGCAACGTCAGACCACTGGCCCTGTAGCTCTGATTCTCCAGTCCTCGATCTCTGATCTCACCCAACCGGTGCATAAAGACCGCTCGTGCAAGCGCATTGCGGGCCTCACCTTTATTCAGCCCTGCCTGTACGCGTCGGCGCAGTGATGGATCGCGAAACCAGTCCAGCATAAACAGTGCCCGTTCGATGCGTCCGATTTCTCTCAATGCCTTTGCAAGGCCATTTTGTTTAGGATAACTGGCCAGTTTTTTCATCATGAGCGATGCGGTAACAGTCCCCTGTTTTATCGAGCTTGCGAGGCGAAGTACCTCATTCCAGTGCGTCTCAATGTCTTTAAGATTCAGTGGCGTTGCGGATATCACAGATTGAAGTCCCGGATAACGCTCAGCCTTTCCATGAATAAAAAGCCGCTTGTCATGAAGATCCCGGCTCCTTGGGGCAAAAGCGAATCCGAGCAGATGCATCAGCGCGAAAACATGCTCCGTAAAACCAGCGGTATCAGTGTAATGCTCTGTAATTTCCAGATCACTTTCGTGGTAAAGCAGACCGTCAAGTACGTGGGTGGAGTCACGCACGCGGCTGATGACTTTGGTGTAAAACGGGCTGTATTGGTCCGAAATATGCGTGTAAATCTGCACGCCTGGTTCCTGCCCGTATTTCAGATTGACCTGACCCGCATAACGCCCGTGACTCCCCACCCGAAAGTTCTGTCCGTCAGACGAAGACGTTGTTCCATCGCCCCAAAATGCAGCCAGATGCCGTTGTTTCTGAGCATTAACCAGCTCAGCCAGCGCGGCAGAATAGGTTTCATCCCTGATGTACCAGGCCTGAATGCCCTCCAGTGACGATTTTGTTGTTCCCGGACAGGATTCGGCCATTTTTGTCAGACCCAGATTGATGCCATCGGCCAGGATGGTGGTCAGTAGCAACTTTCTGTCTTTTGGTCTGACGTGATTATTTTTAAGATGCGTGAAATGGCGGGTAAAACCGGTCCAGCCGTCCACCTCATCCAGAATTTCAGTAATTTTAGGATGAGGCAGCATGCCATAAACCAAATCGGCAAAAGGGGATGCTGCTGAAGGGACACTATTATCCAGCGGGGTTATTTTCACGCCTTTATTCGATATATCAACATCAGGCAAATCACCGGCCAGCGCCATTGCATTCACTTCCTCCAGGCGAGATGCCAGAAGCGTCAAACGGCTCTCGATGTATTCATGGCAATCGTTCGGAATCGCAAGGGGTAACTGGTTATCCCGGAGTGATTTTTCAAAATCGCCAGACGGGATCAGATAATCATCGAAATTCCTGTAGCGGCGTGATCCCTTTACCCAGATGTCGCCTGAACGTAAGGCTCCCTTCAGCTCATTTAGCACGCAAAACTCGTAATATTTTCGGTCAATGCCGGTGGGGGTGATCACAACCTTTCTCCAGCTTTCCGGGATAAAACCGATTGGCGCGGAAGGAGGTACTTTTCGGAGTTGTTTTCGATACATCTCTCTAACGGTATCCAGCGCGTCACGGAGCTGCATTGCGGCAGGTGCAGCCCTGAACTGCAATGCAGACAGCATCCGGGGGGCATATTTACGCAGCGTACTGTATTTTTCTGTGATCAGATGCAACGGGTCGAAATTGTCCTTACGTGACAGGAACCGCGTCTCTTCCACGCTGGTGATGAATTCCTGCCAGGGAAGGACGTATTCTATTGCGGCCCAGGGATCTTCCCCTGATTCTCTGGCGTTAAGTAATGCCTGCCCGACGGTAACGTATTGCTTCAGTTTGCTCTGAATCAGCTTACCCGTTTGCTGGAGCCGTTCGGCCTGAGTGCGTTTTGCCCTGCTGAACAGACTGCCCAGAATACGCTCGTGCAGATCAATAACTTCATCAGTCAGGGTGGCTCTGGCTTCCGATATGATACAAACCAGCGAGGCATAACGGCGAACATCCGTGAATTTTGCCAGGTCCCGGCTACTCATTTTCCTGCCTTCGCGTGCGAGTTTCAAGAGCCGGTTCTGGTGCACGGAAAGCGCAATACCATCAGGCAACCCCAGCGCGGCGATAGAATTAAGCCGATCGATATGTTGCAGCACGTTTTTACCGCTAATTTTGCCCGGAGGCTGAAGTAACCATGCCAGACGGGAAGGTTGTTCACCCTCTGATATGAGCAGGCTGTCGAGTGCTGCTTTATGCTTCTTTTCCAGTTGCGCGGTAAGTGCCGAATATACGGCTCTGTCAGCGAGCGTAACAACTTCGGCAAGCGTCCGTTCGATCACATCAACAGAAGGGAAAATAACATTATTATTATGTAGCCAGCTGAGCATTTCTTCCGCCAGCATAAACCCTTTGTCAGTCCGCATGGCATAGAGGTGCAGATGCCGGATACAGTCTTTTTGCAGTGACCAGCTGAACGGGGATAATTTCAGGTAACTATAAAGTTCGGTCAGATGTTCCCAGCGGGTTTGCTCTCTGGATGCATATTCATGCCATAAATCAGGTTGAAGTTTCAGTCGGGAAGCGACCCTGGAGACGAGACCACTGTGAGGGGCATTGCTTTTGTCCGGAATAAATCCAGGTCCACGCAGATAGGAGAGTAATACAGCAAAGCCCAGGCGATTAGCTGGCCGTCGGTGCCTATTAATGAGCGCAATATCTTGTTCATTCAAAAAACACATTCGGGTCAGAATAATTTCATCATCAGGAATAACCAGCAAGCGTTCCTGCTCTTCACTGCTCAGTATCTGTCGCCGTGGCATAAATACTTCCCTCACGTATAGTTTCCATATGTTATGGATTAGTTGTGACCGAAACCGACCGGTTTCGTACATCTTCTTTGAATGCTGTCCGAAAGTGAGTGATTTCACTATCGGACATGCGTTATGATTCGTACATCCATTCCGTACAGAAAATATTACTATGTCACGAGTTTTTGCTTACTGCCGGGTATCTACTCTGGAACAGACCACCGAAAATCAGCGAAGGGAAATTGAAGCGGCGGGTTTTGCCATCAGGCCCCAGCGACTGATTGAGGAGCATATAAGTGGCTCAGTTGCTGCCAGCGAACGCCCGGGATTTATCCGGCTAATTGATCGCATGGAAAATGGTGATGTGCTGATTGTCACAAAGCTTGACCGTCTTGGACGTAATGCGATGGATATCCGAAAAACGGTGGAACAACTAGCAGTTACCGATATTCGGGTTCACTGTCTGGCGTTGGGTGGAGTAGATCTGACCAGCCCAGCCGGAAAAATGACCATGCAGGTTATTTCTGCTGTGGCGGAGTTTGAGCGAGATCTGTTGCTTGAGCGCACTCATTCTGGAATTGCCAGGGCAAAGGCCGCTGGAAAACGTTTTGGCCGCCCTTCAACCCTGAATGAAGAACAGAAACAGGCCGCTATTGCGCGTATTAACGCAGGCTTAAGCATCAGCTCCGTTGCACGGGAGTTCAACACTACACGACAAACTATCCTCAGGGTAAAAGCGGCAAATGTGAGCGGACAACAAAGTTAAGAACTGAATCACACCACAGCCCGCTCTCTACAGTTAGTAAAGTTTACTGATGACTTATAAATTTTAAAACATTCGTAATATTGCCACTCTGAACTAATGCTCAGGAATGGCAATAAAGTCATAAACGGCTCTGTACTAAGATTTTGTGGGTCTCTCAAATAGCCATCTTTTCCTTCGCCAGGCCTTAAGTGCCAAGGTCCGTAGGCAGTTCTGGTGAAATGCGATTGATGAGCACTATGTCGATGGTTGTCCACCATTCTCCGGCTGCAATATCCATCATCAGTGACTCATATCCGACTATTTTTTTATATTCAGGACTAAGGAGAAAGTCTTCCAGATCAGCCATGTTTTCGAAGCTCATCAACGTCACACCATCTATTCCACTGGCTTGAGGGTGATAAAGGGGCTGTCCCTCTTCCGTCGGACCAATATTGTGTAGTTGCACGTAGCGTCTTACCCAGGCTTTGGACTGAGTTGCCGCAATATTCCCATGCTCATTCAACCACCATTTTTGAAAACTTGAGCGACTCACTGTCGCCTTACGCACGTGTAACTTAACTAACGTGATGGGCTCATTGCCTTTATTACTCGGCGTAAAGATGTATTGGCGCGACAACATGGGTGCAATATCACGGAAAATTGCCTGGTCTTCAGGCAGGATTTTCTCACGCACACGTGCATTTCCCAACGCCACCGGGATGTCCTCCAGATCTGTGAAGTTCAGATACGCAACCCCATCCCAGCGTGGACACCGGTAAGTTTCAATGTGACCAATCACAGTGGGCCACAGATTACTTTGTGCATCGACAGGCGCGCGGTAAGGTGGCGCGTCGGTGTGGGTTGGGCCGGGCGCAAAGCGATGTAATTGGTCATAGCGCTGAAGATGCTCCAGGCTGTGGTCGTCTGAATTTTCCGCGTACGTGAAGCGAACTCCGTGTACTTTGCGCCAATATTCACCCCAGTGTTCGAAGTTGATATTTGGGTTTCCTTCAAAAACATTTTTTACGGCATCCGCTGCCGGATCGATAAGGGATTTCCCGTTATGGTCAAGGATATGGTCATCGGCACGATGCCGCTCGGTTAGAGGGGTGTTATCTGCACGTGAAAGCAATGAAAACACGACGATGAGCGGCTTATCACTGCCGGGGGAAGGTTGAAGGTATGGTGCACGAAACAGTCGTTCTTCGACGGTGTTAGTCATATTGATAATCTCCTGTGGGATGGTGAAGAATGGACACGGCCAGCGCCGCTATTCCAGCCAAGATGGCAAAACCATAGAGACCGTGAGTGCCTGCATGAGCCCAAACAGTGCTGCCGATAATTGCGCCAAGAGCCATGCCAAGCATCGCGCCGGTCATTAGCAGGCCATTGAGGCGACTGCGAGCCTCCGGGGATAGCACATTAACCATGATCTGATGTGAAACCAGTGCAGCCATCACTCCAAGGTCAAAAACAATGGCTCCTACCGCAAGGCTCCAAAGGCTGGGCGGTAGAATTTCCATGCAGAGAAACGCCACTATTACCAAGCCGCAACCTAGCCGGATTGAAAGCATCGGGCCATAGCGATCGTTGAGTTGACCGAACAATGGCGCGGCCAGGGCACCCGCGGCGCCTGCGATGCCATAGGTTCCCGCTACCCCGGCCCCCAAGTGAAACGGTGGTGATGCGAGAACCAACGCCAGAGATGACCAGAATGCACCCAAGGTGGAAGCGAGCAGAGCCTGGGTGACCACTGCTAGCCGCAAGGTTCGATGTTGTCGCCATAGTGTCCATAAGCTGGCGATCAGATCGCTGTATCTGCTACGGCCTGCAGGGGGAAGAGGGGGCACGGTACGCCAGACAATAGCCATCACACCTAACATTAGGCCTGCAGCCACGAATTGCATGGTTCGCCAATTTAACGTTTCAGTGATCCATCCGCCCAAAGTGCGCGAAAGCAGGATCCCGCTGAGTAAACCCGTAGTAATGGTGCCTATGGCTCGGCCGCGTCGTTCATCGGGAGCAAGTTGTGCAGCAATCGGTACAAAATCTTGACCAATGCTGCCTAACAGACCTACGGCAATGCTTGCGATGACCAACCAGGCTAAACTTGACGAAAAGCCAGCAGCAAGCAGTGCCAGTATTAGCAACCCCCCTTTTATTAAGATCAGATTTCGTCGTGGCACAACATCGCCAAGAGGAGCCAGTAGCAGCATCCCCAGCGCATAACCTATCTGAGTCAGTGTTGCCAACAACCCGACTTGTTCGGGGCTGGCATCGAACTCAGACTGTACCAGGTACAGCCCGGGCTGAAGGTAATAGACGTTGGCAACCCCAAGTCCCGCGCATACCGACATAAGTAATAGAACGCGATTTAATTCAGAAGGGGTTGAGATTAAAGAATTTGTGTCCAATAAGTATCTCCCAAATCCATATCAAAATTATTCAAACTCTATGGTATTGACGAATATGATTAAGATATATACTTTGAAAATCACATGTTAGTTGACTAAAATTCTCCAATTGAAAGCCCTATGACTATTCCTGACCCATTCCGAGGTATTGCAGTATTTATGCAAGTCGTACAAGACGGCAGCTTCACACTTGCAGCCGAGCGGTTGGACATGACTAAATCGGGGGTTTCAAAGAGTATTGCACGTCTTGAAGACTCACTGGGTGTGCGGCTTTTCCAACGAACGACTCGTCGTCTTAGCCTGACCGAAGAGGGGCGTCAATTCAGCGAGGGTTGCCTAAAAGCCTTATCTGAGCTGGAAAATGCACAGGTGCAGGTGAAAACACAGCGTCGGGAGCTGAGTGGACGAATACGTGTCGATCTGCCCGTGGTCTTTGGTCGTCGCTGGGTGCTACCGGTACTGCTGGAAATGGTTGCGGAATATCCTTCGTTCGAACCAGAGGTGAGTTTTACCGATCGTCAGGTCGATCTTGTCGAGGATAATATCGACCTTGCGATCCGCATCGGTCCATTACTAGACAGCACCACATTAGTTGCCAAATCTCTGGGGACCCAAAAGGGGGTGCTGGTCGCTCATCCCGACTATTTGGCCCGTTACGGACAGCCCCAGTCTATGAATGAGCTGCGTGGTCATTCTTGTATCACTTTTGGTGGCGGTGGGCAGGCTCGGCCCTGGAACTTCCTGGACCATCACGGCCGTCATCAACCTCTATCGGTACGCGGCAGAATGGGGCTGAACCATAGCGAAGCAATTCTCGATGCTGTAATGGCCGGCCATGGCATCGCGCTTTTAGCGGACTGGCTGGTTGCGGACCACTTAGACTCTGGGCAGTTGATACAAGTACTGCCCGAGTGTCAAACTCAGGGATTCCCCATACATGCTGTATGGCAGAAGAATAAGCATTTGTCTGGTAGGGTTAGACACGTTGTTGATTTACTTGTTGAGCGATTTCAGCCCGAAGAACCTTGGGATATAGCAAAGAAGAAGTAGCATTATCTATGGTGGGTTCTCAACAACCAATCATAGGGGTAAAAGCAGCCACAGCTGTACTTTCTATACAAAAAATAATCTTAACGTGGGATATTTTCCGTTTTCCAAGCGGACCCCTTCCTGCTTCTGTTGCATATCCACGCCCCCAGAAATCAACACCAAGCCAGTAACCCAAGGCAGGTACGCCCGCATTTATATTTTGTAGTGATATAACCCCTGCCAGGACAGAGCCATTTTCAAGTGTGATGCCGTACACCATTCCTTCTCCTTGGTTCCAAACACTCGAAAGTGATTTAATCCATTCGGTAGCCAGTTCTCGGGGATAGGGATAAGGAATTTGCGCTGTCATATCAGAAATTTTCCGATGATTAGCTAATGCATAGATGCGTGAGTCATCAGAAGGCAACAGTGGTCTGAGGATAAGCCTTTTTGTTCTTAATACAGATTGAGTCATATTTATCCTTCATATGCTAATTTCAAAACACCAAGCAAAGTCAATTATAATGAAATCAATTCTGTTCGAACCATAATTAACTTCATCCCCAGAACTGAAAGTGGTTTTGGGGATATACATCAGTGTGTTTCTTATTTCTCGTTCATTGCGGGGTATGATGGAATAGTGACGGTTGCAATGGCAGCCATTACGGAAGCAATCCCGGCAAGAATAAATGTCGATGAGAGGGATGACGTGATTATCATTCCGGCCAGAGCAGACCCGAGCGGAAAACCAATAAGATTCAGGCTCATAGAAATCGACATAATCCGGCCAAGCTGTTGAGGATCAGTCCTGCGTTGACGTAATGTCAGAAGTGCGACATCAACTGGTCCGGACATAACTCCGGCGAGCATCAATCCCAGTGCAAGCCCTCCAAATCCGAACTCAGCAGCTACTGGCCAGGTAGCCAGAGCAGTAATAATCATCCCTGTGGCCATAATATGGCGTTCACGTCCTGATATTTGCATTTGCCCGATGAAAAGTGCGCCGACACCACCTGCAATTCCTACTGCGGCCCATAAAAATCCGGTTATTGAGCTTCCGGAAGTCACATCATAATGATTGGCCACGAAAACAGGTACCACGACATATAAGGCTCCCCATGTAACCTGATACAGGGAATAAGATATAGCAAGGCCACGTAACGTTGGCTGGCGGACTAAAATCATGACACCTTCAGCTGCCTGTCGTAAAAAAGCTGTCTGCCTGGAAGCCAGTCCCGGCAGACGTGGCACAAATGACATGCTTAAAGCGGCACAGCCATAGGACGCTGCAATGATTAATATTGTCATTTCAGGTCCCAGCCAGGCCACCATTGCCCCCGCCAACGCTGGTCCAATAACATCTACAGCCGCGTATATCACTGTATCCAGGGCATTTGCACGTTCCAGTTCAGTGGATGAAACAATCCGGGGTAACAGAGTTCTTGTTCCTGCAGCACCCAGTGGGCCTGTAAGGGAATACAAGGTGACAAGGGTAAAAAGGAGATATGGTGTAGCCCAGCCATTCCATCCTGCCACACTAATTATTGTGACGAATATCGCACTGGCGAGCATATCAATGCGAATCGCAATTGTTGGTCCCAAACGGTCAAGAATTACCCCTGCTACAGGGCTTACAAGAAGGCCTGGTACGATTGCTGCAAACGTCATCCAGCCAGCCAGAACAGGTGAGGAAAATTTAGCGATGGTGAACAGAACCAGCGTCAGTATGAACATACGCCCCGCCAGACGGGAAAAAGTTGCTGCCATAATAAGGGGTTTGAACCCTGCAATCCTAAGAAGGACATGATACGATTTATGTTGACTCATTGATTCGCTCAAATAAAAATCGAAGTTCGAAGATAAAATACAGTCAGTAATAAACAGGTGTCAGTTTACTTTTTGGCTGAGTCAACAGCAAACGGTGGTGCACTGATGACATAAACAAGGTGTTTTGACAGAGGATGCTCCGGTGGGAGCTGTGGATGCTCAAAATCAAGTTCGGCAGCCCGGTGCATACCTGCCCGTCGCATAAGTTGTTGTGAGCGCATATTGACCCGTGCTGTCCATGAAAAGATCTTGTTTATTTTTGCCCGCTGAAAGCCGTCTCCAAGGGAAGCTATTGCCGCTTCCGTCATATATCCATGCCCCCATGATTCTCTTGCCTGTCGCCAGGCAATTTCTATACAGGGGGTAAGTGGGTGATCTGCCCATAAAACTTTCCTTAATCCACAAAGGCCGATTAGTGAACCGTCATTTTTTTTCTCAACAGCCCAAAATCCAAAGCCATATTCATCAAAATGATTTTCAAATTTTCGTATGTTCTCACGGGCCTCCTGTACAGACATCGTTCCACGTCCTAGCAATACCATTACATCAGGGTGTGAATTGATTTCAGCAAATGGTTTGACATCGTTTTTACTCCACCGGCGAAGGATCAACCTTTCTGTTTCAATATACATTTATCTGTAACCTCTTTAATGAATGAGACAAATTAATAATATTATTCCCGCTGAAAATTACGTGAAAGTGTCCGGTAGACTGTTGGCCGTGAAACTGAAAACAACTCAGCCAAGTCGCTGATCGAGTACTGCCCGGTTTCGTGCATCCGGCAGAGCTCTTTTTGTTGCTTATCGGACAGTTTTGGTTGTTTTCCCCGTAGTTTTCCCTTTGCCCGCGCAATAGCCATACCTTCCCGGGTTCGCAGGCGTATCAGGTCTCCTTCAAACTCAGCAAAGGTTGCCAGCACGTTGAAAAACATCTTCCCCATAGGGTCTGCCGGATCGTAGAGACTGGCTCCCAGCGCCAGTCTCACTCCTCTGGCCTGTAGTGCATCCGCTATATCACGTGCGTCAGGAACTGACCGCGCCAGACGATCAAGCTTGGGAACAACCAGTGTGTCACCGCTGCGCACAGCGGCCAGCGCCTGAGCCAGTCCGGGCCGTTGCTGGTTTGAGCCGGTCAGCCCTTTATCAAGGTAAATCCGGTCCGGGGAGACGCCGAGTCTGACCAGCGCTTCCTGCTGGGCGGTTAAATCCTGCTTATCAGTAGAACATCGGGCATAGCCGATCCGAATTGCTGTCATAATGTGTACGTTTAAGGGGCCATGAAAGAGATTGATACCGTACCAGTTATATGAGACAACGTCAGCAGTGATTTTATCTGAAGCATAAATTTAATTTTTTACCGTCCGCAGAGCGATCCTCTTACGGACATAATTAATCGGGGTCAGGATGACTACTCGTGGCAAAGCGACAGGCAAAAGTGAACGACTGGCTGTTTTAAATAATGCCGAACAGGAAGCGCTGTATGGTCTCCCTGACTTCGATGATGCACAGCGGCTGGAATATCTTGCTCTGGATGAATCTGAGCTGGCACTGGCCTGTAGTCGTCAGGGGCTTCACGCTCAAATTTATTGCATCCTCCAGATCGCTTACTTTAAAGCCAAACACCTGTTTTTCCGCTTCGGGTGGAGCGATGTTAAGGATGACTGCAACTTTATCCTGAGTCGTTATTTTCACGGTGAGTCACTTCCTGAGCAGTCCCCCACCAAGCATGAGCGCTATGCTCAGCGGGAGAAAATTTGCGCCCTTTACGGTTACCGGCCCTGGTCATCTACACTGTCTTCACAACTCGAACATCAGGCCATTCACGTTGTTCGTCGTGATGTGACTCCTGGCTTTGTCGCCACGGAGCTGATCATATGGCTCAACGAACAGAAAATCATCCGACCCGGTTACACCACGCTCCAGGAACTGGTGAGCCGGGTTCTTTCTGATGAAAGGCTGCGACTGGAGCGTATTCTGGCTGAGCGGCTTGATGACACGACAATTGCCGGGCTGGACAAGCTGATTGAGCGTGATGATACGCTTTCCCGGCTCGCTGTCCTCAGGCAGGATGCGCGTGACTTTGGCTGGCGTCAGATGGTCCACGAACGGGAAAAACGTGCCATCCTGGAGCCACTACACCGCAAAGCCTGTGACATCTTACCGGCACTGAATATTTCCCAGCAAAATCTGTTGTACTATGCCAGCCTGGCAAATTTCTATACCGTTTACGATCTTCGCAACCTGAAGCCCGGGCAGACCCGCCTTTACCTGCTGTGCTATACCTGGATTCGTTATCGCCAGTTCAGCGACAACCTGGTGGATGCGATGTTTTTCCATATGAAACAGCTTGAGGATGAAAGCCGCAGAGTGGCTAAACAGCTTATGGCTGATGTACAGGAAAAACACCGACGCGAAACGTCCAAAATCGGGCGTCTGCTGTCGCTTTATGTTGATGACAGTGTTCCCGACCCCACGACCTTTGGTGAAGTCCGCCGCCGCGCCTGGAAAATCATGCCACGGGAGGCACTGAAAAGTACCGCACAGCGCATGAGTGTAAAACCCGTCAGCAGACTGGCGCTACAGTGGCAGGCAGTGGACAGTATGACGGCATTAATCCGGCGTCATCTGCGACCATTATACCTGTCACTCGATCTCACCAGCGTGGTCCGGGACAGCCCCTGGGCTGAGGCGCTGAACTGGCTCAGAGTAGTGTTCGGCAAAAAGCAGACGCTTTCGCAGCGGTCACTTGAGGAATGCCCGCCAGAAACGTTACCCGCACGGCTGCGTCCGTACCTGCTGGAATACGGTGAGGATGGTGAGCCCACAGGCCTGAATGCCGGGCGCTATGAGTTCTGGCTCTACCGTCAGATAAGAAAGCGTTTTCAGGCGGGTGAATTCCACCTCAATGACAGTCTCCGGCACCGCCATCTTTCTGATGAACTGGTCCGGGAAGGGGAACAGGCCGCAGTGCTGGCTGAAATGAAGATCCCCTTTCTGCAAAAGTCCATCAAAACGCAGCTAAAAGCGCTGTCATCCGAACTGCACCGGCAGTGGAAGGCGTTCAACCGGGAGCTGAAGCAGGGGAAGCTGAAACATCTGGAATACGATAAAGACACGCAAAAGCTGACCTGGCATAAATCGGTGATCAGCCGTCATAAGGCACAGGAGAAGCGTTTTTATGAGCAACTACCATTCTGTGACGTGACCGACGTTTTCCGCTTTGTTAACGAACAATGCCGGTTCCTCCCCGCCATGAAGCCACTACAACCCCGTTATGCCAAAAAAGAAGCGGATGCAGATAGCCTGATGGCGGTTATCGTTGCCCAGGCGATGAACCATGGCAATCATGTCATGGCGAGAACCAGCGATATTCCGTTCCATGTGCTGGAGACCACTTACGAACAGTACCTTCGTCTGGCGTCGTTGCTGACGGCCAATGACTGCATCACCGATGCCATAGAAGCACTACCGGTATTTCCACTCTATTCGTTTGATCCGGAGACCCTTTATGGCGCCGTTGACGGGCAGAAATTTGGTGTTGAGCGTCCGACAGTGAAAGCCCGGTATTCACGTAAATATTTTGGTCGCGGTAAAGGCATGGTGGCTTACACACTGCTGTGTAACCACATCCCAGTCAACGGATACCTGATTGGCACAAACGACTACGAAGGCCATCATGTCTTTGATATCTGGTACCGCAACACTTCAGCCGTGAAGCCTGGGGCCATTACCGGAGACATGCACAGCATCAACAAGGCCAACTTTGCGATCCTGCACTGGTTTGGCCTTCGATTTGAACCTCATTTTACCGACCTGAACAGGCAGTTGTCGGAGCTATACTGTACCAGAGAGCCCTCGACATATAAGAAGTGCCTGATTCAGCCAGCCGGACAGATTGACCTGGACCTTATCACCCGTGAAAAAAGCAATCTCGAGCGCATAGTCGCCACACTGGGGATGAAGGAAATGACGCAGGGAACGCTGATCCGCAAATTATGCACATATACAACGGCTAATCCGACAAGACAGGCAGTATTTGAATATGACCGGCTGGTTCGCAGTATTTACACACTGAAGTATCTGCGCGATCCTCAGCTGGAACGCAATATCCGCCGTTCCCAGAACCGGATTGAATCTTATCACCAGCTTCGTGCCGCCGTCGCCAAAGTCGGCGGAAAGAAAGAGTTAACCGGGAAAAACGACATTGAAACAGACATCAGTAATCAGTGCGGGCGGCTGATCTGCAACGCGATCGTTTATTACAACTCCGCGATCCTGTCGCGATTACTGGAGCGGCTGGAAGCAGAAGGCAACGACAGGGGCATTGAGGCGCTGACCCGGATATCGCCGGTGGCCTGGCAGCACATTTTGCTGAACGGACATTATACCTTCCAGAGCAGCAGTGAAATTATTGACCTGGATACGCTGGTTGCCGGGCTGAAACTGGGGTAACGGAAATTTCGGCGGTTCCGGCGTAGAACCCCATAACTACTCACATTGAGTAAATACGTACATAAACCGCAGGTAAGTACTCAAACTGCGTACTTCGCCGGGTCGTTTAATTACTCAGTTTGAGTATTATATCATTTATCTTGCAGCAATCTAGCATTTAGCTAGCATAAATCTTGCTGCAAGATTGCAACGATAAAAAGAATGCAGCAAGATTGCTGCATTCCGGATTAGTATCCCTGTTTTTCCTTATATGCCTCAACTGCTTTTTCCAGAACTTCCACCAGTTTCAACCCCTCACGCTCTGCGATATCCCTGATCTCCTGGTCGAAAGCAGGTGTGACACGTGTTGCAAATGCCAGCGTCCTGTTTGTTTTTCTGGCAGAACGGCCATCGCGGCGGGTATATGCCTCGGTCACTGTTTGTGTACCCACAGGATCATGGTGCACTGGCGATAAGTCCGCCTGCTGTATCTGTACATCAGTGGCAGCGACTGCAGGAGCTATCTCAGGCGCGTTCAGGCTGGTAGCCACTTCGTCAGGGCCTGGGGGTACACCCAGCCCACCACGGGCTCTTTTAGTTTTAAGTTTTGATGCATAAGCCATTACTCTTCTCCAATCTTATCGATGAGCGCCTGGATAAGTTCATCAGCTCTCTCGTTTAAACCTTTATAGCGTGTTTCTGTCACTGCAAGTCCTGAGTTCATCGCTTTTCTGTAAGCAGGCTTCTCAAAAAGACATCCAGCTAAAGTTTCATAACCCGCCTCACTGATATATGCACGAGCATCCAGCTCTTCCGCTTCGGTACCTACGCGGCTTAAAGCAAAGACCAGTTTTGAACGTGGCACGCCTTCTTTTACCAGCGCGTTGAAAACTTTAATGGCCGGGACAAGATCGTCAAGGGAAGCCCCTGTTGGCTGGACGATAAGGTCGGCCACCTTAGCAATTTCCGAAGTCCCTTTGCTTGCACGAGCTGGTCCATCAAGAATGAGAAGATCAAACTCGCCGGCAGATTCTATAGCCTGCTTTGCTGTTGAAAATACTTCGACTGAAGCAACCGGTGGTAAACCAGCTGACAGACGTCGGCGGTGCCACTCAGCACTCGTTGCCTGTTCCAGGTCGAGGTCAGCTAATTTTGTTTTGATGCCACAGGCGGATGCTTCACGCGCTAACGCTCTCGCTTTAGTGCTTTTGCCCACACCACCTTTCTGGGAAATAAAACCAACTATCCAGGCCATCTAGCCCCATTTACTTGCTGCTATCTTGCAGCAAACATTAGTATAAACCTGATTGAGGTTAGGAAAAGTAACTCTACCGGAACAAGATAACAGCTTGCAGCAAGATTGCAATAATCAAAAATCTAGCAGCAAGATTAAATCTTGCTATTCAGAAGACTGGAGGAATTTACAGCCGAATACTTGAGACAAGTTAACGATAACGAAATCAGCAAGCTTTATGCAATCTTGCAGCAATAATCAATGAGAGCTCACTGAGGATTGTACCGATAAATCGGCAATATAGCGGCAAGATTGCAGCAATCATGCAGGCATCACAACATTAGCCGAGCGCTAGAAAATCACTGTCTGGAAACTACGTCATTATAAGCCCCGACGGCTGCATGAAGCATGCTAGCAGCAATCTATTTTATTGCTGCTAGCATGCTGAAAGATTGCTATTGGAATCAGGCAGCGCTCGCCGCAGCCATGTGACCGAACGTAGCGAGCGAACAGGCGAGGAAGCGAAGAGGAACCGTTCCGGCAGATAGCTCTTACGCTCAGCACAAGAAGAGTTTTCCATCCTCTGTGGGAAACAGGTCAATTCTCGGACGGCCCGGACTATGGGAAACAGGTCAACTTTACGGGCGGCCGGGAGTGTGGGGAACAGGTCAACTTCGCGGACGGCCCGGATTATGGGAAACAGGTCAACTTCGCGGGCGGCCGGGAGTGTGGGGAACAGGTCAACTTCGCGGACGGCCCGGACTAAGGGAAACAGGTCAGCTTCTCGGACGGCCCGGACTATGGGAAACAGGTCAACTTTTCGGACGGTCGGGAGTATGGGAAACAGGTCAACTCCGCGTACGGCCCGGACTGTGGGAAACAGGTCAACTTTGCAGACGACCGGGACTGTGGGAAACAGGTCAACTTTGCAGACGGCCGGGACTGTGGGAAACAGGTCAACTTTGCAGACGGCCCGGACTGTGGGAAACAGGTCAACTCCGAGGACGACCGGGACTGTGGGAAACAGGTCAACTTTGCAGACGACCGGGACTGTGGGAGACAGGTCAACTTTGCATACGGCCCGGACTGTGGGAAACAGGTCAACTCCGAGGACGACCGGGACTGTGGGAAACAGGTCAACTTTGCAGACGACCGGGACTGTGGGAAACAGGTCAACTCCACAGACGGCCCGGACTATGGGAAACAGGTCAACTACGCAGACAGCCGCGATTGCGGGAAACAGGTCAAGTTAGGCAAGCACTATGGGAAACACAGCAAGTTTAGTATCCCCCCATATGTCAGCAACAAACTAAGGGGGGAGGAAATAAAAATTACAGGCTATTGTTTTTTTATCAAGAAAATTAAACAGCAAGCGACCATCTTCTTCAGTGGTATATGTTACCTTTAATGGCGTCTTCTCATTAATTTTCTTCAGAGCAGGTTCCAGGAAGGTACGCTTCATTTCAGCAATATTGTTTTTCTGCGAGGCAGGGAGCATAAACCTTTCACATAACCAGTCATGTGTGGTGATCCAGACACCAGTGCTCCGGAACTGACACAGGCTTTCATAAAGCCGGATGACACGAACACTATTAAGCTGGCCACAGTCATAGAGAGAATAGGTAGTGAACTGGGAGGTTAAGCCGACAAGGAATGGCATGACCTTGTAGTTAAATTCAATCTGCCAGGAACCCCGGCCTCGCTTCATTCCTGCTTCAGCCAGCCACGGACGTTTAACTTCTTCAAACTCACCTTCTTTTGGATAAAAGGTAACCGTTGATTCGCCCAGAGCATTTACCCCAGCCTTCACATCACGACTGGCGACAGACGTAGCGACATTGAAGTATTTGACGTAATCGGAAACGCTGATTTTGAAGAGCGGCAATACGTCAGAGTCATCTTCCTGGCTGTCATTAAAATAGGCCTGCATGAGGCATAACCACAGCACACGTTTTGCCTGAAGAGGCAGGTAATATGCAGCTTCGGTCAATTCGTTAGATTGCTTTATACTGGCGCGTTTTTTAAACGTTTTAGTAGCTGGCAAGAGTGCTTGAGTATCCATTTCAATGCCTATGGGTAAATTTTTACCCACCCATAATGACAGTGAAAACAGAAATTGCAAGCTATCGCGATACTTATCCACCGGAAAAATCTGCACTTTATCCACAAGTGGATAATTGAGAACTGAACTTGACCTCTTTCCCATAGCTTGTTGATGCGCATCCCATAGCTTGTTGACACAAAACCCACTGATACGTGATTAATTTCCCATATTATGTTTACCAGTTGCCCATACAGGCCCCCTCTCAGGCCGCACTGTACGCGGCTTTCAGGCTCCCTAAAAGATGTAAAATAAAGAAAAAGAATAAAAAAGTACTTTATAAAAATATGCCCGTGGATAAGTGGATAACCCCGAGGGGCAGGTGATTTTTCAGGCATTGAGCGTAAGCAGAATTTATAAGTTTTGTTCCCTGGTGCTTCCTCGCTCACTCGGGGCTTCGCCCTGTCGCTCGACTGCGGCGAGCACTGCTGGCTCGATCATATCCGTGGCCGGAAGATACTACTCCTCCCCCGAGTCGCTCTCCAGAGCCCGCTACAGCGAGACAACCCGCACGAAGATTTCTATCGTCCCTGCAGACATATTCGAATCGTTTTTATTAACCCTGGCTCCCGTCGTGACAGAACACTACTTCCTGTAAAAGGGGGGACTAAGGCCCCTGAGTCACACACCTGAAATTAATAATGCGGAGTTTTACGATAATGTCATTGCTGGAAACTTTCCTGACCTCTTCTCCCGCTTCTCAGGGGGCAACAATCCTGTTCCTTGCCATGCTGATCTACTGGCAAAAGCGATAAATCCATGCGGGCTGGCCTTTGGCCAGCTTCGCTGTATAAGGGGAAAAATGCGGCATATCCAGACATTTCACTAGGCAATTTGAATTCAGATATCTATGCTTGGGATCCGGTCAACAGGAGGTAACAAGATGAAACTTGAAACTATACAGATAGATAATACGTAAGCGTACAGCGAGAACCGTATTGACGGGGATGTGTTATTCAGTTGGCAGTGTGATGCGCCAGGGTAGCAGCTCGCTGACCCGGTTGACCGGCCAGTCAGCTATGACGTCAAGGACATGGCGAAGGTAGCTTTCTGGATCCACGCCGTTCAGTTTGCACGTCCCGATCAGACTGTACGGCAACGCTCCCCGCTCACCACCGTGGTCTGAGCCGAAGAACAACCAGTTTTTACGACCCAGACTGACCATCCGCAGCGCATTTTCAGCGATGTTATTATCGGCTTCGGCCCAGCCGTTTTCTGCATAGTACGTCAGGGCCGGCCACTGGTTCAGGGTGTACGTGAACGCCTTTGCCAGCTCCGAGTGTCGCGACAGCGTTTTCATTTTTTCACGCAACCAGCTTTCCAGGGTACTAAGCAGCGGTTTCGTTTTCCGCTGACGTTCAGCAAGCCGTTGTTCCGCCAGCATTCCTCTTATTTCCGCCTCCACGGCATACAGTTCGCCGATACACTTCAGGGCTTCCTCCGTCAGGGCTGACGGCGTGCGAACGTGCACATCGTGGATTTTACGGCGGGCGTGAGCCCAGCAGGCGGCTTCCGTTATCCGGCCATCGCGGTACAGCTCGTTGAACCCGGCGTACGCATCCGCCTGTAGCACACCGCTGAACCCCGCAAGATGGGTCTGCGGATGGATGCCTTTTCTGTCGGGGCTGTAGGCGAACCACACCGCCGGTGCCAGCGCTGACCCGGCGTTGCGGTCATCACGAACATACGTCCACAACCGCCCGGTCTTCGTCTTCTTATTGCCCGGCAACAGCACCTGGACCGGGGTATCATCGGCATGGAGTTTACCGTCAGTCAGGACATAGTCCTGAAGCGCCTCCTCCAGCGGGGACAGCAGCCGGCAGCATGCATCCACCCAGCCCGACAGCAGTGAACGGCTCAGTTCCACGCCCTGGCGACCGTATATTTCAGACTGACGATACAGCGGTGTGTGCTCTGCATACTTTGAGGTCAGCACGCGGGCCATCAGCCCCGGTCCGGCGATACCCCGCTCAATGGGGCGCGAAGGCGCGGGGGCCTGCACGATGGCATCACATTTTGTGCAGGCATGTTTTTCCCGTACAGTCCGGATCACCCGGAAGGCGCTGCGCATCAGCTCCAGCTGTTCAGCGGCATCCTCACCCAGGTAACTCAGCGCACCACCACACTCCGGGCAGCAGGAACCCGCTGGCCGCAGGCGTTTTTCATCGCGGGGGAGTG
>OJKH01000317.1_pt1 | contig 22827 bp, 17 predicted proteins | sample 1596471 | NCBI WGS metagenome assembly OJKH01 (sample SAMEA4350108, study PRJEB24818) | metagenome | biome: human; feature: gut; material: faeces | place: Denmark | collected 2013-09
TGTCGAGGTAAGGCTTCAGGGAATCGATGGCGCTGTCGGTGCCAGCCCCGGCCTTCACCATCAACAGGATACGACGTGGTGTTTCGAGGGATTCAACAAACTCTTGTACTGTGTAGTAAGGAACCAGTTTCTTGCCTGGATTCTCGGCAATCACTTCTTCGGTTTTTTCACGGGAGCGGTTGAAAACGGAGACGGTATAACCACGGCTTTCGATGTTCAGCGCAAGGTTACGCCCCATCACAGCCATACCGACAACCCCGATCTGTTGCTTGGACATTACATACTCCTGTCTGGTGTGGTCACTGCGACACTTTCGCAGCTTAAATGTGATGATAATGTTAGCTTAAAGCCTGTAGGGCGCATAGCATAAATCAGCATATGCCCAAGTCGATTAAATTTCGACGGGAGAACACTACAATGCAGCAAGCACATCAAATAAAACATTTCAATAAATATAATCAAATTTTCAAAGAATGTTAAGTACATTCTTAACAGCAAGTTTCCAATCCGAGGCCTGAATACCCAAACTCCTAATTTTGGAAGTGTCCAAACTAGAATATGCAGGTCTCTTTGCAGGTGTAGGATATTGAGATGTGGATATCGAATTTAATTCAGGAAGCTTGGAGATTTTATTTAATAACAAAGCCTCTTTAAGAATGAATTCTGCGAATTCAAACCAAGAAACCTCTGTATCACCGCAAAAATGATAAATCCCTCCTTTAGCGTTTAAATTAATCAATTCAACGATGGCCCACGCAATATCACCAGCATATGTAGGACAACCTCTTTGATCGCCTACAATACTGAGGCTATTACGTTCAGTCCCTAATCGCAGCATAGTTTTCAGAAAGTTATTGCCGAATTCACTAAAGACCCACGCAGTACGCACAATTATAGCTTGCGGCAAAATTGCCGAAACCGCAAACTCTCCATCAAGTTTAGATTTGCCATAGACCCCTAATGGATTCGTGGCTGAAGTCTCTTTGTAAGGGACTGTAGCATTTCCATCAAAAACATAATCAGTAGATACATGAATGAGCTGACAATTATTTAGTGCCGCTGCATGTGCGAGATTTTCGGGCCCTATTTTATTAACAAGGATGGCAGATTCAACATCTATCTCTGCTTTATCTACAGCAGTATAAGCAGCTGCATTGACAATGACATTAGGTTTAAACGAAGAGACAACAGATAACACTTTATCTCTATTAGTAATATCGAGAGAGTCTGAATCTGTGACATGCAGAGTCCAATCCTTAGGTACCACCTTCTGGAAACAGGTACCTAACTGCCCCCTACCACCCACAAGCATTACTTTCATAAGAACCTCAATAAAATTGATAATAATCCAAATGAATTATTCTGTATATTTTTTAACAACATTGGATAACGCTATTTCCAGTTTCTTTTGATTATCAAAGAAGATACTATCTTGGCTTAGATACGCTTTAGAAACAATAGCCTCACTCAATTTTTCAGTCGCTAAATTAATAAAATTTTCATCTTTTCTGCTAACAAACCTAGCTCCCAGCATAGAAACCAAAATCATTGGGATTTTGTAAAACAGCATTTTTGCAGCTTTAAAGTAATAGCGCCACAAAAAATTAGATTTCATTAATCTATGAACCTTAAATTTATTAAGCGCTGCTTTTTCGGTCAAGCTTGGAACGTAATATTTTTCACCATATAAAAAAAGAAGCTTATCACGAACAAATTCTTTCAAAGAGCTAGAACCTAACACAATAGGCATATAAGGAAGATTAACTGTTTTAGTCCAATCTAGCCATTTAAAAGTATTAATTTGACCAGAGGTAATTAGAGGTACCCAGGGAACTCTCATTGCGTCTGAAATAATTGCTGCATGCATAGCATCAGCCAACACAAGTTTGGCATGCCTAATCTTTTGGATGACTATCTTAGACTCTAATGTCGGATTAACAAATTCAATTCCTGCTCGGTTACATACCTCTTCCCAATTTCCTGTATCTAAAGCATTATGATGAGGAATAAAAATAACACCATCACGTTCATCTTCGGGCAATGGTTTAAACTCAGCTAATGTAGAAAGCAATGCTGCACCATCTGTAATATACTTATTATCTGGCAACCCTAAAATTGAAGCACTCAATGGTCCTCTCACACATATCACATCCCAGGATTCATTACCAAAACCTTTAGGGGCATATCCATAACCAATACCACTACTGAAAACAATCCATTTTTTCGCTGCCGGCATACCCTTATTAATGATTGTTCCAATTGAAGAAAATCTTATATCTTTATTGCAATCGAAAAAGCCAGGTTTCAACTCGTCCCACAACCACTTATTAATATCATCACCAAAATTACCAGTTTTTGATTCATAATAATATAATTTCACCTACAACCCCTTTCTTTTATTCTTTAAAATCCGAAAAACATTAATAATAGATGAATAGCAAAATCTTCTTTCATCCGTTGAAAAAGCAACAAGCCATAAGAGAACCATCGTAACAAAAGATGAAAAAAAAGAAAATGCTACTGTGTAAAACAAACCATCAATTAATAAAAACGACTTGACGTAGAAAAGTATAACAAAGGACACTGCAATAGGAATAAAACATGGCAAAACAACATTGCAATAATATTTCGAATAAGAAAGCACGCCTTTAGCAACTAAAAAGTATGTTCTCAGATTAAGATTGATAATAGATGTTATTAGTAAGGGAAACGCAATTACTTGTGGTGAAAAACCAGACTTCAAAAGAATATAGCTTATAGGTAAATTTATAAAAATAACAAAACCAACAAGCAATTGATATGCTTTGATTTTACCAGTAGCTTGAATACCTGCCATAATGCTAAAAGACAGGCTGTCAATTAAAGCCATAACAACAATGATACGAACAAATGCCACCCCAAACTCTGGAGGATTCTTTAACCATAAAATAAGAATCTCTTGAGTGTTAACAATTAATGGCATTGAAATTATTGACAAGAAAATAAATGTAAACTTAGAACCCATAAGAATTAAAAAACGATAGCGCGAAATGTCAGAAGCAGCATAAGATTTATATATTTGAGGTCTAAGCGCAGTTACCAAAGACTGAGTAAGTAAATTGATAGCATTTAAGACAGTATTAGATATTGCGAAGGCCGCATTGACAACCGTAGAAAAGTAAACATTCAAAAGAATATTTAACCCTTGAATTCTAGAAACTGAAGCAAAACCTCCTAAAACATTCCAAAAAGAGAAAGAAAATATTTCCTTAATAAAATCTCTATTTATCCTTCCGCCGAACAATGCAAATCTGAAATTAATAAAGCAAAAAATGAAATATAAAACAAAACAAGTAACAGACGAAATTAAGAGCAAAAGAGAGTATAAGATTACTTTGTCCGGTGATGCCATATGAGAAATAGCAAACGCTAATACCAATTTTGAACACGCGTCGTAAATTGACATATATGCATAAAATGACATTTTCTCATAAGATAACACTAATGCATTAAATGGAGTTTGAACTACAAGAATAAAAATCGACAAGCAAGCTATGATATATATCACATTCGCAGTGTTACTTGATACTACATCGATATTAAGAACATTTTGTAAAGCAATGTTTTTTAGAAAAAATAGACAAAAAACCAATAAAAGACCGAAGACACAATAAATCAAAAGACTGTTTTTAAAAATATCTCTTGTTCCTTGAGTATCATCACTACCGATTTTCATGGATAAAAACCGCTGCACCGAATCATTCATTGCAAGAACAATAAAAACAAAGAAACCAACTGTACCATAGATAACACTAAATAGACCATATCCGGACGCCCCCATTTCCTCTAATATAACGCGAGTTGTGTATAATGATACCAATAGAGATAATATTGTCCTGAAGGCCAGGAAAAAAGTATTTTTAAAAATCAGGCCATTCTTACTCATATGTTCACCAATGGGCTTCCATTTTAATAAACCAAATAGTCTCAACACTATCCCACATTAAAAAACACTTCAATAAAAACCTTCATTATTGATAAATTTCTTATAAAAAGTTTCATTCCCTGAACTATCATACTCATGATATTTTAACTTGTTAGATAATTTATAAACTGGAACTTTGTTATGCTTTAATATTTCAGCATCAAAGCTATTATAAGCTTTATTCATGATGTCATTCAGGAAAAAACGTTTGTGGCCAAGTAATGGAATAGAATCAGTATCATTTTTGAATGAATCATTATTTAGATAAACAAATTTAAATATGTAGTCTACGAGAAAGTAATCAATTTGGATATCAAATACATCCCAATAATTCAAAAGATAAGATTTTATCTCATCAATACCTTCAGAATGACCATCTGAATACAGCAAATAAACAGGAAAAGCGCCCATAATAGAACCATTGCTCAAATCATTATGAGCGCGCAGTGACAGATATTTTTTTCCATGAATTAAAAATGAAATATCTTTATCAATAAATATAGTTGCATCAAGCCATAAGCCACCATATTCTGCCAATAAACTGATCCTGATAATTTCTGAAAATGCAGTGTACGAAATCATACCTTTGTTAAATTTATCAACAATTGTGACAGGCAACTGTATATAATCGCTATAATTATTTTTATCAATTACAATCACTTTTCTGTTTTGTATTTTGGTAAAACTATCAATACACTTAAAGATCAAAGGAGGAAGGTCACTACAACCCTGAAACCACGCAGTCCAAATAACATTGCCTGAAGAAATCACTTTTTTTTTGCTAGTTGACGATGATTCACGATAACTATTTTTCTTTAAATAATCTAACACATCAAATATCAGAACCTCTTTTTGTGTTTTAAGGATGTCATCAACACATTTTGTTAAGCCATTTGGTAATCTATTCTTGAGAGGTGTGCTAAATCTAAGTAAGAAATTTAAGATATCAATTCTTTTCTTCTTCTTTCTAATGTAGTGATTACGCACTCTGGTCTCTAACATTTTTATTATACCCCAAAACCTTTTTTAAGGTCAGTTACTTGACTTCAGATAATAAAACGTGCGTATCACTGCAATTAACAATACGCTGATCATTAATATTAAAGTTACTATAATTAGTTTTATCTAAAATAATATTTACATTAGCACAATTAGAAATATTTATTAAGTCCCCCTCTTGGGAAGAATTTAAAAAAGAGAATTTTCCATTAATCAATGACGCACTCAATTTATCGTCATTATAAATAAACAATGTGTCTCCGAATATATTAAATGCTTCAATCTTTAGGTTGATATTTTGACATATAGAATTATTTTTGGATACTATTAGCACTGCATTCATACATTCAGTAGCATTAACTATGCCAAAAACATTCTGTGAACCGGAACTTATTCTAAGTCCAGCACCTTTATTACTTCCTGCCAGTTTAATATTAACTTTAATATTTTTACTATATTGATGTACAATACATCCATGCATAAAACAGTCAGTAGCAGATACTGTCACATCGCCATTTTCACAGTAAGGCTCAATTTCAAGTCCACAATATGCAGAATGTTTTGTAACGACATTTACTTTAAACGAACTTGACCGCGCAATTTTCACACAAGATCCTAACTGTAAATCTTTTCCCTTAACAGGATATACTTGACCAGAATTAGTGTATACTCCATTAATATCTAAGTTCTTAGACTTATAAATATATAATGGGAATATTGCGTTGTTACACTTTAAGTCTGGGGATAAATATAATCCATCAACATTCTCAACAAATAATGCATGCGAACTAGAAAAACCTCTTATAAAACTTTCTTGAGAAACAGAGAAATCAAACCTATTCATTAATGGAGCATTATACTCCCCTCCAGAAATAGTAAGATCGCCAATAATTGAGGCATTATTTCCTGTGATCTTTAACGTGGCTAAATTACCAACATCTTTAAGCTTTGTTTCAATGCTTGTGCTTCGCCTGAATATTCTAGCCCCATTTCCAATTATTTTTATGTCATTATTTTTAACAATAAAACGAGAATTTTTTGTAGGCACTGCATTAAAATAGGCAGCATTTTGCCGTAGAACAATGGTATCACCATCTTTAAGTGCTTCTAGCATTTTGATAAAAGATACAGAATCATCTGTGATTCCATCACCAACACAACCATACCACTCTGGCTCGATAAGGTGCTTGCCAGCATCAACTCTACACCAAGACAAATCTGATGTTGTATTAAAAACTGTACCATAGTCAGTAACCTCATTAACTTTTCTTGCTATAAATTGCCCACCACCTAAATTTATATGCTGATGATATCCCTTTAATACAACAATTTCACCCTCATAACGAGGGAGAGTTACTCTTAGATCATTAGCAGAATCAATCTTTCTTATTAGGGACGCTCTGCTAGTAGAAGGAAATGAAAGTAAATTAATACCGCAAAACAAAGTCTTTAAAAGTAATCTACGTTTCATTTCACACCTTTTAGTCTAATTCTGAGATAACTTTTTTAAGCTGGGTTGCCCAAGTTAGATGTTCAATAGCATAACCCCTTTCTCTTTGAGAAAATCCTATGCTGAGCTTATTTCTCCAATCGATAACCTTTTCGATATCAATCTCATTATCTGTTGGTTCAACATCTAAAATGAATTCGTTATTTGAGAAAGCATCATCAACATGACTTTTTATAAATGGCAAACCACGAGCAGTGTATTCTTTAGATTTAATTGAACTGTTATAATCATTCCCACTTCTATGTCGCCCTAAAGCATCGATACACAAATGAGCTTGATAAAACTCACTTTCGAGATCATCCCCTGATCGTCGACCACAGAACTGGACCTTTTGTTCTATTCCTAAAGTAAATACTATTTTTTTTAGTCTCGATAATTCTGGCTCAGTATCACCTATTATCTTAAAGACCACATTATATGGCCCATTATAATTTGACAATCCATATAAAACTCTATCATATCCATGCCAGAACGATAAATTCGCCACTCCCAGCAAAATAAACTCACTATCAACCCGTTTTTCTGGAACAAGATTAATGCTATTTATATCAATTCCATTAGATATTCTAACACATTTAACTCCCCAAATGTCACTTACCGGTGACCCGAAGTAGCAAATAATATCAATGTATTTTTTAAAATAAGCGCAACTTAAATCAAAAATTAAATTTAAACCCTTTTCTTTAAATGTTTTCAATTCTGACTTATAAGGATAAGTTGGTATTTCTAAGATTACATTTGTTCCATTTTTTTTTATATTAGCTAAAAGCGATGAGAGGAACAAACAAAACAATCCTCCATGAGGTTTTCTAACATAACATAAATCATAAAGTCTCGTTTCTTTTCTTATAATATTTTTGACAATTTTGTAAAAAAGATATTTGCGACTTGCCTTTAATGGGTACGTTTTAATATGAATCCCATTATCGCAAACTATGAATCCCTTACGAGCGAAAAAGAAATCTACATCATATCCCAGCTCTCTGAAAGCTTTGACCTGAAAAGTAATTTTTTTCCAAATACCATCAGAATCATCTTCATTGTTATGCGTTACAAATAATATTCGCTTCAAAACTAGCCTCACAGACTATAATTTATTTCACAGGGCCCATCTTATGAAAAATGGAATGTACAAAACCTTTGGCCATAAATCTAACTTTTCTGAATTTGGTCTTTTCATATAAAACTACGCATAGAAACTCATGTATTATTCTCAGAATATTAAGATAAAAATAGGATGGGTATTTTAGGAAATATTTGAAGCCCAAGATAGTTCCATTCCTTACGATATAATACTTTCTAATTTCATTATGATTATTTGGTTTTAAGGTTACCCCAAGAAATCTCTTTACAACTCTATTACCAATCTCATGATTTAAACATACATCATAATTAACATAAATAGGTATATTATTCGCATGAGCATCTAAGCAAAACTTAGTATCAACATGATCGATGATATACGACTCATCAAAATGGTTTAATGTATACCAAACATTCTTTGAAAATCCCATACCTGAACTTATTGCGAATGCTGTTTTCTCTGGCTTATCAACAACTGTGTATTTCCATTTCGATAACTCTACAAATGCAGCAAATGTTTTAGAGTTTATATCATAAAAATTTGGACAAACAATTTGAGCATTTTTTTTGTTGATAAAGTTCCGCATGCATGTAAAAAAATTACCCGGAACCTCTGAATCTTGATCAAACGTAAATATAAAGTCACACCCCTGCTTTACTAACTCATTTACACCTATATTGAGCGCACCAGCTATTCCACCAACATTACCATTATAATGGTATTTATTACTTATAAATGAGCAACTGCTCAATAGCTGTGAAGGTGAATTATCAACAAAAAAAAGATTTACATCCGAGAATACTTCTTTATAACGAATAAGTTTAGAGATTATTTCGTCATCAGGGTTATATAAAACAAAAACCGCACCAAAATTCATAACAGCCTCTTAATAACAATAAGAACACATAGGTCTATAATAATGCCGATGCACCATAGAACATATTTTTAAATCCAACTAAGATATACAAAAAGCATATGCCTTTTATAAATACAGATAGATTGAAACTTTTAGATAGCAATATGATATTAAAAAACATTGTTAACTCAAAAAGTCTGAATGCAAATACTGGCACCTTATAAAAGGAGTAAAAAATGAAAACTCCAGCTAATGATATGCAAAATTCAAATGTCCACTTGTATTTTTTCAGTTGCTTTGAAAAGAATATTACAATTATACTCATCGCCTGAAGTATTGGTTGTGTTGCAAATATATTTATTTGATAGTACTGTTCTTTACTTGCTGCAAGGGATACATATGTCGCTATTCTAGCATTAGGTATAATCCCAGAAAACACAATGAATGGGAGAAAAAAAGATGCAATGATGGTTACAATCAATACTCTCTTCGAACAATACAGATATACCAAGTAAAAAATTATTACTAAGGAAACGGACAAATGGATTAGTGCCGCTATCAAAAATAAAACTAAACTCCGCTTAGTGCTTTTTGAAACATATATTGCCCATGCGCAAATGGCAATTGCTAGTGAAACACGGATCTGTATATAATCATGCAAACATAAAAGGAAAGAGGAATATAATATCAAAAGGATCAGGAAATTGTTTGTACTGTTCTGCAAGGCACGAATCTTTATTAACAAGGTCACACTGGCTATTGTAAATAAAAAATATTCAAATCCATCATTCATCCATGTGAACGGCTTATTTAACAATTGGAAAAATGGATCTTTTCCTGTTAAAATAATATCAACAACTGTATTTGTTGTAGACATTTCGAAGTACTTAATATAGGTTGGATAATCCATCCATACGTTTTTATCTTTCACTCCGACTGTGTATATTAAAATTGGAGTCAATATAAAATATATTAGGTAATTTACTAAAATACCTTGTTTAGTATATATTCTGGTACTCCTCCTCTCTGTGTCATTATGCACAACCATATCTTCTACCCTATGTAAAGAATTTCGTTATATTAAAGAAGGCTAATTAGGCCAAGTAATAAAATCACTTGGCCAAAAATAATTACTTAAGCTCACCTAATACTTTCGATAGATCTTTTAGATTCAGCCCTTTTTTATCTTTATCTGATAGTATTGGAGTAAAATCAATCGGCCATTTTATATTAACATCACTATCATCCCATGCCAAACAACCTTCATATCCAGGTGTATAATAATCGGTACATTTGTATTCAAAATCAGCAATTTCTGATAGGACAACAAAACCATGTGCCAGTCCTGGGGGGATCCAGAACTGAGTTTTATTTTCTTCAGATAGAATTAAGCCCTCCCATTGACCATAGGTTGGTGATTCAGGCCTAATATCTACCGCCACATCAAAGACAACCCCTCGGACAACACGTACTAATTTACCTTGAGCATGTTTTGTTTGGAAATGAAGTCCACGTAGTACCCCTTTTGTCGAACGCGAGTGATTGTCTTGGACGAAATCATAGTCAATATTCAACATTTCCTGATAACGTTTTTTCTCAAATGTTTCAAGAAAAAAACCTCTAGAATCACCAAAGATTTTGGGTTGAATAATTTTAACATCAGAAATCTTGGTATCAATAACCTGCATGATTATTGCTCCTCAACAAGCATTTGAAGATATTGGCCATATTGTGTTTTTGATAATATTTTAGCCTGCGATAAAACTTGATCTTTAGTAAGCCAACCTTTACGGTAAGCAATTTCTTCGAGGCAAGCAACTTTAAAACCTTGACGCTGTTCAATTGTATGAATAAATTGGGACGCCTCAAGTAAACTTTCATGAGTGCCGGTATCTAACCAAGCGAAACCACGACCTAACTTTTCAACATGCAAATTCCCGTGTTTAAGGTACATTTCATTTAGTGTGGTAATCTCTAGCTCGCCACGGGTGGAAGGTTTAACTTTTTTTGCCATATCTACAACTTTATTATCGTAGAAATAAAGGCCCGTAACTGCCCAGTTCGATTTTGGGCTAGAAGGTTTCTCTTCAAGAGATACGGCACGATTATTATCATCGAACTCTACAACACCAAAACGTTCTGGGTCCATTACTTGGTAGCCAAACACTGTTGCACCTTCACTGCGTTGCACAACAGTTTCTAACTTACGTCCAAAACTTTCGCCAAAGTAAATATTATCACCAAGAACTAACGCACAACTATCGCCACCAATAAACTCTTCACCGATTAGAAAGGCTTGAGCGAGTCCATCAGGACTTGGCTGAATTGCATAACTAAATTTCACACCAAATTGACTTCCATCACCGAGCAAGCGTTGGAAGCCTGGCATATCATCCGGTGTCGAAATTATTAATATATCGCGAATGCCTGCTAACATTAATACAGAAATTGGGTAATACACCATAGGCTTATCATAAATGGGCAAAAGCTGTTTAGAGGTTCCTTTTGTGATAGGATAAAGACGAGTACCAGAACCACCTGCAAGAACAATACCTTTCATTTTTTCTTTCCCTAAACTTATTAATGAGATAGACCTAAGCGTTCACCAGCATATGAACCATCCTTGACACGACTCCACCATTTTTCGTTAGCCAAATACCACTCTACAGTTTTACGAATTCCAGTTTCAAATGTTTCCTGTGGTTTCCATCCTAACTCATTATAAATTTTATTAGCATCAATTGCATAGCGCATATCATGACCTGGGCGGTCAGTTACATAAGTAATCAAATCAGCATATTGTGCGACACCAGCAGGTTTAGTTGGAACAAGTTCTTCAAGTAACATACATATTGTCTTTACGACATCAATATTTTTACGTTCGTTATGCCCACCAATATTATATGTTTCACCAACTACACCTTCGGTTACAACTTTATACAATGCACGGGCGTGATCCTCAACATATAGCCAATCACGGATCTGGCCCCCATCACCATACACCGGTAACGGCTTACCTTCTAATGCGTTTAGTATGATCAAAGGTATCAGTTTTTCCGGAAAATGGTACGGCCCATAATTATTAGAACAGTTGGTAACAATTGTTGGAAGCCCATATGTTCTTAACCATGCACGAACTAGATGATCGCTCGACGCTTTAGAGGCTGAATAAGGACTGCTAGGAGAGTAAGGAGTCGTTTCAGTAAACAGATCATCTGTTCCGTGAAGATCTCCATATACTTCATCGGTTGAGATATGATGAAAACGAAAACTTTGTTTTCCTTTGTTATCCAACTGATTCCAATACGTACGTGCTGCCTCAAGCATCGTATAAGTCCCGATGATATTGGTTTCAATAAATTCAGCCGGGCCATCAATTGAACGGTCAACATGGCTTTCAGCAGCCAAATGCATTACCGCATCAGGTTGGTGCTCATTAAAAACTCGGTCCAATTCTAATCTGTCACAGATATTTACCTTCTCAAAATAAAAGCGAGAGTTGTCTGCAACTTCATTTAACGATTCTAAATTACCTGCGTAAGTTAAACTATCGACCACCACCACTTCGTCTTGAGTATCCCTGATTATATGACGGACTACCGCAGATCCAATAAAGCCAGCACCACCAGTTACAATTATTTTCATGTTAGCCTCTTATAACAAAGCAATCTAATGTTCACATTATTCAATTAAAGATTAGTTAAAAATCCCAATAACGCTTATGCATACTAAAGGATTTAATCAATTTTTTAGGTATCTTTTCATATCGTAGCCCTAGTTTATATCCTAGTATTTTCATAAAGTTATTAATGCATGCAACAGGTAACCAGATGGGTGCTTTTTTCAACAAAAAAATAATTTCTGAAATTATGAATTTTTTTCCTTCACCGCCTGCACCGCCCATACTTTTACGAATCCATGGTTCATCTTTGTGAAATACACCAATATCAAAATAGCGTTTGAATTCTTCTAAAGGAGTATAATTATGTGAATGTTCGACCATTGCTTCAGCAACATATGCAACCTTATAACCAGCTAGTACTGCTTTTGCCGTGAAAAACATATCTTCACAGAGAATTGTATTCGAAGGGAATCCTCCCAATTGTTTAAATGTTGACAATCGATAAGCAGAAAACGAATTTGACATAAAAACAGTTTTCAATCCCATTTGTGGAATATTTTCTTTACCGCAAATATATCCCTTCTCGGGATAGCTAAAACTTCTGGCATGTTTTGCCAGTGGGTTAGCATTCGTATGTGGCAACTGTCGACCATAGGCACAAGCTATTCTATCGTCAACAAAAACTGATGTTATTTTCTCAATGAAATTTGGTTGAGGAATAGCATCTTGAGTCAAAAAAATAACCACATCGTAGCGATCAATGAATTCTTCAACTGCTTTATTTCTCGTACCTCCATGATTGAAATCACTGCCTGCAATTGTAACAACATTGAAACCAGCCTTGTCAGCAATGAGAACAGTATCATCTTTGCTGGTTGAGTCAATAACATGAACAAACAAACCAGGTGGCGCATATTTTTTTATATTGTCCACTGCTGTCTTCCATATTTCGCCACCGTTATATGTTGGTATTGCTAAATAGTATTTCATATTAAACTCTTATTAACTGAATATCGCGTCTTAATATGCGCCATCCTTTTTCAATACCACCCCGATAGTCTTAAATAGAATGGCAATATCATTCCACATTGACCAGTTTTTCACATACCATGCATCGAGATATACCCGTGTTTCATAATCTACATCGCTACGCCCACTGACTTGCCATAAACCCGTCATACCCGGCTTACTTAGAAGATAGTAATCAACTTCTTCATTATAACGCTCTAACTCTGCAGTTATGATGGGACGCGGGCCAACCAGACTCATTTCCCCTTTTAATACATTAAACAACTGAGGTAATTCATCGAGACTCGTTCTTCGGAGAAATGCCCCTATTTTAGTAACTCGCGGATCGTTTTTTAATTTAAAAGTCGCATCCCACTCTGCTTTAGCAGCAGGATCCTTTTCTAATAATTCCGCCAGAACTTCTTTAGAGTTAATAACCATTGAACGAAACTTTAGGCATTTAAAAGAACGCCCCCCCTTCCCAATACGTTCATGTCCATATATTGCTGGACCACCATCTTTTTTGACTTTAAGACTGATAAAAAGTAATGCTGGTGAAAGTAAAACAATAATTGTTAGGGAACCAACAATATCAAACAGCCTTTTTAATATCCGTGATGACCATTTCGCAAGGTTCTGTTGAACGCGAAATATCATTACTTCATGACTAAAAATGAAAGACATATCGGTACTATCTAATGGCATTCCGCGTAATGTTGGAATAACTGAAACATAACGGTAGCCTTTAATCATAAAATTTCTCAGCCATGTATTTCTGATTTCACTCTGGTGTGATTCTACTGCAACAATAAATTGTGTTTTTTTGTCTTGTGTAGCCAACCAATTGAGATCATTGTCAAGTATCGGTAAACCATCAATCCGCTCCCCTGGAGAGGTACCTCCGTTGCTATGAATAAACCCGACAATATTCAAACCTAAATTTGTCTCGCTATTAATCGCTTTGTATGCTTCATGTGCATTGACACCACTGCCGATTATCCAAGTATCACGTTGCCAGAGGTTTAGTGCATCTAATACACGTTTAGTTATCATACGTGATAATGGAACTAATAATAAAATTAACACCCAAGTTAGAACCCATAAATATCGAGAATAGGACCAAGTTGTGAACGCCATAACTGCAATCTCTATAATCGCAAATATTACTAATGTCCGTAGAATCTCCTTCAATTCAAACCAAAATGTCTTCCGATAAAAATAATGTCGCAAGCGCATTGAATACCAAGCAACACAACAAAAAGCTAAAATTAAATGTAATAATACCCACCCATTAGTTTGGCTATCCGGAATTATTTTATCATAATCAATCACAGTTACTGATAATAACCCCATAGCTATATATAATGAGACTGTAAAACTAAGAAAATCAGACAGGGCAAGTGCCGTGCTAACTAAAACATTTCTACCGAGAAGCGTCATGATTCCCTCTCAACGTTTATAACGTATATTTTGATAAATTTAATGATGAACCGACAAAAGTGGTTAGAGAGAGTTTAAATCGACCGGACCTCAATCGGTCCGGCAATAATTTTAATTTTTTCCGATTATTTATCGTCGGTATATGAATAACCATAGTGGCTATAACCATAGCCGTAATAACTGCTCGCTTTTTTCACAACCCCATTGAGAATACAACCTTTAACAATTACTCCACTTTGCTCGAACCTTTTGACACTCACCTCTAGTTCTTTAGCCGTATTCTGTTCAAACCGAGCTATTAAAAGCGTTGTTCCAGTATAGTGGCCAATAATCGCAGCATCAGTTACTGCCAGGATCGGAGGAGTATCGAGAATAACGATATCATAATTCTGACTCGCCCAGGTTATTAGTTCTCCAAATCTACGGTGCATAAGTAGTTCTGCAGGGTTCGGTGGAGAAATGCCTCGTGAAATAAAATCAAAATCTACCTGCGAAATATTCTTTACTGTTTTAGACAGTTCTACTTTTCCAGATAAGAAATCAGACAAGCCATTTTCATTTGAAACACTAAATAACTTATGGGTATAACCTTTCCTCATATCCGTATCAACGAGGAGAACTTTTTTACCCGTTTGTGCAATAACTGCAGCCAAGTTTGTACTAACAAATGTTTTTCCCGCATTAGGACTTGCACCTGAAATCATTAATACATTATTCCGAGCTTCCATCATTGCGAAATGTAAACTGGTGCGTAATCCGCGAATAGCCTCTATAGCTAAGTCAGCAGGATTTTCTATTGCAAGAAATCCCTGAAATTCTTCATTTCTTTTTTTTCTCCAACTTGGTACCTGAACCATTTTCTTTGCAAAAGTTTCTGACACTGGAATACTTGCATACACATTAATTCCTAACTCTTCAAGTTGTTCAGGACTTTCAATTCCACGCCGCAAAAATACACGCATAAGTACTATACCAAATGAGGTGATAATACCTAATGCTATACCAACTAGTAGGATTAGTATTTTCTTTGGTTTAACAGGTTTCGGCTGAGCTACTGCATTATCAATTATTCTCACATTACCAATAGCGCTGGATTTTGCAATGCTTAATTCCTGTTGACGATTCAGGAGTTGCATATATACTGCTTGGCCCGAATCCACATCTCGACTAAGTCGCAAAATATCTTGTTGTGTTTTAGGCATAGCAGAAACTCGTTCGTTAAGCTTTTCCTTTTCATCTTGTAAAGTTTTCCGCTTTTCCATTAACGCTTTATAGGTAGGATGTTCTTTAGTATACAGTTGAGATATTTCAGACTCACGGAATGTTAATTCATTAAGTTGATTATCAACATTTACAATTTGCTCCAGTACCGATTTGGCTTCTAATGATAAATCGACCGAATCTTTTTGACGACGATATTGATTAAGTTTGTCTTCCGCTATATCTAGATCTGCTCTTACTTTTGGTAGCTGGAGGTTTAGAAAATCTAAACTCTTAGCATCTTGTGCCGCTTGACGAGCAATATTCTGAGCCAAATAGTTATTACTAATGCTGTCGACGATCTTTACAATTAAATCTGCATTATCACCAGTAAGTGATAGAGATAGCATTCCTGTATCTTTACCTTCATCAGCAACTGTAAATACTTTTTGTAAATCAGTGATAGCTTTCAGTTTGCTAACGAACGAAACTGTAAACTCAGTTCCTGGCTCTGCTTCTATAGAATCAACCTTAATAGAGAGACCATTTGCCTCAAGTAGTTCTCCAATTTTCCCCTCTAGTTTCTTATCATTGTATTTAATTATATAATTAAATTTATCTTCAACAATAAGTACTATCTCTGGTGTATCACTCCCCTCTTCTGCTATATACAATCTTGAAATATTAATAAAACCAGGCTTTTCCCCCAATAATCGAGACCAACCTTTTCCAAACACAGGAAAATAATTCTGAGTAATCCGAGCTTGAAGATTTAGGTCACTTACTGTTTTACCTAAGATCATTCGAGACTGCAATAATGTTATTTCCGGTGCCGAGCTCGGTTGGCTATCTGGTAGCATCTGGCTAAGATTGCTGAGTATAGCATTACCCTGTTTTTGCTCAACCTGAATCAAGGCATCAGCTTGATAGATCGGTGTCGCGAAAAGCGCATATATTAGTGCAATGAGAGTGAATAATGCTGTAACAGAAATAATAAGCTTTCTATGGTCTATTAGCTCACCAACTAAACGGCCTAAATCAATCTCATCGGCATCTTTCACGACAGATTTGTTTGTAACTGGAGACATACAATAATCCCTGATATTTATGCGCCTAATTTTTCAACCCAGAGCAGGCCAGCTTGCTCTATTAATTGATATACTGAAGCGAATGCTTCTTCACTTTTACGATATGGGTCAGGGATCTCTCTATGACCCAGCCATTGGCCAAAAAGCATAGTTTTCCCTCTTGCTTCAGGGGCTATACGACATATTTGTTCAATATGTGATTTCTCCATCACAAGGATCAAGTCATACTCTCGTGCTAGTGATGAAGTAAACTGTTGCCCTTTATGTCCTTCAAGTGAGAGGCCATTTTGCGCAGCAATTTTTGTTGCACTACTATCAGCATCATGACCCACAAGAGCACCGGTACCCGCCGAGTCTATTCTTTTATTCGGGAGTGCCCTTCGCAAAAATCGTTCCCCTATAGGGGAACGACAAATATTACCTGTACACACCACTAGGATAGAATCAAACATTAGTTAGGCCATCTCTTAATATAACGAACAGTTTCTGTCATATCGTGAACACCGGTGATCGTTGGCACGAGCTGAGAAATAACACGATTCCAGCGAACCAGAGGTGCTGTAGTCACGTACACGATGTCATATGGTTCCAAATGGAACTCTGTTCCCAGAACCATAGCTGATGCATCCTGTGCATTTAATTGATAAATATTTGCGATCTTACCCTGTTTATCGCCTTTCAGTTGACGGACGACAAAAATGCCTGTTGCATCACTCATCGACTGGGAAATACCTTCAGCATTACCTAATGCTTCCGCCAGCGTCATTCCACTGCGATCCATTTTCAAAGTGCTCTGCTTACCAACTTCCCCCATTACAAACACTTTCAAGTCGTCATTACGGGGGACAAAAAGAATATCACCGGGATATAGTAGATGATTCTGAGTTAAATCTCCTTTCTGCATCAATGCATAAAGAGAAATTTTGGTATCTTTGCCATTATGGGTTAGCACTACGTTACGCCAGTCTGCATCAGCAGACAATCCCCCCGCGGCATTGATCGCATCCATTACTGTAAGAGGTATATTCGTTATTGGTTGCTTACCTGATGTTGTGACCTCTCCTGTGACATATACTTTTTGAGACCGAAATGCAGCGATACTGACATCAACCTGCGGGCTTTCAATATATGTTGTAAGGCGACTCGTAATTTCCTGGCGTACCTGGCTCAGTGTTTTACCCGCCACCTGCACTTTACCAATGTAAGGATAAAAAATGGTGCCATCTGAGTTAACCCAGTTACCGGTGTCGCTAGCGCTACGGTACTGGCCTGCCGGAGTTGTCAGTTCCGGGTGATCCCATACCGTAACCATCAGTACGTCACCAACCCCAATGCGATATTCATAATTGCGCAGTAAATTATCAAGCTGCGGGTTTGGACGAGCGAGTACAGTCTCCGGACGGAGTTGGTCGATCAGGCCTGGTGTCATTGGATACACGTTCACTAACTTATCCAGATCGTAGTCGCTGTCTGGAAGCTCAACCACGTTCTTGCGCAGACTGTTTAATCCCTGACCAGGGATGATTGTACAACCTGATAAAAACCCAATTGCCAATGCTAATGCCGAAAATCTAACAATTTTTTTCTTCATAATGTCACATCATCAGTAAATCAAAATTTGCCAATTCCTGAGCAGCTGTCATCGCCATTGCTTCCCTGCCGGCTTATGGAGAGATATAAGCTGACTGCATCCTGCAACGCTACCACCCTCTCTCCCTTATTTTCAGCATTCAGCCTTATAAACTAAACGGTATCTCTATCCCTGCGCTCGCCCCAACGTCATCGCTGTCGCTGTTGTTAGCGTTGGTGTACCACAGTGAAGTATTCAAGCGGACCGACTGATAAACATCCCCGCTCCAGCCAAGCTGTACTCCTTTCAAGGTATCAGCATGAGGAAATGCTTTGTTGATCGACTGATTCTCCGGGTTAACTTTGGCGTATATTAAGCGTGTGCTCCAGCGCTGGTTATCCTCTGTAATAAGCTCAACCTTACCGGCAACGAGTTGACCATCCCCGCCCATCGCATCACCCAGCGGATAGCCCTGCTGATAATATCCATCTTTATAAATATGGTGACGGTAGCTGTAATTGGTTCGACTCATATTAGTGCGTGTATCATGTGCTTCCAGATACCAGTTTACCGCATCTTTACCCCAGCCGTGGTGGCCTTCAACCCCACCAAGGAACATATTTGCTGAAGGCAGGAAACCAGACTCATCCTCGCCGATCATCTGTCCGTAAAAGCTCACCGGCCAACCTAAAGTCGGCTCAAGCTTGAACTTAAAATCAAACCCTGCAAGCTGGTTGCCCGGTTCATTAGGATCATTCGCAGAGGTATTATCTTTTCCTGTAAAACCATCCCAGAAGCTGCTGAAGGATTGCGGTCGGCCTTCACCGCCCCACTGCATAATGCGCGACGCGCCTAATTCTAATGACTGGAAAGGTGAGAAAGTGAAACGACCGCCGATAATTTTGGCATGGGGTACCGCGGTATATTGATTCATCTGGCTGGCGGAGATCTGGTACTGCCATGGCCCCACCCAGCGTAACCACCAGGTTTCCGGCGCCGCCTGCTCTGCGCGCTGCATCAGGAAACCGGTCATCGGCCGCATGGCATCCCCGCGGATCAGGCTACCTTCATAGCCCGGTCCCCACCACTGCGGAACCTGACCAAAAGAGAGCCACTGGTTCCAGAACTTCACCGCGCCGTATGCGCCGTTGGCGTTGAAGCGCGATCCGTTGCTGATCCGCTCCCCTCCTTCGACGTTGCCCTGGAGGTGGATATCCCACCACTCGCCGCTGTTGTTGAACGCCAGGCCTAACGAGTTATCTGCCGGCTGTGTCTGACCAAACCCCTGCGGAGTGCCCGGCTGATCGGTTGAAGTGTAGCCGGTAACCCGGAAATCCGCTTTTAAGGCAGACAGTCGCTGGTTAATACGAGCCAGCACCACTTGCTCAGAAGAATAGGACGGTTTGGCCTTTTTTAGCGCCCGGGAGATCTCTTCCTGGCTCAGCGGCCAAGTCGACAGGCTCAGATGGATGACCCCACGATCGGAAAGCCAGGCCAGGTCGTTACGCAAGTCGTTGTCATTTACTACTAACCCGGCTGCGTAAGCCTGGGCTCCCAGGGAGGAAAGCAAACCCAACGTCACGGCAATGCGCGCAATTTTTATCATTGTACAAGATCCATTTTCAGCCCCGCTGTCGTATCTCAATGAGAATGAGGGGAATACCAAGATAGAAAGCGCTCGCGGCACCAGCTGACTTCGCTGTGCAACACCGGCGAGGCAAGTACATTTACCCTAAGCTGCTTGTTAGCCTTATAACATCCACTCAGCTCACAATGTAGGCGAATTTTACCCTACAGGCTATCGATGAGACAGGAAAGTTAATGTCCAGGCGATATCAGCAGCCGCTCCTGGCCAACTTCTGAGGATATCCGTAGAAAATTGATAGATATCTATTGATGATGATCATCCTGACCGGGTCGATATTTACAGCCGTTGAAGAGAACCTCTGTGCAGCAGCAAGCGGCTTCAGCGACGCTACCGCCCCTGGCTTAACAGCTACCAGCGCACTGACTACCTGAACGACTTAATTTTTATCGACCTGTGGATGAATAATTGGTCAGGCCATTATTTTTGGCGGCGTTAAGTTTACGGGATTTCGGTCACAATTGGGAGTGTTGTTACCGAATATCTGCCAATTAATGCCGCCTGTCGTTCTACTGACAAAAAATAAGCGGGTCACCAATTAAGATTATTCACTGATTTCCAGGGTTAGAAATCTTCCCGGTACTGCTACAACATCACACATGCAGCTAACTGACTGTAAAAAAACGTCTTTTTCCATAGCTCATCATCATGCAAAAATCAGATGATGGCGTTATAGTCAACTACAATTTCTAATAGTTTCCTGTGTCTGGATATTCATTGAATGTGCATCAGGTAACGTCTCAGCGCATTTAAGAAACGTCTGATCAAAGCTATATCCAGACAAATATGCAATAACAATGTAGTAGCACTTCATTATTTCATAAATATGAATTATCAATTACCGGGTATATAGTAGATTATTTTCTTATTTGTCTAATTAACCGGCGAAAACTTAATTTCCCCTGTAAAACAAATGGCGATTACCAGGCCTGCTTGTGCAGATCGGTACGCGTAAAGGGTTTATCCAGCGGCCCCACCGCGGTGGCGATTTGTCCCAGCAGGGACTGAGTCGGCGCTTTGCTGCCGCTATGTAACAGGATAAGAGGGACCATCACCAGGCATGCGACACCGCCCCATGAGATATTCACGCTTTCCGGATCAGAGGTACGTTTTTGCAACACCAGGAACAAAGCGCTGCCAGCAGCGCCCAGCAGCAGGCCGGCAATCACTTCCGAGACGGAATGCGCATGGATGACCAGCCGCGAATAGCCCACCACGGCGGCCAGAACATAGCCGGTAATAACGGCCGCTTTACGCAGACCGACGGAGAAACGGGCGCTGAGCAGCCACAGGAAGATAGGCCAGAAGGCCGCGGAGAGCGCGGAGTGGCCGCTGAAGCCGGTGTAATCCAGTTCACGAATACCCAGACCCCAGCCCATAAAGGCCAGTTTGGAGGCGCAGACGATAGCGCCGGTGATGCCGAACAGCAAACTCCACTGCCACGCCAGCAACCGCGACGTTTTACGCAGCATCAGGACAATAAACAGCGCCGCTGCGCTGGGCAGCAAAACGGTGCTATCGCCAAAAAATGAGATGAGTTGCCAGTTCATATACCTGTGATCCTTCGATGATGTCCACTGCCGTGCTCAGGGATTATCCGTAATGTCTGTACCAGCTCGCATGCCAATTCATTTCACATTTTTATGCATGCAAGTGAGATGTTTAAAGCGGAAACATGATCGCAGTCAAGTTTTATTTTTGGCTGACGTTGACCGCTTTCCCTGCGCTTTAGGAATTGTCGCACTAAGTGACTATTCATAAAGCATTATTGCCGCTACTCCGACCATTGCACCACAGAGGCCAGAGACAAACTACCAGAAGTCTCCGAAGCCATACGTTTCTTTACAATCGTTATAACATTCGCGTTATGAATAATTTCTGCATAACGTTATGAGCGGCAGGACGAATGCTTCAGCCTTGCCGCTCGGTTTCAGGCTGGCGCTCAGGCCAGCAGTTTTTTAATGCTTTCGCGGAATTTGGCGCCTTCTTTCAGGTTACGCATCCCGTAGGTGACGAAGGCCTGCATGTAGCCCATTTTCTTCCCGCAGTCGTAGCTTTCGCCGGTCATCAGCATCGCGTCGACGGACTGCTTCTTCGCCAGTTCGGCAATGGCGTCGGTCAGTTGGATACGGCCCCATGCGCCCGGCTCGGTACGTTCCAGTTCGGCCCAGATATCCGCCGACAGCACGTAGCGCCCCACCGCCATCAGATCGGAGTCCAGGGTCTGCGGTTCGTCCGGTTTTTCAATAAACTCGACGATACGCGCCACCTGGCCTTCAGCCACCATCGGCTCTTTGGTCTGGATGACGGAGTATTCGGAGAGATCGCCCGGCATGCGTTTCGCCAGCACCTGGCTGCGGCCGGTCTCGTTAAAGCGGGCGATCATAGCGGCGAGGTTATAGCGCAGCGGGTCAGCGGTGCCGCCGTCAAGGATGATATCCGGCAGGACCACCACAAACGGGTTGTCGCCGACTACCGGGCGGGCGCAGAGGATGGAGTGGCCCAGGCCCAGCGGCTGCGCCTGACGCACGTTCATGATGGTCACGCCCGGCGGGCAAATGGCCTGCACTTCCGCCAGCAGCTGGCGCTTCACGCGCTGTTCCAGCAGGGCTTCCAGCTCGTAGGAGGTGTCGAAGTGGTTTTCCACCGCGTTCTTCGAGGAGTGCGTCACCAGAACAATCTCTTTGATCCCGGCGGCGACGATTTCGTCAACGATGTACTGAATCATTGGCTTATCAACGATCGGCAGCATCTCCTTTGGAATTGCCTTTGTGGCCGGCAGCATATGCATGCCTAGTCCTGCGACCGGAATAACCGCTTTCAAATTCGCCATATTCATCT
>OJKH01000324.1_pt1 | contig 22544 bp, 22 predicted proteins | sample 1596471 | NCBI WGS metagenome assembly OJKH01 (sample SAMEA4350108, study PRJEB24818) | metagenome | biome: human; feature: gut; material: faeces | place: Denmark | collected 2013-09
GGCCACTACGATATTCATTCCAGTTTGAAAGCATATCTGCTCCTGTTTTATATTAGAGGATTGTGTATTCAGATCACATCATAAATGCGAATATCTGGTGCCTGGTTCAGAAAAGGCTTCAATTCTTCCACAACATCTTTTGTAAATAATTCACTGGTAAGATACGCCTGCGCTTGAGCAGTAGTTTCAAAGCCATGTAAAACTTGCACATCATCATCCCGAATAAGCAATTCTTTTGAGGTCGCTCCGGCAATGGTATTTAAAAATGGCGCTTTATATTTTTGATAAACATTTGCTGCGGCAGGGCGGTTGTGGTTGCTGATATTAAGCGTGATTTGTAAGTAAGCCATAGTATTCTCCTTCAAAAGGGACCGAGATGTGCAAAGTATTCACAGTCATTGACGAATGACAGTAGGGGAATTATCAACATGACCGTCTGATCTAACAAATCACATATTCTTGTGTGGCGGAGAAGATTTTCTATGTTGTGTATTGTGCTGACGAGGACTTAATTCACCTGGAGGGCTGGAATATAGGGGCCTCATTAGAATATTTGTTTTGAACAAAGCCCCTTGTATAAGCAATATTAGCGGTGGAGAGGTAGGTTTTTAGTATTGATTGATAACATGGTTTGCCACTTTGCCAGTGTTAAACTCGCCAGTTATCCCAAAGCCAGATAAAAAGGATGTCCGGCATTCTCAATGAACACCCCGAGGAAACGGGATGACCATGGGAACAGATGCCATGCCAGTAACTGTTCACATTCGCTGTGTCGACTTTGCTCTGCAAGCCAGGCCGCCATCAGTAATAAAGAACCAAAGTGATCTTCTGGCTCATTTTGCTGCATCTCGAACTGAATACTGTTCTCCCGCATCCACTGGCGCAGCGCCAGTGTGGATTCACCAAATTAAACGTTCTCACGATCCAGCCAGACGGAGCCCCATGGCGGTGACGGTAAGGCATAACGCCCTATAAATAAACGCTGAAAGGACTCAGTAAGAGAGTCATCGCCGCCATCTTTAAACATTCTTGCCAGTTGAGGCAACTCCTCCAACGGTAGCGGCCATTGTGTTTGCCATTCATCAGATGTGAATGCTGAAACCAGCGGAGAGGCTTCAGCACTCTCTGGTGCAAAGTAAAAGAGGGCGCCCAGTACGCGTGCCGTCATGGAAAAGTTGTCACGTTGTGTGAAATCAGTCATAAAACCATTCCGTAAAGTGCGGGTTTCCCCGCACTAATTTGTTAACCTGCTACTGCCATACCGACAGTCATATGTAGCCCATAAAACAGGCCGCGGCCTAAAATTTCGCCGCCAAGCACCAGGATAAGACCCAGTAGTAACCCAACGATATGTGGCTCTTTGCGACGCACCAATGGGCAGATCCAATAGCCCAGGCCGATGACAAGAAGCGCCACACGGCAGACCTGCAATACAGCATAATCCGGTATCAGACTGCTGGCCTGCTGTACTGAGCTATGAATGCTGGCCAGAGCCATACCCTGTAATGCGATGACAGCAATACAGACCAATAGAGCAAGTGAGCTGATGCTGGCAAATATTGTGCTGCTAAAGGGGACTCTGGACGCCTGGAACAGGAGTGCGGCAAACAGTGGGCCGCCGAGGATTGCTGTCAGGAAAAACGCGAGAGTCGTATACCCAGTATACCAGGTGGGGACGGTTTCAATCTGATAAACACGGGTCATCGCCAGGATGAAGATGATACCGAGCACCATACTGAACAGCAGCCAGAGTTTACCAAGGGTTTCTGGCATTTTCCCCAGAAAGGCCACCAGCCACCAGAAACCGCCGACAGCGAAAAAGATCGACCCTGCGGCAATTTCATTACTTAATCCGGACGCGCCGACGCGGTTGAGCGAGTTGAACGCCCGCATGGGTGAACCCAGATGCATGATTGATGCCAGAAAGCCCAGCCCCATCACCACCCAAAGAAAAAACATACCGCGTACAATACGCTGCCTGGCGGGCGGATCGTTTTTTTCCGCCAGCCAACCAAGTCCGCTGACAACCAGCGCACCCGCGACACACTGTCCCAGTACCGTAAACAGTACCAGCGGCCATTCATGCCATCCATTTCCCATTTTACACCTCCTTCGGATTGGCCAGATAGCCAGTGGTATCGCCGCACGGACGTGCATTGGCATTGGGTTTAATCACTATGCTCGGTTCCGTGAAGTGCGCACCCGGCAATGGCGCTACCGCCGCCAGCTCGCCGTGTTTCTTACGCAGCTCGTCAATCGGCCCGAAGTCCAGCGCGCGCAGCGGGCAGGATTCGACGCAAATCGGCTTCTTGCCTTCCGCCACCCGGTCGTGGCAGCCGTCGCACTTGGTCATGTGACCTTTGGCGGCGTTGTACTGCGGCGCGCCGTACGGGCAGGCCATGTGGCAGTAGCGGCAGCCAATGCAGACATCCTCGTTCACCACCACAAAACCGTCTTCCCGCTTATGCATCGCTCCGCTCGGACAGACTTTGGTACAGGCCGGGTCGGCACAATGGTTGCATGAAATAGAGAGATAATAGGCAAAGACATTCTGATGCCAGACGCCGTTATTCTCCTGCCAGTCACCACCCGCATACTCATAAATGCGACGGAAGCTGACGTCCGGGGTTAAATCTTTGTAGTCCTTGCAGGCCAGTTCGCAGGTTTTACAACCGGTGCAACGGCTGGAATCAATAAAAAATCCATACTGGGTTGTCATCGGTTACTCCTTATGCCTTTTCGACCTGAACGAGATTACTGTGCGAAGGATTAGCTTTTGCCAGCGGTGAAGTGCGATGTGTTGTCAGGATGTTAATTGAGCCACCGTGGTCGACTTTGTCACCAAACATATCGGCATTCAGCCACATTCCCTCGCCCATAGCAGTAACGCCAGGCATGATACGCGGTGTGACTTTTGCGGGAATCAACGTCTGGCCATACTGATTAAATACCCGAACGGTGTCTCCGTTTTTGATTCCACGATCCCGGGCATCAATGGGGTTTATCCAAATCTCCTGTCGGCAGGCCTGTTTCAGAACATCAATATTGCCGTAGCTTGAATGTACGCGGCCTTTAAAGTGGAACCCGGTCATTTGCAATGGATACTTGCGACGAGCTGGATCTTCCCAGCCATTAAAGCCTGGAGTGTAAATGGGTAAAGGATCGATGACTTCATCAGGCTTCAGTTCCCATGTTTTTGCGATATTGGCCAGTCGCTCAGAATAGATTTCTATTTTTCCCGATGGTGTTTTAAGGGGATTGGCAATAGGGTCTTTGCGAAAATCCTTATACGCGACAACATGCTCATCCGGACATTTAAGTTTATAAATACCTGCCGTTTTCATCTCTTCATAATCCGGCATATCGGGATGACGTTCTTTCGTTTTGGCGCAAAGATATTGAACCCATTCATGTTGTGTACGGCCTTCGGTAAAGGTCTGGTAAACATCAGGTCCAAGACGTTTTGCTATTTCACTCATTGTCCAGTAAATGGGCTTGCGTTCAAATTTTGGCGATGTTGATGGTTGTCCCAAAATAACATATGCCATATTCCCGGCCTCTTCATGCGGGATAAGATCTTCCTGCTCAGTAGGCATCAGGTCAGGGAGTAAAATATCGCTATATTTTGCTGAGGCAGTCATGAAATGGTCAATGCAGACAATCATTTCGCACTTATTTTCATCCTGCAAAATTTCATGTGTGCGACTAATATTGCTGTTCTGATTTATCAGCGTGTTGCTGGCGTAGCACCACATGAATTTTATTGGCACATCCAGTTTGTCTTTACCTCGTACGCCATCACGAGTAGAGGTCATTTCAGTTCCGCGCTCAATAGCTTCGGTCCAGGTAAAGGAGGATATTTCAGTTTTAACAGGATTTTTTAGAGGGGAAAACATTTCAACACCGAGATCAAAGGTGCCTTCTCGATCGCCAGAGTTGCCGCCAGAAATACCGACATTGCCGGTCAAAATGGCGAGCATTGCAATGGCTCTTGACGTTTGTTCTCCGTTTGATTGACGCTGTGGCCCCCATCCCTGGCAAATATAGGCTGGTTTCGCCTGGCCGATCTCACGCGCCAGCTTAATAATTTTGTCTGTCGGAATACCTGTGATTTGAGCTGCCCACTCAGGTGTTTTTGCTATACCATCCGGACCGTCGCCGAGTATATAAGCTTTATAATGACCATTTTTTGGTGCGCTTGCTGGTAACGTAACCTCGTCATAGCCTACACAATATTTATCAAGAAAGGGTTTATCTACCATATCTTCGGTGATGAGAACCCAGGCAAGTGCTGCAGCTAAGGCGGCGTCCGTTCCTGGACGAATGGGGAGCCATTCATCTTCTCGTCCGGCTGCGGTATCGTTGTAGCGAGGATCGATAACGATCATCCGCGCATTGGAGCGTTCGCGCGCTTGTTCAACATAATAGGTAACACCACCGCCGCTCATGCGTGTTTCGGCTGGATTGTTTCCGAACATTACAACCAATTTAGTATTAGCGATATCATCCGGGCTGTTTCCGCTTCTGCCACCATAGAGATAATTCATGCCCGCTGTGATTTGTGCAGTACTATAGGTACCGTAACGACCTAAAAAGCCACCGCAGGAATTCATCAGGCGGAAGGGCATTGATGATTTAGTAATATTTCCGCCAGCGACACCTGTGGCGTAAATAACATGTACTGCTTCATTGCCATAGTTTGCAATAATTCGTTTCAGATTATCCGCGATAGTATCCAGTGCTTCATCCCAGGATATCCGCTCAAATTTACCTTCTCCGCGCTTACCAACGCGTTTCATGGGATATTTCAATCGATCAGGATGATTCATACGACGACGAATGGAGCGTCCACGAAGGCAGGCCCGGACCTGATGGTTTCCGTACTCATCGTTGCCTGTGGTATCAGATTCTACCCAGTAAACAGAATCATCTTTTACATGCAATCGAAGCAGGCAGCGACTTCCACAGTTTACTGTGCAGGAACTCCAGACGGCCTTATCTTCGACGATAGCGGTTTTGTTCGCGGCTTGACTTGTGAAACTGAATGGTAATGATAATCCTCCCACTGCGGCCATTAGTCCTGTTGTTGCCCCAGCCTGAATTAGCTTTCTCCGGGAGACAGGAACTTCGATTAACCGTTCTTCCTCGCAACGATCCATTACGTTCACCTGTTATTATGACATTGTTTGAAAAGCATACAAAAATAGCCAGTGTTAAAATATCAATATTCATTTTTGTGTAATAATGAATGATATTAATTAACATTAGGCTGGTTTTATATAATATATTTGAGTTAAGGGCGGAGAAAGTTTGAGCTATTTACCTGACGAGTAAAACTCAAATTTTTCTCTATTCTGAAAACGAAACCTTTACTTCATTGTGGGTATTATCGAAGTGGATAATGGCACGGGCAAGGGAGATAAACTTTAGTGGCAGTAAAGATTTTCTATCTTAACTGTATGAAAAATAGCCTTTCATGGCTTTAGTCAATAAAATTAAAAGGATGACCTCCTGAAATTCAGGAGGTTGGGCTATTTTTAATCAAAATATCATTAATTAACCAGTCATGAAAAACTTTTACTTCAGGACGCATCACTGCTTTTTGTGGTGTAACAATGTAATAGGACCATGTTAGCGGCCAGCGTATATTTGGATGAAGTTGTATCAGTTGTCCTGTGGCAATTAACTGTTCAACCAGCGCACGGCGGACAATTGCCACACCCTGGCCGCTAAGCGTGGCCATAATAACCGCTGAGGTAGAGTTAATATGCAATCCTGTATAACGCGTAGCTGGAGCTTGCGTTGCTGCTAAGACTTCTTCCCATGAAGGAAAATTTGCACCAGGATGCAGGGTATCATCATGAATGAGTTTTTGTTCTGCCAGCCATTCGCCACACGTAATTTTCTCAGGCGGTACAATGCGTGGGCTGCATACTAGAACAGCTTCCTCATCCATTAACCATGTCTTATTTACCCCCGACCAGTCTCCTTTGCCACAACGAACACCAATATCTGCCTCTCCGTGAGCCACATCCATGAGTTTTTCCGTCACATTCAGGCGTAGCTCGATATTTTGATGCGTTTCGGAAAAACGATTTAATTTTTCCATTAACCAGTTCATCACCAGAACTTGTGAGGCCGTGAGGATGACGACGGATCGAGCCTGACGACCGCGCAGTTTATTAAGTCCTGACTCAAGGCTATCGAGCCCTTGAGTGATCTCTTTAAGCGCATCCTGAGCCTCAGTCACGAGCGTGAGCCTTTCTTTACCAGAACGTGTCCGGTGCAAAAGGGGGTGGCCTACCCAGTCTTCAAGAGCCCGAACCAGTTGTCCTACGGCTGCTGGGGTGACGCCTAGCTCTTTGGCTGCACCTGTGAAGCTACCATGACGCGCAGTTGCTTCGAAAGCGTGCAGCCATTTCAAGCGATTAAGCGAACGCATTTTATTCTCCATCTCATACGATGGAACTAGTATACGTGATCGAGATAGATTTTCTTCCTCAATTTTCAATCTAAATACTCATGCGGAACCGGATAAACGTTGTTCTGCTTATCTTGAATAAAATAATAAGCTGATGATTTATTTCTTTGTTTATTATGATTTTTTTTTGGCATCAGTGATGCTGATATAAAAATCTCTTTATCGTGTTTTGATTACTCCGTCAAGGAATTTATTCTATTTGATGCTGAAATATTTTTTCATTGGTGTGCATTCATTAACAGTGACAGTATATTTAATGTAATAATTTTATATTTTAGGCGATATTATGGAATGGACTTCACTGAATATAGCGCACCATATCACCGCTCCGAATCCGTTAACCATACGGAAAGAATTTATACCTGCAAATCATTGTTTTCCTGAGCATAAGCATAAATGGCATCAGGTCGTTTATGCGACAGCAGGTGATTTAATGGTTAAAACAATTGAACAATCATTTTTGATTTCACCGAAATTACAGGCTGTTTGGTTGCCTGCGGGAACTCAACATCAGGTCGGCTCATCACAAGGGGCTTATTTTAATAGCTTATGGATAGCTAACGATGCTCATAATCAATTTGACATATCGGAACCCACCATTTTTGATGTTTCCCCATTCCTTAAGGCGCTTATCTTAGAAATATCAGACAGAAGAATAAATGATGAAGATTATATAGAGAAACTAATACAGTTAATTTTATACCATCTGGAAAATGTTCGTAGTGCTCAATTTATTTTACCCTGGCCTCAAAATCGATCATTGGTAAAAATATGTGAATCATTATGCGAAAACCCTTCGGATACACGATCACAGGAAGAATGGTGCCATGAACTGGGAATGTCGGAGCGTACATTATCAAGACGTTTTACTATCGAAACGGGAATGAGTTTACGTTCCTGGAAAAAACGTCTGCGGTTAATGAAAGCTATTGAGCTACTCGACTGTGGTAAAGGAGTAACAGAAACAGCGATAGAATTAGGATATAGCTCGAGTTCTGCATTTGTTTATGCATTTCATCTTACTATGGGACATGCTCCTCTGGATTATATGAAGAAAAGGTATTAATTTTATTGTGCACTGAAAACCCCCAGCTAGGCTGGGGGTTCCGGGAAGCTTTCAGCTTTGAGCCAGTTATAAAAACCCCTTTTGATTTGTTAAAACATCTTGCGGTCTGGCAACTGCAAGAGAGAAACAAAAAATCAAAAGGGGGTCCCAATGGGGGACGAGAAGAGCTTAGCGCACACCCGATGGAACTGTAAATATCACATAGTCTTTGCACCGAAGTACCGCAGACAGGCATTCTACGGAGAGAAACGTAGAGCAATAGGCGCGATTTTAAGAAAGCTATGTGAGTGGAAAAACGTGCATATTCTGGAAGCAGAATGCTGTGTAGATCATATCCATATGCTTCTGGAGATCCCCCCGAAGATGAGTGTGTCGGGCTTCATGGGGTATTTGAAAGGTAAAAGTAGCCTGATGCTTTATGAGCAGTTTGGCGATTTGAAATTCAAATACTGAAACAGGGAATTCTGGTGCCGTGGGTACTACGTTGATACGGTGGGCAAGAACACGGCGAAAATACAAGACTACATAAAGCACCAGCTGGAAGAGGATAAAATGGGAGAACAGTTAGCGATCCCGTATCCGGGCAGCCCGTTTACGGGCCGTAAGTAATCCATAGATGCAAATGTCAGATTGCGATGCGCCTGTTAGGGCGCGGCTGGTAACAGAGCCTTACAGGCGCATTTGAAAAACCTCCGGCTATGCCGGAGGATACTTATTTTATAAATGTGACTTGCCTCACTCACTGAATAAGTATGTTAATTTTTATATTTTTCGCTGTAACATAAATGGCGGCTGCTCTACATCATCTGTCTTTTTTTAGAAATGACAAAGTGGCTATTAGGCGTATAGAATTTTCCGGTACCAAATAATATATAAATGAAAGAACTTAGTAATAACAAAAGTCAGGGCGATAAATTCGGCCAATGAAAATTTTTATCTAAAGGAGTTTTTAGAGTGAAGATTACGAAGATAGAAACACTTGAAATTGATCTGTCCGGGCAAAATGGACTTGATTTGTGGCGACCAATTTACGTGCGAATACATACTGATGAAGGAATCTCTGGTATGGGGGAAGCGAGCCTTGCTTATGGTACGGCATCAGAGGCTATTGCTCCGATGATTCGTATACTTGCTGAACGTTTTCTTCTGGGACAGGACCCTAATGATACTGAAACGCTATGGGAAATCATGCGACAGCGTTCATTTTGGGCCTTAGGGGGAGGACCCGTGATATTTGGGGCTATGAGCGCTTTGGATGCGGCACTTTGGGATATAAAAGGCAGAGCTGCAGGCTTATCGGTTCATCGCCTGCTGGGAGCAAAAACACCAGCACCTTTGCGTTGCTATGCGAGCCAGCTTCACTTTGGTTGGACCGATGAATCATTGATGCTTAACGATCCTGCTGAATTTCGAGAAACAGCACAAATTGCGCGAGCTGAAGGCTATGATTGCGTGAAGCTTTGCCCTGTTTATGTTGATGCTAATGGGGAACGTATTCGTAAACGGGGGGTGTTTACTCCAGCCGAACGCAAACTGGCGCGTTCTCGTATGGAGGCGGTCCGTGAAGGAATTGGTGAGGAGTGTGACATCATTATTGAATGGAATTCACTTACTTCAACTTCCGGAGCGTTACAGCTTGCCGATCACTTTTCTGATTTAAATATTTTGTTCATGGAAGAACCTACCCACTACAATAGTCCAGAGGCGCAAATAAAAGTCTCCAGGGAGTCATCCATTCCTGTTGCAACAGGGGAGCGATTATATACCCGATGGGGATTCCTGCCGTATCTACAACAAGGTGCCATCGACATGATTCAACCTGATATTGGCCTGGTTGGTGGTATCACAGAAGGTATGAAGATTGCTCATTTGGCACATGCTTTTGACGTCGGGGTTCAGGCGCATAATTGTGGTTCGCCACTTGCTATCGCGATGGCATTACAATTTGAAGCAGCTATTCCAAATTTTGAGATCCATGAGCACCACTCTTTTAATCTTAAATCTTGTAACCGGGAGTTGTTTGAAGAAGATTTACAGCCAGTAAATGGAAAAATTGCTGTTCCTGTAACCCCCGGTTTTGGTATGACACTTAGAAAAGATGCTGAAAAACGGATGAATATAGTAACCATCTGTGAAAAATAATTATTGGTAAAATAAATTTTTGCTAATTAAATAGTATGGGGGGGAATAGATCTGATAGCAGAATCTTTTCTTCCCATATGATCTAAGTAATAAGATCTAATATAAAGCTTTGCCTACTGAACATCTGTCCTGGAGTTTATCAATAAATGAAACAAGAAATGGCATTAGACAATGTTAAGGAAAATGTTGGAAAAAATAAAATCCCATTTACTTCTTATGATGTCGGTTGGGTAATCATGTGTATCGGCATGGCAATTGGCTCCGGAATTGTATTTATGCCATTGCAAATGAGTGTTAAAGGTTTTTGGGCAACTGCGATTGCATTACTCATTACATATCCTATAGTTTATCTATTAACAAAATTGTATATTACCTCTCTTTCAGAAACACAACAGACAGATTATGCGGGAACTATAACGCAATATTTAGGGAGAAACTGGGGGGCTTTTTTGAGCTTTCTCTATTTTTTTACAATATTGAAGGGGATGTTGGGTTATGCGGCTACTATAACTAATGATACATCGAGTTATTTGCAGCGTTTTGGTGTTACTCAACATTCACTATCCGATACGTTATGGTTTCCTCTGGTATTGTTGGTAGCAATGGTTCTGGTTGCCTCTCGTGGGGAACGTTTGCTCTTTAAAATTTCTGGGCCATTTATTGTATTTAAACTCATGGTTATAATTGTGTTAGGTGCATTGATGGTCCCTTATTGGAACATCAATAATGTCAGTATGACAAGCCCTGACAGTTTAATTGATTTAATGAGAGATGTTTTGGTTTCTCTCCCTTTTGCATTATTTTCGATTGTATTTATTCAGGTTCTTAATCCAATGAATATTGCATTCAGAAAAATTGAATCAGACCCTAAAATCGCTACATTTCGCGCTCTCCGGGCAAGTCGAATAGCATATATTATCCTTGTTGTGTCTGTCCTGTTTTTTGCGTTTTCATTTATGTTTTCGACCACACCTGAGCAAGCAGAGATGGGGATTTCTCAAAATACCTCAGCTCTGGCGCTGATGGCAAAGATTATCCCTGAGAACACTGGTGGGTTTATACCAGCACTATCAGTTTTATTAAGTATTTCTGCTATTTTAACTTCTTTTTTCGGTATTTATCTCGGTTTTTACGATGCATTATCAGGAATTATTATCAATATTGCAGACCGCTTCATTGTACGTGGTAAGAAATTTAATAATTTTCTCCCTTATCTGGTTACACTTACTGCGATCGTTCTTCTTTGGGGATGGGTTGTTGCCGATGTGTCTACAATGGCTTTACTCCAATGGACCGTGGGAACCTTTGGGTTAGTTTCTTGCCTTATTCCGTGCTACCTGATCTGGCGAGTGCCATCTTTACAAAAATATAAATCCCCTGCGGTGATTTTCGTATCGCTTATGGGCTTTATGCTGGTTGTATCACCATTATTTAAGCTCCTTGAAAAATAAAGGTTTTACGAGTCGTTAAACGGTATAACATCTAAGAGATAATCTGGCTCTTAGATGTTGCTAATTGCGAGATAGATTTTCTTTAGCGGCCAGCAAAATCTTCTGATTCGTCAGTCCTCGTCGTTGATGCCATCATTAGTTCACACAAAAGCAGTAATCAATCCTTCAAGAGGTTAACGATGAGCGCATTATTTACAGGTAAAAAATTGTTAGTAGTAGGTGGTACCAGCGGTATGGGTTTCGAAACAGCGAAACTGGTATTAAAAAACGGTGGTAGCGTGGTGCTGATTGGCAATCGCCAGGACAAAGCAGAGCAAGCCCGTCAGGCTCTGGCGGCAGAAGGTCAGGTTGCCATTATTGTTGCCGATTTGATGACAGAAGAAGGAATGAAACATGTGCTGGATACCATCAATGCAGAGCATAAAGACGTTAGCTTGCTGGTGAATGCGGCTGGCGTGTTCTTCCCGAAACCGTTTACAGAGCATGAAGCTTCCGATTACGACATGTATATGAGCATTAACCGTGCCACTTTCTTCATTACCCGTGATGTTGTGCGCAATATGGTTGAGGCAGGTATCAAGGGATCTATCGTCAATATTGGCTCTATGTGGGCACAGCAAGCTATAGGCGCTACACCGTCTTCAGCTTACTCCATGGCAAAAGCGGGTCTTCATGCGTTGACTAAAAATCTGGCGATTGAGTTGGGCAGCAACGGGATTCGTGTGAACGCAGTTTCTCCTGCGGTCGTACATACACCGATTTACGAAGGTTTTATCCCTAAAGACGATGTGAAGGATGTAATGAACAGTTTCGATAGCTTCCATCCGATTGGTCGTGTAGGGACACCGGTTGATATAGCTGAAACGGTAGCATTCCTGCTGTCTGACAAGACAGACTGGGTTACTGGCGCGATTTGGGATATCGACGGTGGTGTGATGGCCGGTCGTAACGCCTGATAACAATGCCGCACGCGGACAACTGTGTGCGGCGCAGGAGGTTATATGGAACACGACGTTGCGAAATATGATCTTGTAACGACGTGGAAGGGGGGCAAAGCCAGCCAAACATGCTGCCGATCGTGCATTATCGGGGAACAAATTCAACCCTCTTCACATCATGTTATTGATTCAGATGAACCTGAAATGCTGGGCGGACAAGGGCTGGCTGCGAATCCTCAGCAACTCATGCTGGCTGCTTTTAATGCCGGTATGACAGCTGCTTTTGCTCATGAGGCAGAGCAGGTTGGGATCATCCTTACGTATCTTGAAATTCAGACGTGCGGAGAACTCATGACAAATATATCCGCGCGTTGCCAATCATCCGCAGATAATAGCTCTGATAGGCTTCAATACGTTATTCGTGTCAGTGGAAATGGAAATATCCGCCAGTTTGAGCAGATCCATTGCCGGGTTATTAGTGCCTCTCCAAACAGATGGCTTCTGGCACAAAACATGACGATTGAAGGCGATCTAATTCTGATCTGAGGTAATGACCATTGTACTCAAAATAAAAATAGGAACACATTATGACGACCCCTCGCGTTACACCCTGGCAAGACGGAGAACCTGTAGAGCAGGCACTTCTCGAGGCGATAAAGGCGCGTCGCCCCGGCGCTAATCTAATTGGTATTGATCGTGTATTACTGAAAAGCTTTCCTCTTGCGACCGGCTGGAATGAACTGTTAGTCCGTGTCCGCCAGGCATTTTCTCTGAATCTTGAATACAGAGAGCTAATCATGCTGCGTGTGGCATTGCTAAATAAAGCTGAGTTTGAATGGAATGTGCATTATCCGGCCTATCTTGAGGCGGGTGGTACACCTGAAAAAGCGAATGCGTTGCAGTTAGCAGATATTTCATCTCTGTTTGATGAGACAGAGTCGCTGTTAATCAGTCTTACCGATCAATCCACCTATGATGTTGTTGTGGAAGAAGGGGTTATTGAAGGGCTCAAAAAACGGCTGGGTGAAAAAGAGACGGTAGAGGCTGTTGCAACTGTTGCCGCTTATAACATGGTGTCACGTTTTCTCGTCGCCCTCGCCATATAACAACACTGTCAGAACTGCGCGCTACAGGTAACTTTTCGTGAAAACAACTTTTCGTGCTATGCAGATCGCTTCTCATGGGGTGCTGGAGTTGGTTGAAAGGCCGATGCCAATTCCCGGTTTCAATGAAGTACTGATTAAAATTGATGTATGCGGTGTCTGTGGAGCCGATCTTCGTGACTGTGAAAAACCACAACAAGGTTTAAACCCTCCACGCATTCCAGGACATGAAATTATCGGGCATATCGCTAGTAAAGGCGAGGCCGTACCGGCGCACTGGAATATTGGACAGCGCGTGGGTGTGGGGCGTCTGGGCGGCTACTGTCAGTATTGCAAACCCTGTCGTAACGGGCTTTTTCATCTGTGTGAAAACCAAGTAACACCCGGTCTCAGCTGTGATGGCGGCTATGCGGAGTATGTCGTTATTCGGCATAACGCATTGATTAACATACCTTCAGAATTGTCCTCAGTCCATGCCGCACCTGTCCTCTGCGCGGGGACTGCGACTTTTAATGCACTGCGAAAGTCGGGGGCCAGAGCAGGCGACAAAGTAGCAATTCTGGGTATTGGAGGTCTGGGGCATATGGCAATTCAGTATGCGCGAAAAATGGGGTTTGAAGTTGTTGGCATTGCCCGTGGGCATGAAAAGGAAGCTATCGCGCGGGAATTGGGTAGTCATCACTATATTGATAGCCACCGTGAGGATGTGACTGAACGACTGAAAAGTCTGGGAGGAGCAGATTTTATTGTGGCTACAGCACCTGATTCAGAAACCATTTCGTTGTTGGTTCCTGCCCTGGCACCACAAGGAAAAGTTATTCTCCTTGGTACGGGGCGAAAGCCAATGCAGATAATGCCTGGTATGTTAATTGGCGCTGAGCGCTCTCTTTCTGGATCTTTTATCAGTACTCCTGCGGAAACTGAGCGTGCATTACATTTCAGCCATCTGTTTCAGGCTCTGCCAATTACTGAGCTTATGCCTTTCGAACAGGCAAATGACGCACTAAACAGGCTAAAAGCAGGAAAGGCACGCTATCGGATTGTACTCACCATGAATCAGGGTAATTAAACTAATGACATTGGAACACACACTGCCAGCGGCTGCGCAGAATAATAATATCATTCGCTTATCTGCGGCTCAGGCGCTTGCCGGGGCTAACTCTGTGGTCTTCTACGCTACCGGTGCCATTGTTGGTAATGCCATAGCTCCCAGCGGCGCTCTGTCCACATTCCCCATCACCATGTTTGTCCTGGGCATGGCCGCCTGCATTCTTCCTTTTGGCGCACTGGCGAAAAAAAAGGGACGTAAAGCCGCATTTATGGTCGGGACGGGGGCTGGAGTGATTACTGGCTTGATTGCTGCCCTTGCGGTTTTTATTAGTTCATTTTTGCTATTCTGCCTGGCCGCTTTCCTGGGAGGGGCTTACGCTGCAGTGGCACTTAGTTTTCGCTTTGCTGCAACGGATGGAGTGACATCCGAAAGGCGAGCCCGTGCATTATCTCTGGTAATGGGGGGCGGCGTGGTAGCAGGTGTCATTGGGCCAATGCTGGTGACGGGAACAATGAATCTTCTGCCACCACACACATTTGTTATTACCTTTATAGCTCAGGCTCTGGTGGCGGCTATTTCAGCTTTCATTCTTAAGGGCGTGATTCCTGCTGAGCCAACTGTGACAGCCAAATCAGGAGGGCGTTCTCTGAAGGAAATTGTTCGGCAGCCGGGTTTCCTGAAGACCGTGTTCAGTGGCGCAGTTGCATATATGGTGATGAATTTTCTGATGACCGCCGCCCCCCTTTCAATGCATATGCATGGAATCTCTCAACAAGCCTCCAATCTGGGGATTCAATGGCACGTTATTGCTATGTATGGTCCTGGATTTTTTACCGGCAGGCTGATTAACCGTTTCGGCGCTATGCGGATTTCAGCAACTGGATTGCTTATCACGGCTGGTTCTGTTCTTGCCGGGCTCAGCGGAACAGATATCTTCCACTACTGGCTCTCGTTGATATTACTGGGAGTTGGCTGGAATTTTGGTTTTACCGGCGCTTCAGCGAAGATCATTGATTATCATCGCCCCGAAGAGAAGACTCAGGTGCAGTCCCTGAATGATTTTGTGGTATTTGGCGTAATGATTGTCGGGTCGTTTTCATCCGGTGCGTTGCTGAATCTTTATGGCTGGAATGCCGTATTGTGGGGTTCACTTATCCCTGTTGGCATTGCATTCCTGTGTATCTTAAAAGGGGATCGTAAGATAGTTGTCGTAAAGCATGAGTGATGTTTAACTCAGTGTCGGGAAGGTAATCGGTGTAAGTTATGGGATAATGAGGGGAACGACACCCGCAATCGTAATTCGAGCTTCGGCGTTTTGGTGTTTATCTCCGGGTTGAGAGAGCAACAGTGCACCTTGGTATCATTCTTGCTTTTATTCGTGAAGACGGATTCCGTTTTTGACCGGAACTGCAAGCTATTTGTGACGCAAGCGCCCCGTGCCAGAACACGGGTAACACCAGAAACATCACTCCCATAATGATATTCACAATTAAATCGTCAGAGGTGTTCTGCAGGCCGTTGAGGTTGGCCCAGGAGTGAGTATCGCTGTCATACAGTATCTGCATCAGCCAGCGCGCCAACTCCCACCAGAAGGTAAGAAAGAACAGGGCGAATTGCACAAAACTCAGCATAATGACCTCACGTCGCTTTCAGTCCACCATTGCCGACATGTCGGATAAGTCTAACAATCCCTCCATAGCTTGATTCCCTCATTTTTACACCATCGCTTAGCCACTTGATTGTTTACTTCGTGAGCGTGATCAGCAAACGCGACGTTTTTCCTGCCAAATCATGACACAGTTAACGAAATGAAAATTCCAAAATAAAATGATATGGATTTTTTAAATCGCAAGAGTATAACGAATTGTTAAATAATGCACCCGAGTGCAAAAAGAAGCAGCCCGACTTTTGGTTGCGGAAAGCATCGTGCTAAACAGAACGGCATGACGCTTTTAGTCATAAAAACAAAACGATAGAACGCTCAGCTCTGACAGGACTATAAAATGACCGATCATGTGATAACTGAAAGTCGTAAGTTGGCAATTAACAAACGAATGAAGCTCATTACCCTCATTTCCACCATTGGCGGGCTCTGCTTTGGCTATGACACTGGAGTGATTTCCGGTGCGCTGATCTTTATGAAAAACGATCTCGGCCTCAGTCCGCTGCAGGAAGGGTTGGTGACTTCATTTTTACTGTTTGGCGCCGCTATCGGCTCGGTAGCGGGGGGCTGGCTGTCTGACCGGCAGGGGCGGCGGAAAAACATTCTCTGGGTGGCGATTATCTTTATCTTCGGCGCGCTGGGTACCGCTGGTGCCTGGGATATTTCGTCGATGATTATCGCGCGCTTTATTCTCGGGCTTGCGGTGGGCTGCGCTTCCGTCACGGTCCCTATTTATATTTCCGAGCTGGCTCGGCCATCGCAGCGTGAACGGTTAGTCACGGTGAATGAACTGATGATCGTTACCGGTCAGTTTCTTGCTTACTCGATCAATGCTGCGATTGTGAACTTCTATCCTGATATGTCGCACAACTGGCGACTGATGCTGGCGATTCCGGCGTTCCCCGGAGCACTGCTGTGGGTAGGTATGTTGATGATGCCGGAATCGCCGCGCTTCTTTATTCGTAAGGGGCAAACCGATAAGGCGGCAGAAGTGCTGAAAACCCTGCGCCATCCGCAAGAGGTGGAACCCGAGCTCCGCGCTATCGAGCGAGTGAACCAGGCTGGTGCCGTACACGGAAGATTCATCGATGAGATCAAGAAGAAGTGGGTACTGCAGTTGATCCTTATTGGTCTTATGATCGTCCTCGCCACTCGTGTCACCGGGGTCAATACCATTATGTACTACGCGCCGACGGTGCTGAAGGCGACCGGCCTCGGCGATGCCGCCGCAGTGACCGGCGCGGTAGCCAATGGCGTGGTGTCGATTTTGGCTACCCTGTTAGGCATGCTGTTAATCGGCAAGCATTCACGGCGTAAAATGTTCTTCACCGGGCAAATTGGTGTCACCCTTAGCCTGGTGCTGATCGGTCTCTCTTTTAAATTCTTTTTTCACCTCGAAACGGCCAATGGCGTTAGCGGCCTACACGCTAACTTCGCCGGAGCCAGCTACATCATTCTTGGCCTGATGCTGGTATTCCTGATCTTTATGCAAGGCTGGATAGCGCCGGTCTTCTGGCTGATGCTAGCCGAAATATATCCACTACGGATGCGCGGTCTCGGGATGGGATTTGCAGTTTTTGGCCTGTGGATCTTCGACTTCATCATCCAGTCGATATTCCCGATTTTACTTAACCACTATGGCGGCGGCATGACCTTCGGCGTCTTTGCCTGTACCAACCTGATGATGTTGATGCTTTTGGTGAAATATCTGCCGGAAACCCGCGGGTTAACCCTTGAGCAAATTGAGCAAAAATTCAGATTCTAAATTAGCGACATGGAGGAACGTATGACAGTGAATATCGGTTTAATTGGATTGGGAATGATTGGGCGCGACCATCTGCAGCGCTTCCAGTCGGTGATTAAAAACGCTCGCGTTAGCGCCGTTTGCGATATCAACCGTGAGGTCACCGACAGTATCGCTCGCGAGTATGGCGCTACGGCCTGGTATGACGCGGTAGAGATGATCCACTCCGATGAGGTGGATGCAGTCTTTATTTGCTCTATCGGCCCGGTGCATCAGCCGCAAATCCTAGCGGCGATGAAGCTGGGGAAACCCGTGTTTTGCGAGAAACCGCTGACCCCAACCGCTGCCGAAGCGCAGACAATTATTGATGCCGAAGTAGCCCACGGTACACGCCTGCTCCAGCTCGGTTTTATGCGCCGCTTTGACCCTGGCTATAACCAGTTGAAGGCCATACTGGATAGCGGCGAACTGGGGGAAGTTCTGCTGATGCACTGTGCGCACCGTAATGCCTCGGTACCGGAAAGCTACACCCTCGAGATGGCGATCAACGATTCGGCGACCCATGAAATCGACATCATTCGCTATCTGCTCAATGAAGACATCGTCTCAGTGCGGGTAGATAAACCACGCAAGAAGACCCGTCGCGCCTGTACCCATCTGCAGGATCCTCTGATCGTGATTTTCGAAACTGCCTCCGGCGTGCGTATCGATGATGAATTGTTTGTGAACTGCAACTATGGCTATGACATCCGTTGTGAAGTAGTGGGTGAGAATGCGGTTAGCGCGCTGACCGAACAGGCGCTGTGTACCACGCGTTCGGCGCAGGGTTATGCTCGCGCCATTGCCAAAACCTGCATGGAACGCTTCGCTACTGCCTATGACCGGGAAGTGCAGCACTTTGTCGATCGGGTCAGCGCCGGGGCTGAAATGAGTGGGCCTTCATCGTGGGATGGTTTCGTGGTGGCGAAAGTGTGCGATGCCGGATTAGCGTCGCTGCGCGATGGTCAAACCCACAGCGTTTCGCTGCCCGACTGCCCGACATTGTATCGCTAACCAGCCACTGGCGCGGAGAGAACCATGCTAAACCTGAAGCAGGATGACATTTTTATTGGCTGCCGGGCGAATTCAAAACGTAAGGCGTTACGTATCGCCTCAGATGCGCTACAGGCAAGCGGCTACGTTGGCGAAGGTTTTTTCGCCTCGATGGTTGAGCGGGGAAAAATGCTTTCGACCTGGCTTGGCGCTGGCGTGGCCATGCCCCACTGCACGAAAGAAGGTATCGACCAGGTACTGCAAACCGGCTTTCAGCTCTTCCAGTTCCCCGACGGTGTCGGGTGGGGAGAGGGGAAGGTGGCTTTTCTGGTGGTCACCGTGGCGGCGAAAAATAACCAACATATCGACGTTATCGCGGATCTTGCTGACCTGCTCGACGATGAGGTCAAAACAACGCTGCTGGCCGCAGCCGACAGTAAAGAAGCGTTTATGCGAATCCTCGACGATCAAAAATAAAAAAGGATAGAAAATGAAACTGGCACTTTGTACCGATGTTCTTGCCGAGTTGAGCTTTGTGCAAATGCTCGATCGCGTTAAGCAATATGGTATCAACGGCGTTGAAATGACCGCTGGCGGCTGGTCACCCTGCCCGCATGTTGCAACCGATGAACTGCTGGCTTCTCCGGCTAAGCTGGCGGCGTTCCAGGGCGAGCTGGAAAAGCGCGACATGCATATCGTGGCGCTGAACTGTTCAGGCAACCCGTTAGCACCGGGAGCATTAGGCGAAAAACATACTGCCAGTAGCTATAAAACGCTGGAGCTAGCGGGCAAACTGGGGATAAAGAAAATCGTCATGATGAGCGGCCTGCCGGGTGGTTGTCGGGAGGATAAAATCCCCAACTGGATCACCTCGACGGTTTCGTGGCCGGACTATATGCCGGGGGTTATCGACTACCAGTGGAATCATGTGGCGATCCCATGGTGGCAGGATTTTGCTCGTCATGCCGCCGAACACGGCGTGGAGCAAATTGCCCTGGAGGAGTTCCCGAGCCAACTGGTCTATAACCCCTCCACGCTCCTGCGCCTGCGGGAGGCAGTAGGCGATATTATCGGCATGAATCTTGACCCGTCGCATCTGATCGCCATGGGAGCAGACCCAATCGCTGCGGTGCGCAAACTGGAAGGGGCGATTTATCACGTTCACGGTAAGGACGCACGAATTGAGCGCGGATTGGCCGAGGTTGACGGGCTGCTGGAATACAAGCCAGTGACCGACACCAAAAACCGCACCTGGAATTATGTCGCTGTCGGATGCGGTCAGGATTTGCAATGGTGGAAAACCTTTTTCTCGGTGCTGCGCATGACCGGTTACAACGGCGATGTGTCGCTGGAAATGGAAGATTTGACGATGAGCGTTGAGGCGGGCCTACGTACCTCTATTGACGCACTCAACGCCACATTGAGTCAGTAAGCACGGGGCGCGCCCTCTGTAGGGGGAGGGCGCGGCGCGTTTATTGTGCACTGAAAACCCCCAGCTAGGCTGGGGGTTCCGGGAAGCTTTCAGCTTTGAGCCAGTTATAAAAACCCCTTTTGATTTGTTAAAACATCTTGCGGTCTGGCAACTGCAAGAGAGAAACAAAAAATCAAAAGGGGGTCCCAATGGGGGACGAGAAGAGCTTAGCGCACACCCGATGGAACTGTAAATATCACATAGTCTTTGCACCGAAGTACCGCAGACAGGCATTCTACGGAGAGAAACGTAGAGCAATAGGCGCGATTTTAAGAAAGCTATGTGAGTGGAAAAACGTGCATATTCTGGAAGCAGAATGCTGTGTAGATCATATCCATATGCTTCTGGAGATCCCCCCGAAGATGAGTGTGTCGGGCTTCATGGGGTATTTGAAAGGTAAAAGTAGCCTGATGCTTTATGAGCAGTTTGGCGATTTGAAATTCAAATACTGAAACAGGGAATTCTGGTGCCGTGGGTACTACGTTGATACGGTGGGCAAGAACACGGCGAAAATACAAGACTACATAAAGCACCAGCTGGAAGAGGATAAAATGGGAGAACAGTTAGCGATCCCGTATCCGGGCAGCCCGTTTACGGGCCGTAAGTAATCCATAGATGCAAATGTCAGATTGCGATGCGCCTGTTAGGGCGCGGCTGGTAACAGAGCCTTACAGGCGCATTTGAAAAACCTCCGGCTATGCCGGAGGATACTTATTTAGTTGAGTGGATTCTAACTTGCTGTATTTTATGGTCTATGGATGTCATTCATCAGGACCGTTGAATCGAGTATGTGCGCCACTAAACGACAGAAAGCGACCGCCAGCGATGTTGCCCTACTGGCGGGTGTTTCAAAATGGACGGTATCCCGCGCTTTTACCCCCGGAGCCTCCATTCAGCCCAACACGCGGGAAGAGGTGATGAAAGCCGCGAAGACTCTCGGTTACCGGCCAAACCTGCTGGCCCGTAGCCTGACGCAAAAGCGCACCCATATTATCGGCGTCGCGGTCGATGAGCTGCGTAACCCCAATATGGTGCAGCTACTTAATGAAGTTACCCGCCAGCTGCAAAATCGTGGCTATATGGCGCTGGTGATTAATGTCTCTGAACAGCAAAACAACCGTACTGCAATGTCGTTGGCCTATCAGCTGCAGGTCGACGGGATCCTGTTTATGGCTACGGTGCTGACACCGGATCTGATCGCAATTGCTACCGAAATTCATCGTGTACCGCTGGTACAAATTGGCCGCAATAACGACCACCAGGATATTCAGGTGGTCAATATTGATGGCGCCGAGGCAGGTAAGGCGATCGGTGAACTGCTGCTAGCCCAGGGGCATCGCACCTTTGGCTATATGAAGGGTCCAGATACCGCTTCCCATCACCTGATGCGTAAAGAAGGCTACGAGGCCGCATTGATGCGGGCAGGTTGTGCGCTCAACTGTGAGTTGATTGCCGGAGAATATTTGCGCCGCCGGGGCTACGAGACGTTGTGTACCTATCTTGATGTAACTCCCGCAGCGCAGCGTGTTGATGCGCTATTCTGCGAAAACGACATTCTGGCAATTGGCGCCCTGCAGGCGCTGCGCGAGCGTAACGTCACTATGGGTGTGGTGGGATTTGACAACATTGAAGAGGCATCGGCACCGGAATGGCAGCTCACTACCTACGATCAACACCGCGAACGACTGGTTAAAGAAGGATTGAATCGGCTGATTGATGCAGTAAATGGCGATCCGGAAAGCTGGAGCCGTGGCGAACTGGTCGTGCGCCAGACTCATTGCCGCGGGTAGTCGCTATGATGATGTTGTCACTGATCGAGCAGTGCCTGGCGAAGCTGTGTAGCTGTTTCTTCTCATCTTACTGGTTTTTTGGGGGGCGGGCAAAACCACCCTGTTAAAACGCGTTTTACATGAGTCGCATGGACATAAATTCGCAGTGATTGAGAACGAGTTCGGTGAAGAAAACATCGATAATTTAGAGTGGGTTTACTCGCTACCTTTGATGATTATGGAGTGATGAACGAGATCACAAAACAGAAAACTATTTTCCCTGCGGTAAAAATGTCGGTATCAGTTTTTGCAGATAAGAAAAAACTATTATCCGACATGGTGTTACAGCACGAGTACATAACCAAGCACTAACCGGTACTGGTTGCCTGATAACGCAAGGTAACCACGTATAAACCCAGAGCTGGCGCGTCTTGCCGCGCCAGTTTCTCCTGCTCTCCTTCTCGCGCCACAGTAGAACATCTCACTTTTCTGGCAGTATGGCCAAATGATGCCAGGTTCTACCATCTGGTCGCGAAGCATCAGAAGATCTCATCCGCCGGGTTTTTATCATGATGCTCAACGTATTCGGCAATCATGCCATCCGGATGCCGAACCAGCATGTTCCAGCCGGTG
>OJKH01000330.1_pt1 | contig 22002 bp, 24 predicted proteins | sample 1596471 | NCBI WGS metagenome assembly OJKH01 (sample SAMEA4350108, study PRJEB24818) | metagenome | biome: human; feature: gut; material: faeces | place: Denmark | collected 2013-09
ATATTAAATAAAATAGAATTAATCAAGAGAACGATAATTTAATTTGACAATGACTTTATTTTTGATTACTGTTTAAAAGTAAATAAATGATTACTCCAAAAAATTTATTACAATACTCTGAAGAGGCCAGTTTATCTGGCTTCTTTTAATTTAATAAGGATTTCATCTTCCACATCCCAACGTTTAAAATATGAATATATGTGTATAAAAAGTTCAGAGAAGTCGCGTTAATGGATCACTAAATATTATCCCAATCTAACGGTTCTTCTGGTGGCACAAGACTTGTGTTCTCTACAGAAGGGATTTTATTTATACTTTCACTCTTCACTAACCCTTGAGACTTTTTAGACTGCAATCTTGCGATTAACAAATCTATGTCATCTTGGTTATTAACTTCTTGTATAACTGCTTCAATTGACCTGTTTTTATCTTTAAGTGTGCTATTGCCGCCGCCATTGACAACTGTGCTTTCGGGTTGTTCTTCCATTGCTTCTTTCTTTTTTATAATCTCTGAAACAAAGCGAGCACGATCACCATTGAAGACAATAGCAGGGTTTATGAAATACCAGTTTTTCTCATTGGTTTTAGCAATAATACGTTTTTCGATGAGTTCTTTGATCCCTCTGTAAAAGATAGATTCAGACAAGACAAAGTGATCTATCTTTTCCGCAAGCGACATTGCTTTTTTACAACTCAGATAAAAATGATCTTTCCCTATCGCATCCTGATAGATACGTAAAAATATGAAAAACACTTTGTAAGCAGTTTTCGTGAGATCAAAGTATGCTTTTATCTGAGAGGTATAGAGTTTAATGAACTCTTCTTTATCGACCTCTTGTGTATGTACGATATTGGCGAAGTAGCTTTTACCTGTATCTTTCTTTTCGATAAGTTCTGTGCCTCTTGAAACGGTCAGATTTTTCTTTCGTGTTTCAATCTTTAGCTCTGTCTCAAAGCAAAAAGGATTTAATCCTAAATCTAAGTCAACGTCTATTTCATTCATTTCATTATTACCTCTTGTTATTTTATTTATAATAAATTAAATACCATGCACAAAAAAGATATCAAGTTTTTTGCATATTTTTTTGCGAAAATATTTTCAAAATCGCAACTATTCCAGTGACGATACTTTAAAGCACTGTCGTTTTTAGGCTAAAAATGACATAGAAACTGACTGCAAAGTCAGGAAAGCTCACTGTGCAGTCAGGAATACTGACTATAGAGTCAGGAGCACTGACCGTACAGTCAGTCTCCTATTTTCGTCCTAAGCCTTATACCGCAAGGGCTACAGGCCGATTTTTCCTTAATTTAATTTTGCAAGAAGTAAGAGATAATACTTAAGAGGATTAAAAGAAACCGGGCGATTTTCATGATCGCCATACAGGGTTTCAACATTTTAAATGATTAGTTTTTTTGAGTGCAATATTTATTTTTATTGCGAAGCATTTCTTTCTATTTCACTAACATCTTTTTTTTGAAAATCACCACCATCTATGAGCTGAAGCTCATGTGCTGACGCACGGCTACGCCCTAACTCTGAAATATGTATTTTTATCTTGATGAGGTGTCTTATTAAGACTGATAGTAAAAAGAGGAAAGATCTATTCCAGATCATTTCATCATAAAAAACAAAATTGATCCTATGTTTGAACATAGCATTACCGCAATAACATATAGCATTTTCCCTTAAACGAATAGGAAAACTATATTTTCAGTAGCAGCACTTAGTGATTGTTCAAGACAATCACATTGCTGGAACAGGGTTCATCCCTGTTAATGATGGATTTATCCATAAAGAATTGCGGCGATAGCCGCTATGAAATAAAGGAGAAACAATTTCATCTCTACAACGACAAAAGCAGCGCTTAGTGATTGTTTAAAACAATCACTTCGCTGAAATATAAAATACAGAAAAATGATAGCAACTTATAAAACAGGTTCATTGTAGAAAAGAAATCAATGAAATAAAAATTAAAACTGTACCTCTAAAATACCTCTGCATAGTAGTTCTCAGCTTCGCTAATTGAATAATGAAGAAGAAAAATGCTCTCAGGCCAGCTATAGCTTAAAACCAAGTACCGACATCCGGGAGTTAAAGTCCCGAATCCCGGTACTTAAGTTGATAAGTATTCTCAAATAAAAATGATAAAGTGTTATTTATATATACTCTGTAGCACTACAAGTTCCATAAGTAAAAACATAAAGTGTTAGTTATTTTTAAAAATATAAACTTTAAGTATTGACTTGCACACAAAATATAGTATTTACTTAAATGTATAACTAAAAAAACAAAGGAGTAAATACCATGATAGAAAATAAGATACAAACTGAAGTAAAAAAATCAAGAAGAGGTCTCCCACGTAATACTAAAAACCCATTCCTTAATGATACAAGTCTACATACAAAAACTGGCGTCAGGCGTATTACTACAGGAAAAGATCGACTAGCATTAGTTAATGAAAATACTGGAGAGCAAGTTGGTAATGGCGGTTTCTATCAGGCTATGGAGGTTGATAAGACACAGTTCGTGAAACTTTATGTTGACGGAGTATCTGCTATTGAAGGACTGTCTTCATCGGGTAAAAAAGTTTTCAAGATCCTTTATCTTGCTATCAGAGATAATAAGGATACTGACACTATCTTGATGTCATACGATATTGTTGATCAAGATGTCGTAAAAATATCCAGAACAACATATTTCAAAGGCATGAAAGAACTTGCTGACAAGAAGTTTATTGCAGAGACCATGATACAGAACTATTACTTTATTAACCCGGACTATATGTTTAATGGTGATCGCTTGACCTTTATGAAAACCTATTACTTGAAGGATAAGAATCAAAAAAATAAACATTCTTAAATGAGTTATAGAAAATAAGTATTTATTGTCACGAATTTCTTAAAAATATATTCATTGAAAAATAGTTTATCTCTCAATAATGAAACATGGAGAAGTTGATGAAATTTAACTTCTACTGAAATCTGTTAGATTATTTCTGAGGAGATAAATTACTTAACTTAGTTTAATAACATTAAAAATCTATAACTTGGATAATTTAAGCTTAATTGTAAGTGCCTCTTTGACATATCGTCAGGGTTCAAACGATCAAACTCAAATCGTGGTAAAATGTCTTTCTATATGCATCTCTTAATAATATAATATTGATAATCCAATCAATTGAAAATGAAGTTTAGGTGATTTTAAATGGAACAAATTGAAAGAAGTAAAAGATATCTTACTAGAATGGAGAGAATCTACTCAGGAATACTTTCTTCTTCGGGCCATGATACAGCGAATTACGATGATGATGTCATTTCTTTTTTTATTCATTGCTATCATATAAGAGATTGGTTTATTCATCTTAATCGGTTAAATATTGATGCGAAACAGGTGGATAAATTTATCAATAAACACCAAGCGTTGAAGATATGTGCTGATTTAGCTAATGGCTCTAAGCATTGTTATTTAACCCGTTCATTACGAAGTGGCGACCAACCTCATATTTCAGGTAAACAAAAAGAAACGTCAACTTGGCTTACAGGGACTGGTGGCGGTGAAGTAATGAAATGCAAATATACAATTTTATGCAACAACACATTGTATGATGCCTTGCAATTAGCCAGAGAATGCATGCAACTTTGGGATTCATATATTGTTGAGCTGAAGATTTTGAGAAAAAATGATTAAAAGCATCTTCGATCACAAGCTTTATAAATAATTTTTTAGCTTCGAAGTTAACCAGCCCCATAAAGATTTCTTTTTACCAGTAGATGATGAGTACGCCCATGACGGATTCATCAGGGCGCTTGGTAGTAAATATTTATGGTTTTGGCCATCCTCATCAACAACTACAGCATTTAACTTATCAGCTACCTCCATCATCTTACAGTAAAGCGTCTCATCAGGATGCTTAGCTGAAATCCCTTTATCATTTTAATCAAGCCAAGAGTCATCGTATTTACTCTAACCATACCATATAATATAAAATCACCATTATTGTTATCTATTAATAGTTATGATTCAAAAATGAAATAATTTATCTTTCAATATGAGCAAATCTTAATCTTGACATGGCCAGCACTTAAACAAAGTTAACTAGCCATAATAATTTCATATAAATTCTAAATATCTCTTTTACAATGAATCACCTCAGGAACTTGGATTCCCGCCACAGGCATTAAAATTCCCCATGGGTAGGTTACATCACTATTTCTTTCATATTGATAGACAACCAATTCCGGGAGATTTCTCTTATCATAAAGCCGTCCGAATCTAAAGCATAGACTATTAGGCGCAGCCAAAAAAAGGTGAATTCTTTTAACACCCAACCCCGACAGGTCAGCAACGGCATGCAAGAATTGCTTACCTAACTCGACCTGCTTAATCTCCGACCATAAATTATCCGTATTTATTGTAGGTAAAAACATAGTTACTAACTTCATGGATGGGAATTGTGTTTGTATTAGTGAAGAATCAATTAAATATGAACTAGAAATAACCAAAAGCACTTCATTATCTGTTGCCTGCACATCTTTGACACCTTGGATGGTATATCTTTCTTCATCATCTTCTTTATCAAGAGTTTTCCACTCACTAGAATGCCTATCCCAGTCCATAATAGTAATTTTGCACTCATCATCTACGATGATACCATTTAATACATTCAAAGGTACAGGGGTTAAACCTCCAAAATAAACCTCAATATATTCCCTTGAATACTGTGACGTGTGGCTTTCCAGTTGTTCTTGAAGAGTCAATATCTTACGTATAGCCACATCAGGTTTTACAATAAATCCGTCTTCAACCTTTTGCCTTAAATCTAAAATGATTTCTATCGGACGAACCTTGTTTTTTTGGGGAATATATTTTGATAATGGCTCACCAGCACCATCTCGCAACCCTCTTGATTCTATACTAATGAGTTTTTTCTTATCAGTAAGTCTATTTTCACGAAAATAAACATTAATATACATCAAAGCGCCTGTTAAAATCAAAACAATCGCGACCACGAATGTAATATAGGTAATCAAGGCGGGAGTAAATCCTGATGAATCATAATCAAAGATAAAATCTCCATCTTCTAATGGAACTTTAACTTTTAAAGCCCACCCACCAATCAGAGAAAAAGAAAGGCAAAGTAATCCAGCCTTAAGAAGGATAGCAGGAGCAGTTTTGACTCTGAAAAGCCAGTCAATTAAAGCGGTGATAAAATGATTTATATGTTTATTCATTGCCATTCCAAAATTATAGTTTATCCAATGAAATTGTCCCTACAGGGATTAATTGACAGGGTTTAATCCCATACCATATTTTTAATTCTTGAGTGCCGATGATTATATAAATCAAACCAGAATTTAAAGTTGCATTTTTAATTACATTATTATAATCAGCCATATCAATGTCTGACGGAGTTGGCGTAAGTTCAGGGTGAGTATGCCATAATCCCAAATGTGTCCCTTTTCCATTAGTTAAACTTATCCAGCTTTCAGCATCTTTTTGATGTCGAGAACTTCTATAAAAGCTAGTCCGCGAAGAACAATCTCCTGAACCCGGAAATGTTGCATTTTCAACAAGTAATCCATTTGTATCTGAATCAATATATCCTAACAAAACTCCACCGGATTCATGTGCGTATCTACCTTTTTGGACAAAATTTAACAAATGCGTGATAACCTTTTTTGATAAACATCCTGTGGCAATACCTTCAATATTCCAAATTAGCTGTCCACTTTCAATTATCCGCAACATGGGCACCCTTTCTTAGCTATTTGTTCAGAATGGAGAAAAGAGGGAGTGTTTTCATTATAGATACTAAAATATGCAGGGGTAAGAATTATTCCTTCACTCATAGCAATATCATTATTACCCGCCCATCGTAAATAACCATATTTTTTGGAAACAGCATACTCATATGCTAGCATTGCAGTTTTACTTGCATTGAGAGCAGAAAAAGGCGTAAACGCTCCACAACCAGTAAGTTGCTTACTTATTTTTTGTCCCGGCTCAATGAATCCTCCCTGTAGGTTAGGCATAAGAGTATTAGTTTCATTATCGATGTAAAGACAATATAAGCACCCTTTTATATTAGTGTTCATTATTATAATTTGCCCACCAACTCCATAAGCTTCAACACTAACTGATACTAATACTGAATTCCATTTTTCTTTGAAAGCACGAAGTATAATTCCCTTCTCTAAACTTGAATTTCCAGTCGCTAAAAAAATAATGTCATAGTCATTATTATCTTGAGAAAAATACTTCTGAGCACGAACTCTGAAAGGATGTATGTTTACACCCGGAATTCGACTCTTGAAATGGATACTTAGTTCATCAACTTTATATTTACCAACGGAATCCAATCCAAGTAAATGTCGCCCCATATTATCCGCAGAAAACTTGTCATCATCAATAAGATATATATCACTAGCACCAGAAAGCAATGCCATTTCTGCAATTCTTGAACCAACAGCTCCAACACCAACAACCGCAATACGCTGTCGACTAGCGGGTATTCCTGTCCTTTTGGTTACATATTCCCAACTTGCAAATTGAATTCGATACAATCTACCCAACCACCGTTTATTATTATATTTACCCTGCCCCCAATGAATTAAAAACTCGCAATACCCGTAACTATTTTTAACCCGAAAAATTACACCTCTGCAACGTTTCCCCTCAAGTAAAAGGAGTTGCTCTTGTGATAATTGGTCATAAATTTTCGTCCACCACGATTCATTCACCTGACCAGTAATTGGTGGTATTTTCTTATAACTTATTGTCATAACCACCAATTTCTCACAGGAATTCCGAGAAGGAACGTAACTCAGCGACGACCTAAAAACTCTTCTTACGACCCCTCTTTCCTTTCCTATTTTAGGATATTCAACTTCAGCATACGCTATATCTACATCATCATTTCCATAATTATCAATCTGTAATACCTCTGGAACCCCCATGCTTTTTAAATAACCATCTAATTCATCAAAGAACTCTCTCTTCCTTTTTGCTTTACCCATACTCCAATATTTTTTAAGTAGATTTGTCCCCTCGCCCAAGACCCATGTTATAACTCCAGCTATATCTTTTGGCTCGAATTCAATACCTTGCCCATCCTCAAAACATATGATTCCAGCAGAATTAATATGAGGCCATCCCCATACCTTATGAGGCCTGATCCATCTCAAAGATGGAAGTGTAGAAAGATCATTCGTAGTTGAAATAAGCTCAAAATCCCATAAATAGTTTTTAAAATCTAAAGAAAAAAACCATGATGTTACAAAGCCACTTTGTTTTGCGACCTTAATATTTTTACAACCATAGGATTCGAGGCTGAATGATACAGCCTCTTCAAAAGAACATTTACATACCATTAAGCTGAACGCCCTGCTGGAACAACACTGGATGAAGATGACTTCGTAGTTTCACTTTTATCCGGCACAGGAAAATCGTCACCAAATTGTGCTTTTAGCAATTTACATGCTTCATGAGTATCAGGTTGATCTCGAGCTTCAATCAATACAGCAGACAATTTCTCAAGTTTTGTCTTGAGATCCTTCATTTGATTATCGGACATACGTTCAAAAAGGTCTGTAGAAGGTTCTACTGGTAAATATATATGTAGACGATCATCTCCTCCCCAATTATTTAGCATAGAATTAACCAATGATAGAAGAGCCAGTAAATCTTGAGCTTTGCCACTCACAAAGTCAAAATTTGCAGAAAAAAGCTCATAAGCTGCTACGGTCAATCCTATACTTGGTGTATTCTTGTGTCCTAACTTTTCATCTTTCCAACGCTTTAAATAACGTACTATCCTCCTGAACTGTTTTTTATGGGAGGAATCTGTATATTTATTTAAAATAACATCCGTTAACTCACGAGCAGAAGATATTTGCCATTCAATTTCTTCTGCAGATGATGTTTCTTTTCCTCTTGCAAGGAAGGTTTGCCCATCACTATCCCCATACTCGCAACTATACAATGCTAAATCAATATGATAAATCGGCTCACCATCTCGAAGATATTCAACGGTTACACAGGGTCTTTTGATTTTCACCGTTCTATTTTTAGTATTTAGGGCATCTCGCACAATTTTTTTTAATTTTAATGGGTCTTGATAATCTTCATCATTAGGATCGCATTCAAAAATAATACCAATATCAATATCTGGATTACCATTTAGAGGGTTAATCCCTGTATGTAGCGCATAACTGCCTTGATGAAAGAACTTCATATTAGGGACATCTGAAGATAACTTATCTTTTAATTCCTGAATTAAAGTATCCCGACGGTCACGTAGTGGCTCATTATCATCGTATCCCATGAGTATTTTTGAATGAAAATTTTCAAATTGTGTTTGTGCCGTAGCCATAATTAAAATGTCCTTTTTTGTAAGTAAGTATAAATAATATATTGCTTGATAATTTTTCACCACAAAATAAAAGATATAACATTCAATCACTTAGATAAAAATGCTTCTTTTTCATGATAGAGCACTTAACGTTTAAAAAATAATTTCATGATGTAACTATTTACTTTCTATTGCAATTATCCTCTTAAAGTGCAAAAGGAGGGAGATCCCCTCAGTGTCAGGTTAGTTGTCACCCCATCCGAAGATGAAACCAGAGGGCGGCGGCGGCGGAGTGACAAATGAAACGTAATAGCGACTATATTCTTGAAGCCGCTAATATGGTTCACATTTTTTGCAACTGAGGTCTTCTGGATAAATATGATTATTCTCCATTTTTTCAAACAACATTTTCAATCTTTTCATCTTGAGTTTATGCTCCTTCTTCTCCCCAATCTCCTGATAATACTCTTCACGCCGCTCCGCTACGATTTGGCGGAATTTCTTCAAAAACTGTTCCAGTGTTTTCATATCTGTCGTCGCAGCTTCAGCTTGGATTTTTTTATACATATACATAACATGGAATTCATCAATCATATTGGTTATCTCCAATTCTTTACAGGATTATTTCCCTCTGCACGAGGGAATATTCATCATATTTTAATATCAAATCACTGTGAACTTTAACTTCCAATAAATAGGTTCTTGATTTTTATCTTGCTTTATATTTCTCATAACAAGTTCAATGATGTGTTCTTGATGCCAATATAATATTGTAGCTTTTAAATCTCTTCTATTGATATCAGATACATCATTTTTGATAGAGTATTTCTTCATCTCACGAGTTATCAAAATATCATATATGACGCCTGAAAGAAACCCGCCATTCAAGATGTCGATTGCTGTTTCAGGATTTTTTTCATAAATGGCATATATCTCATCACAGTATCCTTGTAAGATGTTAGCAATAAGTTCGTTTTTTTCTTCTTCACTTTTATTAAATATAATTTCTTTCATCTTTAATCCTTATATCATGTTAATAGTTAGTAAAAGCAATTAGTTGTTATAATCGAGATTTATGATGACGGTTCCATATTCCAACCCTAAATCATTAACGAGTTCGTTATTAATAAATCGATTTAACTCGTCAAGCAAGTTGCTATCATCCATGATTTCTTCTACTGAATACCCCGTAATGGCAACAAATATTTCAAAACGCCCTTGAATAGTATTCATTATTTTCGGGGTTTCTTCGCACAACATACTTACTGTGACAGATATTGTATTTGTCATTTATATTTTCCTCTTATATTTTTGGTTAGCCCCTTGCAGGACAAGATTAAACGTCATTTTCTAAAGCTTTCTGAATATCCTACTAACATGGCAGCGACTTGTTCAAAGTTAACCTCATGAATATCACCATTGTTTCCTTCTTGAGCGGTGAATCTTTTAAAGTTATTCTGAATATGGTCAATAACATAAATAATAAATGGACTCATAAACTCTGGATCATCCAGATAATCATTGGCATCCCCATCACCATTGACTTCCATGAACATATTCCAGCTTGCGGTAAATGACCTGCAGGCAAGATCATAGAACAGTTCAGTTGATTTATTACTAGCAATACTTCCTTTAGACATATTTATACCCTCATAGTTAAATGCTTATTTAATTCATTGTGTTTTTTATTAGCCCCTTTCAGGGCCGAATATGCTATTATTAACTCATACTAAAAAGTAATGCTTTAGTATGCACATATCTCATTTCAGACATGACTTTATCCATATCAACATAAATCAGTCTTTCTCTTTTACCCACTTCTTCCATATGCGCATCAAAGCGTTTTGCCAGATATTCTTTAACATGCGAAAGATATGATTCCGTTCTCTCGCTATCCAACATAATAGCTGCTAACACCTCAAGTTCTTCTTGTTCTTTATATATACGTATTCCTGTGATATAAAGATTCTTCGCCATAGCAGTAAAAGCTTTAGTCGATGAGTCCTTAATGTTATTTAGTTCTTCAGTATTCATATAGTTACTCCATATTTTTTGATATATAGCCCCCTGCATTTTCATGCATTATTTTGAGAGCAGATTATTTTTTCGTTTTATTATGATGATAAGTTCGATTGTGTTTACATATGACCTCCCACGTTTATATTTTTAGTTAATAGACTAACCAGCTACCGAAACCATTATTATTTTGATTTTTATGCTACTTTATTACGTGATAAAGTAATCTTTTCATCAATCCACTTATCTATATCACTCTCTAAGAATGCTATTGCTCTTTCACCAAGTTTTATTGGCGATGGGAATTCATTACGACTAATCAAACGATAAATCCACGCTTTACATAAACCAGTACGATTTAATACTTCTGGTAAACGAATAAGTCTTTTACTGTTTGATACTACATTAGTATTCATCTTTATCTCCTTCACGTTGTTCTCGATAGAGATAATTATCGTATTTTTTCTAGGAGCTAACTAGGGGTGTTCAGGCGAGAGATTTTAACGCTAAAGTGAGTTTTGATGAGTTTCGGGGAAGTTCAACCGGAGTGAAGTTCCCCATTTTTTGCTTTTTACTTTTCTTGTTCTTCTTGCTCGTCTTCGGGTAAGTAGTAGTTGATGAAACTCCACACTTTCCAATCCCTGTCAGAGTCGTATTTAACTATAAAATCGCCTAACGATTTGATGTAGCTCTGGTTGGTCATAAAACCTACAGCCAAAGGATAATCAGTATCTTTTACCATGCCTTCACTGCGGTTATTTTCACTAATCAGATGAGGGTAAAGCAGCCTCGTCAGCAGCGCTATACCAATTTTGGTGTTGTTCTTTTTCTCCCAGAACATGAGATCAAACATCGGTATAAGATTATATTTCATAACTTTTTTGATCGTACCGACCCCAAAACGATAACCTCTTTCTTCATGGGGCCTCACCTTAAGCTCCTTCTTCCATCGCGGTATCATCGTTTTCAGATGCTCAATGATGTCTTCTGTAGAAGCCTCTGAGAGATGAATTTCAACAAACATGACATCTTTACTGATGCCCGCTTGATTAAGGTATTGCGAAAGCTGCCTTGACCTCTTAGCCTCTTCTTGCGGGCCAATAAGTCTATTCACCATATCAACAGCCCCAATAACATCTTTCGCACCAGCAATAGTCAGTGGATTTGCTATGTAGCTTGATGAAAGGATTTCTTCTGGCTTGTCAATTTTAGCGTCCTCATTAAAGAGGACTTGCCCGGACTGTATCTTCTGCTCATGATCATCAACAAGAGCTTTAAGTTGGGGTTTAAGCGAATCGTATTGGGTGAGCAGATTGTAAGCAAGAACACGTCTTTCTACTTCTATGTATATCTGTTCAACCGTCAGCTCGTTCAGCACATTATACTTGTCAACGTCGAACCATTTAGTCACTGCCTTTACTATTTCTGTTCTTGTCATTTTTTCCTCAACTCATTCACAGCAATTTGCGGAAGCGTCAATACTGACTTAAGACTTACTTCAATTCGACTGATGATTGCTTCTCGTGGGCCACTACGCCAACCCGCACTTGCGTAGAAATCATCAAGAATGCTTTTCATCTGTTCTTCACTTTCAAAAGCCCGTATGAGGTAGTAGCTGTCAGCATCGTGCAGAGAGTTTCCATACGCAACCACATCTATACCGTTCCGGGTATGAAGTGGAACACTGACTTCATGCATGATCTTATGGAACTCCTCACCAGAATCTTTTTTCAGGGTGTATTGTAGTATTTCGACGATCCTATCCTTCATACCTTCTCCATCAATGACCATGAGAAACTGTTTCAATGACGCTAACGCATTCGGTAGGTTAAAGGAAGAAAAGCTGACGCAGAGGATGTGAGTTCAACTTCGAGTAGGTAGCTGAACTGTTGAATGTGTTATCTTTCAGCATTGTTTGACGTCAAACGTTCAGCAGTTTCGCTAAATGGTTCCACAATTGAACCCTTAATTGAAAATTAAATCAAAATTCCAATATAAATCAATTTATTAAAGCACTAATTACAGGGACGCCAGCACCAAAATTCTCCATCGGTGATTACCAGAGTCATCCGATGAAGTCCTGAAAACCCGCACGGCGCAAGCCCTGCGGGCTTTTTTGTGCCTGTTGTTGTTCGAGAACATCCGGCTAAATCCTGTGATTATTGGTATACGATTTCACAAAGGAGTGTCTGACGATCACGGCTGCTTTCGGTATTTCAGGTGTTCAGGTCACGCATATTCTGGACAGCATCGCACTATTTCGGGGCTACCCGGCGACAATAAGAACCGATCAGGGCCCGGAATTTACCTGCAGCGAACTGGATCAATGGGCCTTTGAACATAGTGTTGAGTTACGCTTAATCCAGCCGGGCAAGCCAACTCAGAACGGATGTATTGAGAGTTTCAACGGTCGCTTTCGGGATGAATACCTGAATGAGAACTGGTTCAGCGAAGTTCTTCATGCCCAGAAAATTATTCATGGCTGGCGGCATGACTATAACGAGTCCAGTCCTCATTCATCGCTGAATTACCAGACGCCAGCTGAATTTGCAGCAGGCTGGCGAAACAGGAAACATGAAGAAAAATCAACCTGAAGGTTATATCTAATACTGGAGGCAGATCAATAAAACGAAACACCAGCAGGCAGATGATTTCCCAGATAAAAGCAACAGCCATTCAGGTTACCGCCTGGAATTGCGATTATTTATCCCCAGAGATATCTATAGATTTAATTTTTTCAATAGCAACAACATTTCCAGACATCGCTTCATTGAGAACTTGTACAGCAGAACTAGCATCGCGGTTCTTAATGGACATGTAGACCTTAATATGAGCCTCCACGCTCTCAAGAGTAATACCCAGTGCACGGTTGAGCTCTTCAAGATAATAGTAATAGATATCTTTAATTGAACTCATAACATTGTAAAAGACACTATTATGAGAGGCCTTTACAATGGCCAGATGGAACTCGTAATCCGCTTCTGAATACTTTTTATAGTCACCCTTGTTGATCAGCATATTGTTCAATGCTTCTTCGAGCTGACGAATATCGTCTTCGGTAGCGTGCAAGACCGCGAGTTCCACACATTTAAATTCCACGGTTTGGCGGAAAATCATCATATCGTGAAATTCTTCGCGACTCAGGTGCATGATTGGGCGGGGCTCGTTACTCAACATGTGTGGAGTGAAGTTTTCGCTCACGTAGCTACCGCTACCCTGCCGTGTCACCACTATCCCAAGATCACGAAAACGCTGTACCGCACTACGTACACTGACACGGCTAACGTTAAATGAGGCAGTTAGCTCCGCTTCCGAAGGTAAACGACTACCTGGCGCCCAACTGCCGTCCAGCAGCTTGCTGCAGATCTGATCATAAATTTCATTTACAACATTTTGTTTTTGAATGGATTTTATGCTCAAGATGGGTATCCGTTAAGATGTCGCTGAAGTAATTTATTGTATAACACTTCACTTTTAAGAACAAAGCGCCCGGCTGGGCGCTTTTCACCGTTAATCGAAACGAATGAGCACCTTAGCAGAGACATTTTTGTCTGTGGCGGTAATCAATGCGTCTTCAATTTGCTGGGGCGGGAACTCGGCGCTGATAAGCGGGCGAGGATCGACGCGACCATCCTCCAGCCAGCGTACCGCAGTGATGAACTCACCGATAAAACGGAATGACCCGACCCAATTGAGTTCTTTAACCAGCATCGGAGACACTGGCCAGCTTACCGGGCTGGCGCCCATCCCCACCTGAACGATGGTGCCTGCAGGGCGGGTGAAATCGACGGTGGATGTCACGGCAATCGGCGCGCCAGAGGCCTCAAACACGACATCAAAATAGCCTTTATGCTGCTGATAATAGACAACCTGTTCTTCAACCCGCGGATCCATCACCGCAGTGGCCCCCATCTGGCGAGCCAGTTCCAGGCAGCGTGGGCTGAGATCGGAAGCCACCACTTCAGATGCTCCTGCACTGCGCGCCGCCGCGACGATCAGACAACCAATGGGGCCTGCGCCAATCACCAGTACGCGTTTGCCGGTCAACTGGCCCGCCTTTTTTACTGCATGAATAGCGACCGCCAGCGGTTCCGAAAAGGCCATCACGTTTGCAGGCACGCGCCTATCGTAAGGAATACATTGCTCCGGTTTTACCACCACGTATTCAGAAAAACCGCCATTCACATGTGGATTGAACTGCGCGCTGCCCATAAAGCACATGGAGCCGCACAGATTTTGATGGCCGGAAAGGCACATCTCGCACTGATTGCAGGGGCTGGACGGGTTCACAGCAACCGTCTGGCCAACTTTCAGCTCGCTGCCTGCTGGCACTTTGCTGATCACGCCAACAAACTCATGGCCAATCACCATCGGATGCTTGAGGACAGACATCCCCGCGCGGCCATGCTGATAGTAGTGTATATCAGAGCCACAAATGCCGCCGCAAGCGACCTTCACGACGACATCATGTTCATCATGCTCGATTTCACGTGATTCAAAGCGTACGTCTTTTTCCGCATGGGCCAGACAAGCGTTACAGGTTATTTTTCCCATTTTGATGATGACCTCATTATTTGTTGGCAGTTGCCGGATTAATGGTATTCTTATCCACGGTGTCGGCATTCTTTTTTTCAGGCAGGATCACTTCAATTTTTCCCACCAAGAATATGTAGGCTAATAAGCCCAGTCCGGCGACGCCTGCGATATACCACATGGCGTACTGGAAGTTTTGCGTGCGCTGGAGAATAACCCCAATAACAATTGGACTAACGATCCCAGAAAGGTTCCCGCAAATATTTAAAAAGCCGCCCATCGTGCCGAGGAAATTACGAGGAATCACATCACTCCAGACCACCCAACCCAGGTTTGAAAAGGCGTTAGCAAAGAACGCAACAGACAGAATGATAATCGCAATAACCGGCTGGTTTTCAAAGAAATTGACCAGACCGATAATCATGGTGACGCATAGGCCAGCCATAACGGGTAATTTTCGTGCCAACGTTCGGGATTTTCCTTTTTTCAGCAGCATGTCGCTTAGCGTACCGCCACAAAGCACCCCCAGCATCGCCATAATATAGGGCAGCATAGCACCCACCCCGGCTTTTGAAATAGAGAGATGCAGCCCTTTTTCCAGGTAAACAATAAACCAGGTCAGGAAAAAATAGAGTGTAGACGAGCAGGCAAACTGGGTGATGAACAGGCCCCAAATCGTTTTTTTGCTGAGGAAGAACTTAATATCTTGCCAGCTAATTTTTGCACTCACGGAGGATTGGTTCGCCGAACCATAGCCGCCGCCTGCTTTAATATAATCCAGTTCTGCCTGGTTCACAGCGGTGCTGTGCTGTGGATCGCGGTAATACATAAGCCAGTAGATGCCAAACAGAATCCCGGCGCCCCCGGACAGATAAAACGACATTTCCCAACCGTAATTAGCCACAATAAAGGCGAGGGCTGGTGTCAGCAGCGCGAGACCAAGGTATTGTGCACTGGAATAAATCGCGGTCGCACGGGCTCGCTCATGGTCTGGGAACCAGGTTGCGATTATTTTCGTGTTAGACGGGAAGGACGGTGCTTCGGCAACACCAATTAATGCGCGGCAGGCCAGAAGCATGGCAAATGAAGCGGTTGCCGTCGCGAATAAATGGTGTGAGGCGAACCCCATCATAAAGGTAAAAATACTCCACAGAATAATTGCACCACCGTAAAGAATACGTGAGCCAATGCGATCAAGAACATAGCCGACAGGAATTTGACTGGCGGCGTAGGCCCAGGTAAACATGGAGAAAAGCAAACCCAGTTGTGTTGGCGTCAGACTGAAATCATTCTGGATATTCGAACCAGCAACGGCAAGATTGGCGCGATCCATATAATTAATTGCAGTCACAATAAACAGCAATGTGAGAATAAAGAGTCGTTGTCTTGAAGCCTTCATAATGATACCTGTGTTATATCGGCATGCATCGGGGTGAACACATGCCATCAATTTTAAAGGCGAGTAGGTAGAGTACGGGCGGCTTATAACACGGCGAGCCAGCCACCATCGACGTAAATAATCTGCCCGTTGATATAATCGGATGCTCTGGATGATAAGAAGACGGCCGTGCCGATAAGCTCATCCGGACGACCCCAGCGCTGAGAGGGGTTGCTGCTTTTCACCCAGGCGTCGAACTGTTTGTCTTCGATAAGTGCAGTGTTCATATCCGTCAGAATGTAGCCCGGCCCAATGGCGTTGGTCTGGATATTAAACTGCGCCCATTCTGCGGCCATCGAGCAGGTAAGCATTTTGATACCGCCTTTTGCCGCCGTGTACGGGGCAACGGTCGGTCGTGCAGCCTGGCTGGTAAGCGAGCCAATATTTATGATTTTGCCGCCACTGTTGCGGGCCATCATCCGTTTTGCCGCCGCGCGGGACACCAGAAATGCGCTGGTCAGGTTAGTGTCGATCACCTTCTGCCACTTTTCCAGCTCCAGTTCGACCATCGGTTTACGGTACTGAATACCGGCGTTATTGATCAGGATATCCACACTGATCCCTTCTGCATCGAGTTTGCTAAAAGCCGCCTCAATCGCCTGTTCATCGGTGACGTCAAAAGCCACGCCTTGTGCGTCGTAACCCTTGCTTGTCAGTGTATCTACGGATTCGGCCAGCAGTGTGTCGCGAATATCATTCAGGATGACCCGTGCGCCTGCAGCGGCAAGGCCCTCAGCGTAGGCAAAGCCCAGTCCGCGTGCAGAACCCGTTACCAGCGCCGTTTTCCCGGTTAAATCAAATAAAGCGTTCATGTTGTTTCCTCATTCGTTTAATTTGTATGACGACTGTCTTTTTTAAGGTTGAATTTTCGTCCTGATAAAATCAACAGTTCACCTATGAATTTGCAACAAGGATCACAAACAGCTCCACTTTGCGATCACATTATTACGATTAACAAATTGAATTATAAATATTTATTTAATTTTTTATTGAACGCAATTTGATCGCTATCACAGAATGGCACTCTAAGCGATCCTTTGTAAAAGAAGCGTGATATAACAGCACCAAGTTGTAGGACAACTTACAAATATGCGCCATGTCATCCACAACGGTATGACATGCGGTAAATTCGCTGAGTTGAGGAGAGAAAGTGAGTAACTTGAAAATCACCAATGTGAAAACGATTCTGACGGCGCCGGGCGGCATTGATTTGGCGGTCGTTAAGATAGAAACCAATGAGCCGGGGCTGTATGGGCTGGGATGCGCGACCTTTACGCAGCGTATCTTCGCGGTAAAAAACGCGATCGATGAGTACATGGCGCCTTTTCTGATTGGCAAAGATCCGACCCGTATTGAGGACATCTGGCAGTCAGCCGCGGTGAGCGGTTACTGGCGCAATGGCCCGATCATGAACAATGCATTGTCCGGCGTGGACATGGCGCTGTGGGATATCAAAGGTAAGCTGGCGGGGATGCCGGTTTATGATCTGCTGGGCGGCAAATGCCGTGATGGGATCCCATTGTACTGTCACACTGACGGTGGCGATGAAGTTGAAGTGGAAGATAACATCCGCGCCAGAATGGAAGAAGGCTACCAGTACGTTCGCTGCCAGATGGGAATGTATGGTGGTGCGGGGACCGATGACCTCAAACTGATCGCCACGCAGCTGGCACGTGCGAAGAACATTCAGCCGAAACGTTCACCGCGCAGCAAAACGCCTGGCATCTACTTTGACCCGGATGCCTACGCCAAAAGCGTTCCGCGTCTGTTCGACCACCTGCGTAACAAGCTCGGTTTTGGCATCGAATTTATTCATGATGTCCATGAGCGCGTCACCCCGGTGGCCGCCATTAACCTTGCAAAGACACTGGAACAATATCAATTGTTTTATCTCGAAGACCCAGTCGCACCGGAAAATATCGACTGGTTGAAAATGCTGCGCCAGCAGTCTTCCACGCCAATATCCATGGGCGAACTGTTTGTCAATGTGAATGAGTGGAAGCCGCTCATCGACAACAAACTGATCGACTACATTCGTTGTCATGTGAGCACCATCGGCGGTATCACGCCGGCGAAGAAACTCGCTGTCTATAGCGAACTGAACGGCGTGCGTACCGCGTGGCACGGTCCTGGTGATATTTCACCAGTCGGGGTCTGCGCCAATATGCATCTGGATCTGAGTTCACCGAACTTCGGCATTCAGGAATACACGCCCATGAACGACGCGCTGCGTGATGTCTTCCCGGGTTGCCCGGAGATTGACCTCGGCTATGCCTACCTGAACGATAAGCCTGGCTTGGGTATCGACATTGATGAAGCCGAGGCGGCGAAATACCCGTGCGAGGGGGGGATCCCTTCCTGGACAATGGCGCGCACACCTGACGGCACCGCTTCAAGACCGTAAATAATAAAGACCCGGCTTAAATTTGCCGGGTCTTTATTACAGCTAGCCACTCAAAATAATGAGTCCGACGAATCACCATAAAAATCCAACGCATAAATACGCCTTTCCCTATCAATACCGTCACCACTCTTTTTGCGCCTTCCCTTCTAAGCAACCTATAAACATCCCCAACAGAATTGATCTACTCCTGCACTAATTACGCCGCTGCCAGCCCATCGGTGATTACCAGAGTCATCCGATGAAGTCCTGAAGGCCCGCACGGCGCAAGCCCTGCGGGCTTGTTTGTTACCTGTGCGGTCATATTCTCTGTATCAATCTCGAGCATCATCTATGCTTGTTTTGCACCACGATGCCATAACGTAAAAAATCATGGTACAAATAGATACCTAACCAATTGAAATACCAAACTAATACCGAGTAGCAGCTACGCGATGGCGACGGGCTGGCGTTGTTGATTAAGCCATTCGGCAGAAAGATCTGGTTCTTCAAATACACTCCCCCGGCGCTGAAAAAAAGGGCCACCATCAGCATTGGACCCCACCCCGCTTGGTGCCAAATGCCAACGCTGCAGCCATAATGTCACCATTGCGTGATGAAACAGATGACGACTGATGGTTATCTTCGTCAGGTACGTGCTGGTTCTAAAGACAAAGAAAGGCGAATCATGGGCAGATTTCAAGGTAAACGCATCCTTATCACTGGCGGTACCAGCGGTATGGGATTTGCAGGCGCACTGCGCATTGTTAGTGAGGGCGGCAATGTTGCCATTACGGGCCTCAATGATGAAAGGCTGAAGCGCGCCCGTAGTCTACTGCCTGAATCATCTCTCATTCTGAAAAACGATGCAGCCAGCGAAGCAGATATAAGCGTTCTTCAGGCAGCGATAAGCGGCTGGGGTTCACTCGACGGACTATGGCTTAATGCTGGATTCGCAGAAGTAGGTGCTCCGGAATCGGTGACAGCGGATGCTTTTAACCGCATGATGAATGCTAACGTCCGCGGCCCGATGCTGCAGCTTGCCGCTCTTTCTGGATCCCTCAATTCAGGCGCATCTGTTCTTGTCACCTCATCTTCATCTGTATATGAAGGTGCGGCAATGACCAGCCTCTATGCAGCAACGAAAGGCGCAGTTGTCGCAATGGTTAAAAGCTGGGCCTCTGCGCTGGCTGTGCGGGGTATTCGCGCCAATACGCTGGTACCGGGTCCGATCGAAACGAACTTTAGACATTTCATGCCGGAAGAGTCGCGTCAGCAGTTTGAAGATTTTGTTGTCAGCCAGGTCCCCCTCGGCCGGGCAGGAACCGCGGAAGAAGCATCTGCTGTCGCACTTTTCCTGCTTTCTGATGATGCATCCTATGTCACCGGCAGTCAGTACGCGGTAGATGGCGGGCTGGTGCATTACTAGATATGGCAACACCGGCATCATTTCCTGATACAGATCCTCAAACCCCCACTGTAGAAGTGGGGAAAATAACGGCCCCTGCTTACATCAATAAACAATCCGTTACTCCAGAATCGTCCATTTTTCGCTTAAAACAGCCCGGCAACATCCGAACGCAACGAACAGATTCAATGTGCAATATCTCCCGTTACCCAGACTGCCCATCAAACCGGGAAACACCAAAATGGTTCATTTGAAAGGATAAACGTGGTATTCAGGCATGGCGGGCGCGTGAAGAATCACTGACTGTTGATGCAGCGATGACATATCAGGCCAGCGACAGCAGTGTTATGTCCCTACCGCTATCTCGACTGGGCGGGGCGTTTATTCGGATGAGAAGGACTCACTCGGGGAGGGAGGCAATAATGGCAGATTCAGAACGCGATAAACCAGCTGCGTTGTCATTAAATATCGGCAGTAAAATAAGACGACTACGGCAGTCCCGGGGGATTTCGTTAAACGATCTGTCTAAATTGTCAGGGGTTTCAAAGGGAGCGTTATCCAAGCTGGAATCAGGATCTTCCAGTCCCCGAGTTGATACGCTGGACGCTATCGCCACCGCGTTACGTTTACCGGTCGGCGATTTGCTAAGCGGCAGCAGGATGTATCCCCGCTTTGAAAAATATCGCCCTGTGCCGGGCGAGTATTCGCAAATGATGAAATTCCGCATCGGCCCCGGCAATACCTCCGAGATATGGTTGCTGCAAATGGAACCGCGGGTCACCATCCACAGCCACGGACATTCAGAGGGGGCGCATGAACATATTCTGGTACACAGCGGAACTCTGCGCCTGCGCTTGAGCCAGTATGAAGTCATCACCCTGGAGCCCGGGGATTTTTATGCCTTCTCTGCGGAGATTGCGCACACGTACAGCGCAACGGAAACGGCGGTTAGCGCGACGGTGGTGATGACTCACCTCGAGCCCGGTTAACTCCGCCGCGCCATTATCGGACCTGGAGACCTGAGATATGGCGCCGGCGTTTCGGACATCTGTTCACTTAAAGAAACCAAAACGGTCCGCTAGATGCCTGAGGGAAAATTATTTTAAAAATAAAACTAATTAAATTCAGTCGATTGATTGCGAACTGATAAATATCTTCCCCCGTCATCGGGAAACCCGTTGTTCAGTTTGCGGGTTAACTGTATTGTTATTTCGAACAGCAGAGCCGGCCTGCTTGCGCTGTATTTCCCCACAAAGCAAAGCAGGCGTAATAGCCGGGAATCTGGCCATAATACGGTCACTTTCCTGATGGTCCTGACGTCTTTATATTAGCGATCAATATCGCCTAACCCGGCTGTGCGCCGTGCGGCCCAATGCCTGCTCTTTTTTATGACGAAATCAACCCACCCGCATTAAATATGTGTGACGGAGAAGATGAATGCGTAAAGTTAATTTAAAAGACAGTTTTGCTCTGTTCAGCGATTACTGGAGCCCGAAAATTGTCGGCGAAATGAATAACGAATATGTCAAACTGGCTAAATTATCCGGAAAATTTGACTGGCATCATCATGAACAGGAGGACGAGCTTTTTCTTGTGGTCAGCGGCCGCTTGCGAATGGGCTTAAGAACAGGCGATATCATTCTTGATGCCGGTGAGTTTATTATTGTGCCGAAAGGAACTGAGCATTGTCCTGAAGCGTTAACCGAAGAGTGCTGCGTCGTTTTACTGGAGCCAAAATCGACCCTGAATACGGGTAATATCGTCAATGAACGTACCGTGCGTGAACTGGATAAACTCTAATCGTCTGGCGGTGCGGAACAAACCGGGCAACGGGAAGTTTTAGCGTTACCGGTTACCCGGCCCCCCCTCTCAGGAT
>OJKH01000344.1_pt1 | contig 21249 bp, 24 predicted proteins | sample 1596471 | NCBI WGS metagenome assembly OJKH01 (sample SAMEA4350108, study PRJEB24818) | metagenome | biome: human; feature: gut; material: faeces | place: Denmark | collected 2013-09
TGTTATCAGCCAGACGGCGGATAATCTTCTTGTAGCGGATGGTGGCGACCCTATCAGGGGCTGTCGCATCGGTGATCTGGTTGGACAAGATCTCCACTTTCACGGTGTGCGCCCCGTTCTTATAAACTTTGTCCGGGGCGTTTTTTCCGGCGTAAAGCGCCAGATAGTCATCGTTTACCTGGGGGGAATTGTAGACCTGCACTGTCTCGTAATCGTCCTGCAGAGAGGGATAGACATACCGCTCACGCACGTTGACGTAGTTTGCGGCCATCGCCTTTTGATAGGCTTCTTCTGCGGTCAGGCTGGTTTTTGATGTCCGGGTAACGTGTTCCACCCGCCCTGTGTGGTTATCCACGGTATACAGCTCAACGTCCGTCTGTTTCAGCGGCAACATCACGACCACAGCGACGAGCGCCAGTACCGCAATCAGCAGACCCACACCGCCAACAACAAAGCCGGCTTTTGTGGCGCGTTTATCTCGGTCAATCATTTGCTGCTCAAAGGTGCGGGATTCAGCTATTAATTTCTGTTCACTCATGACTGTTTAACTCCGCCATAATTTGAGGGGTGTTTACGGGTTCTCCCTTACCACTAAAGGCAGAGGGAGGCGTGTTCTGGGCGCAGCCAGAAAGCGCGCACAGCAAAGCCAGCGCAATCAAGCGTTTCATCAATGATTTCCTCAAATAAATTAGAAATATGAAAATATAATTATATTTTCATAGGTTAATATTTCGGGGGGATGGGCTGGAGACGTCAGGCCTGGCTGTTGAACTTCTTAACCGCGGATTCTCTCGACTGTGCCAGCCTCCGCGCTTCGTTCCGGGCTATCATCTGCTCAATCGCGTATTTACGCGCTTTCGCCGCGTTGTACCCCGGACCGCTGCCGGGTTTACCGGCGTTTGCATCACGCCAGCCCCGAATGTTGTCCTGAATGGCTCGGGTTGTCTGCTTCCCTGCGCCTGCTCCCAGTTTCCCGGCACCATACGCCGCCGCGCCAATACCCACCGCCGCCAGCCCCTGCATGGAGACGGTGGCACTGGCCCCGGCCAGGGAGGCAGCAAGTTTAGCGGAGAGATAAACCAGTATTGCCGCACAGATACCCGCCAAGCAGACCTGTGCGCCTAACTCCACAATGTTGGCTTGTGCGGAAATTTGCGTTGCAATATCCAGTCGTGAGTTCAGATAATTAACAACAATTCTGAGTGACAGTGCAGAAAAGAGAACCGTTAATATGGCGGCGAAAACATTTTGCAGCCAGTTATTAAACATGGGGCGTAAAAAACCATACAGCAGACAAAAGATAAACACAGGGGCGGTAATACTCAGCAGCAGAATCATGACCTCTGCGATCATTGAAACAAAGGCTGTCACGATCATTAATACGAATATCCCGAGCCAGACATAAAATTGAGCGGTCATGCCCTCATCTTTTATATAGGTTGAGTTATCCATATCGTGTAACGTTTTGCCTAATACCTTCGCTTTATCCCATAGGCTATCCAGTAACTGCCAGATATTATCGCTGCCGGAAAATCCCTCTTTTAAACCATTAATGGCGTCAATAACACTATCAAGATAGCCGCTGACGTTTGCCACAAAGGACAGGATGATTGCCATCCTCATGATGTCCCACGTGACATCCTCCATCGGTGTGGACAGTTTACCCGCCAGGGTCTGGTATCCACGCCACAGGATATAGAGGGTGGCTGACGTTGCCGCCAGCCCCATCATCATGGAGGAGTATGACATCATCAGTCCCTTTGTGGCATCGGTGACTCCTCCGATCAGGTGTTTTTCAACACCGATAAATACACCACCGGGCATATTAACCTCACTATGAATTCAGGTCGGGAGTGGGCGCATGTAGCTGCTGAATCTGATAATGGGCTTCATTGGCGTTTTTACAGTTTTCTGAGGCATCGCCGGTTTTCTGGCATTTCTCATACACCGCTTTTAGCTCATCAGGATGATCCCTGTACCACTGGGTCGTTTTGGCTTCTTCTTTGCAGCCGCTAATGACGATGAATAATAAGGACAGGAAAGAAAGGATTAATAAACGCATGTGAGACTCCTTTAGCCGTTTAAATCAGGGGTTGGCGCAGTTAACTGTTGCTGATTCCACTGTTTAACACGCTCGTCTTCCAGCACTTTTTCGCGCTTTTCTGCTGCCTTCACGCTCATTTCCCACTGGTCAGTGAGCGTGTTCAGCATCACTGATTTTAGCTGAATACTGTTGGCAAGGTCCTGAGACTCCTTTGAGTCTTTGGATAGTGCGATACGGTTCGAGAGACTGTTAATCTCGCCCAGCGTCTGGCTGACCTGCTCCTGGATCTGGTCAGTCTGCTCAAACTGAATCGCTTTATTGATGACCAGTTGTTTGCAGGTATCGGCATAGCTTCCCGACTGTTTCGCGTTACAGGTATCGAAAACCCGGTACTTCGCATATAGTGTATTGAACTGCCCTGAGGTGCCGCCGGACAGTAGCAGGTCATTGAGTGTCTGGCCGGGCTTGCGCAATTTTTCCAGATCCGATTTCAGACTCTTCGCCTGATCCACAAAATCAGCGATATCACGAACGCCGGTGGCTGTCGCTAACTGATTTTTATACGCCTGAATCTGGCTCTGATAATGTTGCGCGGTCTGCATCCAGCGCTGCGCTTCTTTCAGCCATTCGGCCTCACGCAGCGGATCGGCATCCACCAGAACGGGAATACCGGCGTGTGCCAGCGGGCTGGCCATCACGCACGCGAACATCAGGGCATGAAAACGCCGTTTCATCATGGTTCTCCTGTGGGTTATCAGAGTGCCTGGGCCAGGTAAGAATCCAGCCATTCATGCGGCTTCATCCCTTCCCGGTACAGAGAGTCGAAAATTTCGAGATTGTCGGCGCTGCCGCTCATGACCCGGGTGTATCTGCCGATACCGGAGAGGTCGAGCGTCACGCGTGCCGCAAAACGTTTTGTGTCGCCACGCCTGAACTGATTTTTTACCACCACATACTGGCGGGCCTGCGGATCCAGGCTTTTCACCACATCGAACACTTCCGGCTCAAACTTCATCCCGTCAACATAGTGCGCCCGGTCGGCGCTGGGGTTGGCGGCCAGGATCTGCGTGCCGCACTGTTCAATCACGGCGGGCGCAATTTCATCCCTGATGATCTCCGCCGGGGACTGGGTGCCCACAACCAGCATCCCGTTCAGTTTACGGATGGTTTTCAGTCGGTTATAGGCGAAATCCTTAAAGACCGGGTCCCGCAGCCACTTCCAGAACTCGTCCATAAAGATGACCAGCCGTCGCCCGTCGAGCAGACTGGTAATGCGGTACAGCAGGTAAAAGGAGATCGGCGCACAGACGTTCGCGTCATCCAGAAACTCCGTGCCGTCAATACCAAAGTTATCGCAGTGGTTGATATCGAAGGTGTCTGAAGCGTTATCAAACACCCAGCCAAATTCACCGCCCTGCGCCCACTGCAACAAACGGATGCTCAGGCCATTCTCCAGGGCTTCTTTAGTGGCAGGTTCAGGAAGATTCTCCAGCAGGCGCGTAATACCACAGACACGGTATTGCGGCTCATTGCTCATCACTGCGTTAACGGCTTCGTTCAGACGGCGTTCATCACGGGGCGTGATGGTCGCACCGTTACGCGTGCACAGCAGTTTCATCAACTGACTGATGAAACTGATATTGCGTTTCGTCGGCGGCAGAGAAAACGGGTTCCACCCCGTGGGATCGCCATGCGTGATTCGGAAGTAACGGCCGCCCAGCGCCCGGATGTTCATTTCCGCGCCCCGGTCCTTGTCCAGATAAACGGTTGTCAGCCGCTTCGTTTTCGCGTCGGGCGAAAAGCTGTCCGTGCGGCCATATTTCTGCTGCATGTTTTCAAGGAACGTCATCAGCATGGTTTTACCCGAACCGTTGGTGCCGAGAATGCAGGTACTGGCCGGGTTCTTTTCATTGAACTCGTCCTTGTCCGCCAGCGTGTTATGCAGGTTCAGGTAGTAACCATCCCCTGACGGGGTGCGCAGCAGGGCCATCGCATCCCCCCAGGGCGCGTTATCGCGCTTGCCGGGATAGAAATTATGCAGCGCGGCCAGCTCCACAAAGTTCTGGCTGCTCAGTTCCCCCTTGCGGGGCCGCAGGTGATAGTTGCCGGGCAGTTGCGCCATAAATGCAGCTGAAAGCGAAAGTTCAGCGGGAACCGGTGTAATGCCGAGATTGTTCAGGGCATTGCTGATTTCACCGGTATTGGCCACCAGACTGTCCAGCGAGCGGGAAAACACCATGATGGAGAAATGGTGTTTCCCATAAGCGATTTTCCCCGATGTCAGCAGGTCAAGCGCCACATCCAGATCCAGCCGCTGGGATACCGCGTCATCATCCGAACTCATTAACAGACGGCGGGTGCGTTTGATGGCCTTCCGGGCTTCCTCGCGTGACATGCAGGTGTAAGACTGCGTGATCACATAATCGCAGGGGGCGTACAGCAGCGAGTCCATCATCCCTGTCGCCGTCTCCTCCGGGAACTCCTTCACTTCCAGCCCACGGAAATAGTGCGTACCGCTGGCGTGGTTTATCTGCCCGGACTCCGCCGAAAAGAACAGCGCCGCCGACCCCATCACCGAATACGCGGCGGCGCGGGTGACGTGCACCCTGCGCCACTGGTGCGTCAGCAGGTACTCATAAAAGGCTAACTGGGAGGAGAATACCGCGTTGCCTTCGGTGAAGGTGCCAAGAGGACGCGCAGCATAACGTGACAGTGCGGTATCGAGCGAGCCTTTGATTTCCAGCATTTCCCGCAGCGCAGCGTCAAGCTGTTTCAGTTTCTGACCGTCTTTCATGCTCCTGCGCCCGGCCTTTTCCAGGCGGACAAACGGACGGTAGCAGACGGTCAGAAACAGGCGGTTGCGACGAAACGGGTCAGCCGCCAGCGAAGCATAGTACAGACGGCTGATGTCATCGGCGTAAGGGTTGCCGGACGGCTTGTGCAGTGAGTCCGTGAACGGCTCCCGCACATTGTGGATATAAAAGGTGGCCGGCATTCCCTCGAAGGAGCGGATGAGTCCGTGCAACTGGTTGCGGTCAATGCTGAGGGTTTCTTCTGACTCGCAGTCAAACGGGGTGCCCGTCAGTTCCCAGGTACAGTAGAGGTCACTGTTTGGGGAGCGGACAACATGCTGATGAATATGCGATGAATAAGGAAGGTACTTTCTGAGCGTGGCACACTGATTCAGTTTCATGGCGTTGAGAAACTCCGTGATATCGACAGCCTCATGCTCAACGGGCATAAAGGCGGTTGCGCCAAACAGACAGTTTGCTGCCGGTTTTCCTCTTGCCCTGAGCCAGACGGCAATCAGGCTGAACCGCATGGGTTCATTCCGGGTGAGTGATTTCATCAACAGAAACTCAACCGGGAGCAGGGCAAGGAAAGCGACGGAAGTCCAGACAGCGACGATGATGGTGAAACCCGTGACACCCAGCAGGGGGACCATCGGCACCCCCCACAGTGCCGCCGGGCGTTTCATTGCCTTAAGCAGCTTTGCCATAGGTGACCTCTCAGCTCATCAGCAGCGCGCCGATCTCACTGCCTCCGCCAATCAGGATCCCGCCGATGATGATATAGGCGCACTGGGACAGGCTTTCACCTTTCCAGAGCGTCTTGTAACCCACCCAGATCACGGCCACGGTGATGGTGATGGCCGCCAGACCATGCAGGCCGGTGGAGACTTTCTCCATCACCGTGTTGGCCCGTTCAAAACCGTCAGCCAGTGCCGGGATAGCAGAAAAAGCTGTCAGCACACCGGCAGACACTGCGCGGACTGCTGCCTTTACCTTGCGGAAAAGCCTCATTATTCTTCCTCCTTACGGGGTGGCTGCGGGAGACTCCGGCGCACTGATGGCGGGGAGAGTTTTGCGGTGGTGATGTTTTTCTGACGGAGGTTCGCGGGGACGCCATGGACGACAGCGCCCGGCCAGATCACGCGGGGACGGGAGGCATCACCGGCAGGAAAGGCTTTCAGCGACGGCGGGGTCGTGGCACTATCCTCGCGGGTGCCGGGTACGGCATAGCGGGGAGAAACGTAACCTATCCGCTGCACGTAGCTGGTCCCGGAAAAAGCCGCTTCCGGCTGTTGTCCGGTACGGAAATTGCCGGAGTAGTAGCAGCTCAGTGCTCTTTTCAGTGAGCCGCCTCGCCGGTAACAGCCGCTGAGGATGCGTTCAAAAACAGACAGGTTGGTGCAGGGATCAAGCAGGTCAGTGGCCGTCACACCGTAGTGACGAAAATTGGTGCTGGTTATTTGCATCAGCCCGACGGAGTAACGCCGGTCCTGTACGGCAAGGCGACGGATAATGCGCTCTGCTTCTGCCCGGCTGGCGGGCAGATGGGAGATAACAGGGTTGCCGCCGGAGGTTTTTCTGGCCTTCGGGATAATCTCGGCGATGGCATAAGGGTTAAAACCGGATTCCACCCGTGCCACGTCGAGTGCCGTGGACGGATGAATACTGGCGGCGCACTGCATGGCCGCCGCCAGAAAGGCAGTGGTGGAAAGCATGATGGCCTCGGGAAACAGGCAGCATGCAGTATCTGATGACGCTGTATGCTGTGGGGTCGGAATTAAGGGGATTACTGTGCGGTTACGACAGGATCTATACTCTGCGGCGGACTGTTTTCCTCGCGGGGTTCCAGCAGGATCAGTTTACCGGAGACGGCAATACCGGGCGTAAGGACAATATTCAGACCGGCTTTACCGTGGTGCGCAAAGGCGACGCCGACTTTTGTCCAGTACGTATTTTTCTCGCCCTGAGCATCCGGCTGACTTTCCTGGGCAACATACGCGTAATAAACGGGTTTTCTCATGATTGACCCTCTTTGATTAAAACAGTTGAAAATATGTTTCTTGATCACATCCCGGTTCTGCATTCCGGTTTTAACGGGGCAGCGAGAACATTCAGCGGCACCCTGAATTGTGGTTATGTGTCAGCCCGTTCCAAATTTTTAAAGAGCAATACCTGGCCCGGACGAATTAACGTCCAACAGTTCAGTCATTGGGTGATGGCGCTTTCAGGATGAAGGAGGAGAATTGTTTTCTGAACGGAAAAGTAAAAATGAAAATAAAAGAGTTTATCGGCGTGGAATTAATAATGCGAAAAAAAACGGAGGAATGCAGAACATAGAATAAAGCGTGATTTGTATTTAAAAATAAATATAAAGACGTGGAGAGAAAATTCCCCACGTCTTAACGGTAAAATTAACGTCGGCGGCGTTCAAGATTTTCCCGACATTCGGTACAGGTTGTTACACCCGGCAGCGTCTGACGTCGTTTTTCAGGAATAGGTTTACCGCATAAACGGCAGTGGAATAAAGATGGCGTTGCGCCCGGTTTAAAACGGTTCTGTTCAATCATCTCTTCCAGTCGCTGCTCATTAAATTCCTGATCGCGGTCGATCTCATCCGGCATGTGATGCTCTCCTGCTGGCGGCTTCCTGCTCGCAAAATGTGATCCGCTTCCAGACGGTGGTGAGTGGCAGCCCTTTCGACTGTGATAACAGTGTTTCAGTGACCTGCATCATGGCCCCCAGTGCTTCCGGGGAGGCCAGATTTTCCACCCGGTACTTTTGCCATTGCCGCCAGATAGCCGCATCGGTCTCTTCATCCGGTTCCGGTGTCCGGCCATTAGGCACACTGACGCCCAGCATCCGGCGACGAAGGCAGACGTCGTTGGAGGTGAGGCCAAAATACTGGTTAAGCAGGGCTATCGATCCGCCCAGCCGGATCGCCCGGTTAATTTGTTTCTGGCTATTGTGCTCCTGGCGGGCCAGCGCCAGTAAATGGTGCAGAACATCATGGCGGATACTGACGGAAACAAAGGGTGCCGCAGCCCGGCTGAGCATAAACAGTTCATCAAGCGATAACAGATTAAGAGCGTTCATTTCGTCAAACGTGAATCCCAGAGACTCACAGTGACGAATATCGCCCTCTTTGAGAGCATGTAAGGCGTCGGTTAAGACGGCGTAATTCAGTGACGGGATCATCCTGTCGTCTCCTCACGCTATATTTCAGGAATAAAAACAAGCGATTAAATAATAAATATCAAACCGAAGTCAGATGACAGAACTCTTCACAAAACGTATTCATCATCGTTCACGATTATTTACCCGTGGCGGTCAACTAATTTGATATTGATCCACTCATCAATTTCTGATTCAAGCCATGCCACGCTGGAAGGGCCAATCTTAATTGAATGAGGGAACATGCCATTTTTCATATACAGGTAGATTTGTGAGCGTTTTAGCCCCGTTTTTTCCTCAACCTGTTTCAGACGTAATAACTGATGTGTTGTCATCGTTTTCTCCTGTGGTGGAAATAACCGGGGTATGTCCGGAGACAACAAAAAAACACAGTGGAAGGTGCAAGAAAAGCTGTTGAACCCGTATTACGGCTTACTGAGCCCTTAATACGGGTTTGTAATGATACGAATAAATGCGCTATTAGCTGGATAAGGATGTGGAGGACGGAGAGCCGCGTTCCAGTGCATTTTTAAGCGTGTCACCACTCAGCCGGTCAGTAATACCGTCATCAGATGCCCATTGCTCAAAAATGGACAGGAGTTTGTAGGGGTGTCGGATTAACGGACTGATTGCCTCATTATGTTTGCAGGCAAGCCAGAACAACCGGGATAAGGGGGTGGACATACGTGTGAGTGATGAAGATGCAGACTTATTTATGCTGTACATGCTGGTGAGCTTTTCAAGTTCAGAATAACGAATAACGATACAAGCATCCTGAGGTAAGTCATACACAGGGAAAAAACCTTTATGTTCATAGCTACTCTGACCTAAATAAAGCAAATAGTTGCTGATATCATCAGTGGTAATTTCTTGCAATTTCATAATTTGAGTTTTAATTCTATCTGCCCATGTTTTTTCTTCGTACAACTGATATAATTCTCCATTTAAAGTGACGGTAACTCCATAATTTATATCTTTTGCTCCTGATAAAGGTAGAGGGAGGTTTAAAGAATTAGCTAATAAACATTGAACTATAACATATTCATAACCTGTTAATGGAGTATCTATAACACGTTTGGTTGGATAAATGGGCGTACCAGTAGTACTTATAATTAACCTCCGACCACTGATGAAACTTTTTGTATCTAACAAGCAAAGTCTATGTATGAATGAATTATCGATTGATCTTAATTTTAGCTTTCTTTTTACAGTATTAACCCTCATCAAATAAAATGATGATTGAAAATAAATAGACAAAAAAACAGTCCCACGTAGTGCATGGCGAAATATCTCACTCTCAGTTATAGTTTTAGTGCTTAAAGTTGTTAGTATAGACGCAGCTTCTTGTATGGTTAGCCAATTTGGCATGCTTTCACTCAAAGCTAAACTTGGTTTATATCTTTGCATAACTTTAGCTCCATTTTGGTGATAAATTACCTTGATCTATCATCAGTAATTAAGTGCTTACATAGTTTTTTATTAGAGGGGCATAACAGTTTGCAGGCTGGTTTTGATTTTATTTTTGGATATTTAACGGGAAAGGTATGGGTAAGTTCTTATGATATTCATTTTTATTTCCTGGTCAGTGATAATATCTTCCTGCAATAATTATCTTCCATCAGGGACAAGAGAACCTCATCACAGTTGACAAAGAAAAGAAATTAACTATTGAGACTGATGCGTAATTTCTAAAATTTCATCTACCCCGCAGGAGCAGCAAGTAGCTGATACAAAGTTGCCGCGGTCACGCATGACATCAATGAAGATTTTGTATACAACACAATGCAGTACAGCGAGGTACAATATAGTATCGTTTTTTGTATCAATTAATGTAAATCTGAAACAAAAAACAAATATAATTATATATCTTGTTGATTTTAAACGGTTTAATAATATTATTGACAATGTGTTATCAATACTACATTGTACACATTAAGGTATGTAGGTGTATATTGAACCTGCCGATAGGAGCGATAAAATGAAAAATCAAGTGTATGTGAAATCACCTGAAAACAGTTCATACCTAGCAAGACTTGGAGCAAACGGAAAAACATAAGCTTTGGTATCAATCAAAGTTATTGGGGGTTGGCTCGTTATGTGGCAGAGATTAAAAATACATTTGCCATTGCACTGGCTAACGGGGAAGTTAGAAGCCCTTTCCAATATACACATGACATAAGATGTAATTTTTCCTTTTCGTTAGCAGGGAAAGGAAGAACTACATAAATAGGAGAGAGTAAAGACAATTAATAGATATGTTAGTGTTCACCTCATGTAGCGGTTATTGTTATCAAAGATATAGATAATCTATTATTTAATAAATGCGAGGACAATATGACTAAATCTAATCTTAACTATCAAGATACATATCAGTGGACTGGAAAGATTTTAAATGGCCTACGTAAAGCAGCTTATGAAAATAACTTCCAAGAAATATTACCCAGTATTTTATCAACAAGTTTTGAACCTGGAGCAAGACACTCATTTGCAGTTCTAGGGGATAAGGATCTTCCAAAGATTCTTAGTGAAGAAGTAGCTAATGTCATTGTTCAAGGAAAAGAAAAGTACTACTTACCTGTAAGTCATGTCGTTGAAAAACAAATGTCACTTGAGTTCTTAGAAAAGGTCTACTGCTTAGCACCATGCCTACGATTGGTAATGGATGGGGAAGAAAACTCAGGAAAACATTTATATAATTTCTTTCAGTTTGAAATAGAGTGGCGAACTAGCAGTATGAGTGATGTCTTCGAACAGGGAGAGAGAATATTAACCTCGTTAGCGAAAACTATTCTGGCAGATGATGATTTGAATATTACTGATACTGGCCTAAGAAATATTCAAGCATTGGCTAAAACAGGATATAAAACAATCACTTTTGCAGAAGGGCATAGACTGATAGGTAACGCATCAGATCTAAAAAGAGACTTTACACCAGAAGAGGATGAGAAGTTAACCAAGCTTTTCGACATACCATTTTGGATTTATGATTATCCTGATGGGGTACGCGATTCTATCTATCATCAAAATGAAAAAGGTTCATATGATACATATGATCTTATGCTTCCATTTGGCTATGGTGAATTAACGACTGGAGGGATAAGACCCAAATCTGGGAAAGAGATTTTAGAACAATCCAGAAAGCTTGGAAAAGCTTATAGCAGCACTTATGCAGAATGGAAAGAAAGGTCACAAATTCAAACTGCCGGTTTTGGTATTGGGCTGGAACGTATTATTCGCTATATGTCCGGTTGTGAGTCGATACTGGATGTTGTTCAGTACCATGATCTTGGTCCAAATCGAAGAATTAATGAAAACTTCTTTGAAGAAAAAGAGTCTTCATTGAAATAACTCTCGAGAGGTTCATATGAACATTAAAGAGATAAGCAAAGCGAATATAATGGATAACGTTTCACACCTAATAATCCCTGAAAAGATAAAGCAAAAGTTCAAGAAAATTTCTGGTTATGGAAACTTAAGAACTAATGAAAATATATTACTTTTATGGAAAGATATTCGCCAAATAGTAGATCCTGAAAATATCATCTCAGATCTAATTCAAAAAGAAGTCGCAACGCATGGACATGCTATAGTGTCTGGGTTTCCAGTAGATAACGATAAGCCAGAAACGCCTGTAGGAACAATGGAATATAAACCTAAAGGAGAGTATTTAACAGAGAAAACACTTATTTATCTTTCTTCGTTATTTGGAAAACCACATGCTTATATACAAGAAAATAATGGTGAATATATACACGATTTATATCCTATAAAAGGAAATGAGACAGTTGCTGCCGGTACTGGTTCTGAGGTAGACCTGGAGTTTCATACAGAAATAGCCTTTGATATCAACAAACCTGATTATCTTATACTTACAGCGGTTAGAAGTCGAAGTGATCAGAATGTACCGACGACACTTGTAAATGTCAATCCAATACTTAATAGATTAACTAATGATGAGTTAAATATTCTCCAGGAGAAAAATTTCTTCATAAGAGCACCTTATTCATTTTCAGATGGTGATGATATTTATTACCTAAGGACATTAGCTAATTTCAATAATGGCAATGATTTTTCTTTTAATTTCAATTTCAATTCTGGTGTTACGTATTGTGTTTCACAGAAAGCAGAACAATTATTTGAAAAATTACGAAGAGAATTTAACGATAATGTTCAAAAAGCATTACTTCAACCAGGTTCTGCATTGATTATAGATAACAATAAAATGCTGCATGGTCGTTCTCTGTTTAAACCTAAGTTTGATGGTAAAGATCGTTGGTTACAAAGAATTTATGTGAAAAAAGAGGGGGTAAAATGAAAAAATATATCCTTGTTGTGGAGGCATCTTTTTTAGGTGTTGAATATATAGCCGCAGCAATTAGAAAACTAGGTTGCGAGCCTATCTTTTTGACTAATTACCGTAGCCAAGAAGGAGATGCACTAGTACACCTTGCAAAGGAAAGGGCTATTTTTTGTGAAACAACTGAGTCGGAAGAAATAATTAAAGTTACGAAACTATTAGGCTGTCAAGATATAGCGGGAATTACTACTTTACTAGATAGCCGATTATCAGTTATAGCATCGGTAAATAAGCAACTAAATATTCCAGGGGTATCAAGCAGCCTGCTCCATTTAAAAAATAAATCATATGTAAATGATATTATCCCTGAATATGTGCCTAAATCACTGGGATTGGAATGGGGGAAGACATCAGAAAATAAAATTAAAGATTTTGTAGATAATTCAGGTATAAAAGAATATATCGCAAAACCTAGTTTTACAGCCGGCGCTATAGGTACATTTACCTTTAGCAATTATAGTCAACTAAAAGAAAATTTAAATTTATCGATAGATAAAATACCCAGCTATCTTGAGCCACATAAGTATGTAATTCAAGAGTTTTTCCCTGGTGTTTTGATAAGCATTGAGGGATATACTTATAATAATATCATTGAGTTTATAGGAGCAACTAGACGATATAAATTTGGTAACACAGAAGTACAACATAAATTTCCTTATCAAGAAGAAATGGGAAATGAGGCTTATCATAAATGCCAGCACATTATCTGCGAACTAATTAATCGTTCAAATTATGAATATGGTTTTTTCCATATAGAATTTATTGTAAATGGAAATGAAGTCCGCCTGATCGATGCAAATATGGGACGGCCTGGTGGTACTAACGTCATGGAATTGATTTCATTATCATATGGTATTGATCCTGTGTTAATATTTGAACATGCTATCAGTATTGCGATTTTTCAAAAACCTACTATTGATAATAAGTTTTTTTCTGAAACACAATGTCTTGACATGACAGGGATATTATATGGTCAAAAACACACGGCCAGATTACTCAGGTTTGAATTGTCAGAAGCGAAGTCTATTCACCATTTGGCCGTGAATATGGGAACAACAGTTCCGGGGCTAGGAGAAAGCAATTGGTCTGCTATTGGGACTCTTACAGGACGTCCGGAAGATGTTTTCTATGATTTAGGAAATATAAAGCTTATAACAGATAAAGGGGTATGTGATGCGGTCATCTCAGCATAAACTTGGTGATATAACTATCGGGATTATTATAGTTCTGTTGGTTTCAATGGGGCAATTTAATAACACTCTTTTCATTCCATCACTACCTCATATGAGTGTCCCGTTAGGAACCTCAGATTCATTGTTGCAACTTTCTGTTACTTTGACACTTTTTGCATTTGGCTTTTCTCAGCTAATTTATGGGCCTCTCTCAGATTACTATGGTCGAAAGCCTATAGTAACAGCGGGGTTAATTATTTTCTTATTTGGTAATCTGGTATGTTACCAAGCTCTATCTGGTGCTGTTTTTTTAACCGGGAAAGTAATCACCGGCTTAGGAGTTGGATGCGTTGGACCTATCGCTCGGGCTATAATACGTGACTTATCCGGAGGAAAAAAGTTAGTTAAAATGATGGGAGTGCTTGTAATGTTTATGTCAATCACTCCCGCAATATCCCCCCTTTTAGGGGGGGCTATCCAAGGTTATTTGGGATGGAGATATAATTTCTTAGCACTTTCAGTATTTGCTTTTATTTTTACTTTATTTGTCTATGTTAGACTTCCAGAAACTAATTCACATAAGCATGATGTTGATAATCGATTGGATTTTTCCAGCTTAATCCATAATTATAGATTAGTTATTACTCATGGGGAGTTTCTACGAATGTCTCTTCTAAACATGCTTGGATACTCAGCAGAGCTTGTTTTTCTTTTATCTTCATCTTTTATTTTACAAGATAATTTCAAACTACCTCCACAGCAATTTGGTTTAATACCCTTATTAATAGTCCCTTGTGTTATGGTGGGTAATTCTTTGGTGGCGAAATTATCTTCTTTTCTATCGGTCACAATGATTTGTGCTGTTGGTATATCGTTTGTTTTCTTTGGTGCTGTATTAATGTATAGCCTAAGTAAATTAACTGTTCCAGGAGTATTCTCTTTTGTTATCCCTATGATGATAGTTGCACTTGGTGAGGGAATTATTACACCAAGTTCAACAGCCAGATGTATGGACCTATTCGGGCATAAGGCTGGTTATGCAGGCGCAGCTATAGGGGCTATGGCTATGATAGGAGCGGGTATTATTATAGGGTTATCTACATTCAATCCTCTCCATAGTTCATCAGAAGTTTCTATTGCATTGTTGGTCATTTCGATTATTCTGTTGGTCTTATGCTTCATAAATTTCAAAAAAAATAATATGGAGATTACTTCATGAATTTTTCTATTGGTATACTAGCGGGGATGGGCCCGAGGTCAACAGGCCCATTTATTGATCAGATTATTACAGAATGTCAATTACAATATGGGGCGGTATATGATATAGATTTTCCTGAAATGCATATTATTTCTTTACCCACTCCATTTTATCCTGACAAGCTGATTGATGACAGCAAAATGTCAAGAGCTCTGACATATGGAATTTCCTCTCTGGTTTCCGTTGGAGTTTCTATAATAATAGTACCTTGTAACTTTGCTCACAAATACTATCCCCAAATGCTTGAGGCTAGTTCAGGAATTCCTGTTATCCATATAGCAGATGCAGCAATGGAATATATACCCCAAAATGCAAAAAAAATCGCAGTCCTTGGTACCGAACCAACGCTTAACAGTGGATTATATCAAAAGAGAATTTTGAATTCTGGCATGCAGTTCATATCAAACAAAGAGCTTCGTTTTCGCACAACAGAGATTATAAAACTTATTAAGGAGAGAGGATTTAATAATAACGATATAACGACTAAATGGTTAATGTTACTTTCTTATGTGAAATCACTTGGTGTTGATGCAGTGTTAATTGCATGTACTGATCTTAGTCCCTTAATTGAACGAGTCACTGATAAGTCATTTATATTGGTTGATACATCACGTAGTTTGGCTGCTTCGGCGGTGAAAGCGTTCAGTAATCACAGGCGTCTTTAAGTCTGGATTATTTAACTATTAGAGACAGTATCAATGAACTTTGTTAAGTTAAACTCTAACTCATATAAAATAACCATTATTTATGGTATGTTATACACTGACTTCAAGAACTATAATTTTGACTGCCTTGTGAATAATTCAAAACAGCAATTTTACTGATCTTAACATATTCGAAGGAAGAATAATAATTTAGTTTCGGGGTATATGGTCTCATTTAATATATCTGTTTTTAATCTTGATTTTTTGTCTACTTGCTGAAAAATGGCGATGTGTAGGATGATAAATTGAGGAGAATTACCCGGCCGATGTTTTCGACATTAGCAGAGCATTAGGTCAGCCATTGTCTGATGGAGCTCAAAACTTCGTCTCTATGGTTTTGTTTAAAGGGAGTGAAACATGGTTAACATACTGATATTGTTAGTTATTTAAATTATAGTGGATTTCAATCAAAAGGTTATATACTGTAAAATGTATTTTATGAATTGTTATTGGTTTTATTGATTAAACGTTATATCTCTGAAGTAAATAAATTATGAAATCAAAACGCTCAGACATTATTAGATCTTCAATGTGTTTGTTCAATAAAGAAGGGTACCTGACTCCTGGAGTCGATAGAATTTCCGAAGAATCTGGTGTATCAAAGATGACTTTCTATCGTTATTTCCCTGATAAGGAATCCTTGATCAAGGTTATTTTAGAAGACAAACTCGTATCGTTCATATCTGGAATAAACGAAAATGTGAATGCAAAACAAAGTACAAGAGAAAAATTACTATCCATATTTGAATATTATTCTTCATGGTTTAATAGTTCTGAGTTTAATGGATGTATGTTCACACGCGCAGTAGTGGAATTTGGTAATGCTAACACTGATATCGGAGATATTAATGCTAAATTCAAATCCGAATTGACAAATATTATAAGAGGGATTTTACAAGAATGCCTTAAACCTGAACCATCAGAAAGAATCGCTTTTATTATAGTAATGTTGATTGATGGTGCTATAGCTGCAACTCAATCACAACAATATTCTAAAATGGAAAGCCCACCAGCTACTCTCGCATGGATGGCAGCCAAAGCAATTATTTATTCAGAGGGAGGGGTGTTATAGCCCGGTTGCCACGCTTTTTCTTCGAGCACAACCATATTCCTGTTATGATAATGGCGGCACTGACAAGGTGAAAAGATTCAGGCTTTGTCCCCAGAAATACAATACTTAATATTCCTCCTGACAGGGGAATAATATGTGTGTATATCTCGCCACGGGTTGCACCAATATCCGCAATGCCACGATTCCAGAAAACATATGATAACCATGAAGGGAAAAAAATAAGGTAAGCCAGCCCCACCAGAAATCCGTGGTGCTGGTAAGATGAAAAATCGATGCTACTTTGTGTAAATATATAGATTACTAAAACAGGCAGCAGAATGATTGTGCCAATTAATGAGCTCAAAGCCACAAAAGCATTTCCGGAGATGTTTTTGTCCTTTTTTCGCAAAAATGAACAATAAAATGCCCAGCTTACTGCTGAGCCCATAGTCCAGAGATCACCCTGATTTAATTTGTTAAAAGCTTCCATATTCGTCACATCTCCTTTCAGGATCAGGTTAATCACTCCTAGCGTACTCAACAGCACGCCAAGGTAATTATTCTTTGAGATGTCATCATTAAATATGACTTTATTAATCACTAAGACCATGCAGGGTGTTGCCGACATATAAATAGCTGCATTAAGAGAGGTTGTATATTGCAGGCCAATATAGAGAGTAAGGGGGAAAAGTACTTGGCCGAAAACCGATAAAAATATCACAACGGGCAGCGCGTTTTTTATTTTAAACCGGTGAAGCCAGACCTGTCGATGATACAATATCATAAGCAGCAAGGCTGTCAGCGCCCACCGGGCTTCGGTCATTACGACAGGGTCTGCGCCACTGACAAGAATATGGCCCACAACATAGTTCCCGCCCCAAAACATCGCTGCCAGAGTAAGTAACAAGTATGGCATATCCACTTCCTCCACGTTATGAACAAGCTAATGATACTAATCTGTATCATTTTATGGAATGATTTTAATCAATAAAAAATAAACAACACCCAACTAACATTAATTATTAATTAAATCAATGTGATAGCGTTATGTCAAGGACAGTTGTTGTGTTTTTGATACTTTATTGTTGCAATACAGAATAGTAAAATGTAATTTAATTCATCCATGATAATTAAAGGGGTATTGCCATGAGCTTTTATGTTTCAGAGGATAAAAAAACTCGACAAAACAGGTCATTACATTCTGGCATGTTGGATGACATAATCTACCAACTGGTTAATGATGATGACCTACAAGGTTTTTACAGAGATAATCCTGATGCGAAAGTGCAGCTATGTACCCTGGCAGAGAACAGGCTGAAAGCTGCTTATGGTGCTGGTGATTTTTCCGCGCAACGTGAAATCCAGCAAGCTTTATTTAATCTTTATCAGACCCATCTGGCCGAACCTCTTTCCAGCGCCAGCGTTAATCAACATGATCCGGTACTTATATTCATCAGGAACAAGCTGGAGGCAGGATGGCTTGCGTATGAAAGAGAACGTTACGGGACAATAAATGACAGTCTGAAAGAGGACAACATTGTTCAGCAATTAAGAGAATTATGGAGTTCACACATAGCATCCCATCATCCGCTATTTGATTTTCTGGCGACTGAGGCGTCAGAGCAGCAAATTTATTACTTTTTTAAGAGTGACAGTGCGCTGAACCTCCTTTTCTTCGATCTTGTTTCCATGACCCTTGTCGGTTCTCTGCCGGAAACTCGTGGGGAAATCAGCCATAATCTTTGGGACGAAATAGGCGAAGGAAGCAACGAGTTTACGCACGTAAACCTCTATAAGGATCTCCTGAGTCGTAGAGGTATCAAGTTGCCAGAAGATCATTACGCTCATCTTTATGACTGGCAGGGACTGGCCGGTTATAATGCCTTTATGCTGGGTGGCGTGACAAGACAACATTATTATAAATTCATTGGCGTCATGGCTATGACGGAATTACTTGATCCCTCACAGTATGAAAAATTAGTGACGGGTTGCAGACGTATAGGGCTAACTGATCGCGATGTACATTATTATTCAGAGCATATTACTGTCGATATTGGGCATGCTGATGGCTGGCTTAATAATGTTATTGTCCCGATTGCCAGAAAGTTCCCAAAATCTATGGAGGAGGTGTTTTTTGGTGCAGTGCTGAGGCTTCAAACATGCAATGATTACTATGATTCTTTATTTGAAAAGATGAAGAACATATAAGATTGTCACTGTCCTCTGCCGGGAGGGAACCTGGCCTTATTACGTTCTGTTTCAGGATGTTAATATATATTGTCTATTTATGCAAGTCAGAAAAATTTCAGTTTTTAACTCACTCCCGTTGTTCAGAAAAAGCATAGTGTCCATCCAGACCAGGTATTCCCGGATAGCAGTTTCATCTCGTTTGCAGTATGACCATTCAAAATTTTTTCCCCCTGATAAAGCTCGCCTGTTATTTCCTTTAATAAAAATAATACGCTGAACATGACCAGACAGGATGGAGCGGATACGCATTCCACCAGGTCATCCCGGGAATAGATAATTTTGGTAATATCCACCAGTGCTACGGCACCATTTATATGAAGGTCCTTAGTCAGTGCGTAGAGAAGCAAGACACAACAAAATGGTCAACTGTTGGCGTAAATGTTATAAGACCGTAACAGCCAAAAATTCTGGCGCTGGCGACATGTTCTGCTGTGCAATTTTTACAGCAAGGATATCGGATGACCATTTTAAGCAGCGTCATCAAAAATGATTCGTATCTTTACGAAAGACGTTTGAAGAAGGTATGGCCCGGTGGGACGTCTCGTTGCTTTTTCTGGAATCCAGACACTGATAGCGTGCAATGAGGCGGCGACGTACCACCCTCCGGTACAGCCCCTGACGATGACAGTCCAGGGCCAGCTGGTACAGCTCATCGTAACGGATATCTTTGTGCGCCACGATCCAGTCCTTAACTGACTGCTGCAACGTGTCGCTGGTCTGGCTGAGCGCAACAAGATCCATGCCTCTTACCGGCAGGGAAGGAATATTATCCGGGAAATGGTATCGTCCGGGGATTCTGAGGGCTGGCGAACCTGCCAGATAAAAGATGCCCGTCACCACCAGCAGTAACAGTGTTCCCGTGACTGCCAGTAGCACTGCACCGGACTCCGGCCGCAGTTCCAGCGTACTGACGATGATGAAACCGAAACTGGCGGCCCAGACAAGCAGGATCCACATTAGGCATGGCCGGTTAACGGTGATTCTGGTTTTATGGTGCTCATTCTCGCGGGTAATGATGTCCTGCACCATGTGCCGGATGAGCGTGATATCACTCTCTGGAGACATCGTGGTGCCCCTCCTTTTTTCAGCTCAGAGAAAAAGCGTTACGGTAGAGAAGCTGCCAGTAATGAAGCCGTTGCCAGAAATACTGACGCATCGTGACGGGCTGTTCCCCTTCAAGTTCGCTTATTTTATGCTCCGGTGTGCCATCACAGCTGAGGCACATGGCATGAAAAGCGGCCATGTCTGCGGTGATACGTTGCTGCTCTTCGACAGAAAGCGGGACAAAATTTTCCATCATACATATCCTCCTGTTTGCGGCGATCTCATACAAAAAGAACGGATGCTGATGTTAAGTCAGGTCTCCGGCAGAAGCCGGTACGGTTTGTTTGTGAACTAAAAACTACTCCCCGGAACCGGTATTGTAAAATTTGCCTTACCACCAGGGCGGGAGCGGACGCAGGTTATGACCCTGCCTGATACTGGCAGGTCTCCTGCAAGGTGTTTCCCTGCAGGAGAGGTAATCAATTTCCCTGGTGTAATGACGCAAACACTAACCCACTGTAAAAAAGTATCTTTATGTTTAATAGTCACCATATAGGCACTATCTTAAACCAGTTTAAACTCTTTGATGGTTAATTACACTACCTTATTGCATCTTTATGACTACGGTAGGTTTATGGCAGAGCCATTTTTGAAAAACAGAACGCGGTTTACATCTTCTCTGGACAATCGACTTGTGCCGCTTTTCAATGCGTTAGCGCAAAAGACTCGCATTCCCAAGAGCCGGTTACTGGATGAAGCCATTGAGGATTTATTGAAGAAACACGATGTCGCGGACAGTTTAAAAGAGAAAATAACGACTTGATCGTCATGCTCTGATACCAGGCACAGGCGAATTTTTATTCCCCGGAAATGACATGCCGGTGTGGTGCCTGTTATGTTGCTCCGGGTCTCAACCCTCATCTCTTTGTGTTGCCGGATACAATTAAAGTAAGCGTAAACTGACCACCATATTTAGCCATTAAGCCAGTGATGGTAACTTAGCTTGACACCTGTTTATGTGTAAGCATACGTTCAGTGCCGTCTGGCAGAACATGAAATTACTGACAGGATCGTGTCCAATGAAAGCTGTATAGTTAAATTAATGGTTTCCTGATAGATTTCCGCGTTTCTGTTGTCGCCTAAAAATCACTCACTTGAACTGTGATCATTAATTCCCCCCTTGTAGTTTTTCAAAATGGGCCTACAATAAGGCCCACAGTGATAGAGCGTCGTGTGATTTCTCCTTGTTTTTTAGGGAGTTATAGTCCGAAATAGGATTCTGCACGACCCACCAATTTCAGCATTTAACTCAGATGCTGAACGTGAAGGATAACGTTGCGACAGCAACGGCCCGAAGGGCGAGGCGAAGTCGAGTCATCCTGCACGACCCACCATCCTGAATGATG
>OJKH01000355.1_pt1 | contig 20592 bp, 26 predicted proteins | sample 1596471 | NCBI WGS metagenome assembly OJKH01 (sample SAMEA4350108, study PRJEB24818) | metagenome | biome: human; feature: gut; material: faeces | place: Denmark | collected 2013-09
ACGCTGGATTGCAATCGCCAGTTACTTTATAATCCCTCGCCACGGCCCCTTAGCTCAGTGGTTAGAGCAGGCGACTCATAATCGCTTGGTCGTTGGTTCAAACCCAACAGGGGCCACCAAATTTTAGCTTTAAAATCATATAATTAAGCCACTCACGCGAGTGGCTTTTTTCTTATATCGTTATTGAGTGGCGATAAAATGGCGGTGCATTTTTTACCGCCACTTTTCAGATCACATAAAAAAACCCGCTCGCGGCGGGCATTTTTTGAAATTTTTTCAGAGCCATAGCGGGCTCTGACCACCAACTGTCGGATGAGGCGGGGCCGGGATTATCGTTCCTGGCGTAACAATAAAACGTTCCACCGATTCCATCGTTACGAACGTACAACTGCAATTTATGTTAGTACATTGGTGGTAACGCTCTTTGGTGTTCTCACTTAGATAGCGACTGGTGCGCGCATGTGCCGCGTGCTGGCATTTTGGACAATGGAACATTACTACACTCCCCGGCTCACACAATGTGAATAAATGATACACAATAATTCACCAAAAGCGAAAGATATTCATAGTTAGTTGATAAGGATGCCCATGAAACTCTTAAAAATAACGCTTCTATGTACTGTCGCAGCCCTTTCAAGTAGAGCCTTTTCACAAAGCATTGATGCACAAATTTTAATGAAAAGTCTTAAACCGTGGCAGCCCGTTGGAATTGAGGTTAAGACGGACTCAGTGAAAATAAAGTTACCAACTGCCACTGTAACCTCGGATGCATATGAAGCACTGATATCATCCGGTGTCTGCACTCCTGTTTGGGTTAAAAGTGCCCCTGAGGGATATCTCAAAAACACCAAAGAGATACATGTCGTTAATAAATTTTCAGCGCAGGGCTATACGTTTGAAACCCCTCTGATTACATGTAAAAAGATGGGTGCGCTGATGGACGATGAAGCAAAGACTTTGATGTATGAAAACACCCACGGCTACGTTTCAAAATGAAGATGACAACAACCCGTTTGGTTACGGGTTGTTTTCCTTTTTAAGCATCCACAGCATCATATTCCACATCAGACAACCTCACCTCAAGCTCTAGGCTCGTCGTAAAGCCGCTTTTACTCAGGTAGTGCATAACTTTAGTGATTGTCCAAGATTGCTCGTCTATGACGCGCTTAAAGCCTTTAACCTGTACCGGCGTCTCTGGATAAAGATCAGCCCGCCCCGTCGCCAGCCTGATAGAAAACTCAGCAACTCCACGTTGCAGTTTGTCCCATTTTGCCTGGGCTGCTCGCATCGCCTGCGCTTTGGTTGAAAAAATTGTCGTCAGGGCGAACACGTTGTCATCCTCGCCGACCATGTATTCACCTTCCCTGGCTTCCGGTGTCTTCACCGCTTTTTTCTTCGTTACCGGTTTGGCTTTTGGGTGCTGTAGCGCACGTAAATGTTGCTCTTTCGGTTTCCGCTTTAACGTCACCTTTTGCTTTTGTGGTTTCGGGTCTTTGGTGTGTAACCATTTTGCCGTGACACCGGTATATGCCCCACGGTCGGCAATCGAAAACTGATGCCTGTCGCCATCGCCGCGCGTGATAGTGACTTGTGGAATAGCCTTTCCACTGGCTGTTAACCCACGCCCGGCTTTCAGAAAAAGCAACTTTCCCGCTTTTACCGAAACCTCACCACCGTTTCGTTCGGCGAGACGAGTCAAAAATTTAGCATCCGATTCCTGTGACTGGTCGATATGCGGGATTTTAATTCCCGCCAGTTCAGGTATGACTCTCGATGTCAGTTTGTTACGCGTCGCTATCGCCGCCACAATTTCGCCTAAAGTCTTGTCATGCCATGACTCTTCTCGCCTGGAATTTAACGTTCCCCGAAAATCGGCACTACGTGCACGGATTGTCACGCTATCTGGCGCGCCATGATGCTCAACCTCATCGACAGTGAAAGAGCCCTTGTTAATTAACGCAAACCCTTTCCATCCCAGATAAAGCGTCAGCACAGCACCACGTAACGGCAACTCGACAAGCCCGTCAGCGTCATCGAGCTCAATATCAAGCTGGTCTGCCTCAAATCCGCGGTTATCGGTCATCGTCAGACTCATTAAGCGGTTACTGATATTGCCGGTAATATCTTTGCTGTCGAGCATCAGCATAAAATCGGGCGTCAGGACGCCACCCGCATTCAAATTCAGCATATCCAGCATCAGCTAATCCCCACCAAGCCAGACACTGACGAAGCCATATTTTCCGCCTTACCAATAAGTGCATTGGCCTGTTCGCCAATATCGCCATACAGCGCCGCGAGTGATTCATCCACGCGGGTGAGCGTCAGCGTGAAATCAATTTTTCTCGCCGTGCCGTCAGCAAAAAACAGGCTCCCTGTCTCGCTGATATTATTGATGACGTACATACCATAAATAGTGCCGGTGCCATCCAGTAACGGCCAGGCGCGCCCTTCGTCAGCCATTAAACGAATAGCTGTCATCGTCAACTTTCCGCCGGTGATCTCCGGGTATAACACACCGGCCAGGGTAATTCTTTCTTCCCCCGGCCCCAGATACTGGAAAGAATCCCGTTTACCTACGCGTGAGTTTGATGGCCACAGATATTCGGCATCGCGTTGCATCGTCTGGTGTGGCAACGTCTGGCGCATAAAAACAAACATACCGAGTGCAAGCATCATTTCTCGTTACCTCCTGTCAGTCGTGGTTCATGCTGGCCCGCTGACGAGCACGCTTGTCACGCTCAAACTTTTCGAGCGCATCCTGTAGTTGACGATCGAGCTGCGTGCCGTTCCCGCTACCATGAACGGAAATGTGATACTCGCTTTTGCTCTGGTCGATGTAAGAACGCCCGGCAGGTGCGGTGACTGGTTGGTATGCCTGATAGCCGCTATAAGTACTGGTAGCCGGGATATAAGAGTTACCCTGCGTGGCTGCGTTTGCTTTTGCGGCAGTCTGATCAAGCGTACTGGACTCTTTGTTGATTATGCCGAGCTTCTCAAGTACCCAATCAATACCGCTGCGCAGCTTATTGAATGCTGTAAGCGGTAAAGTAAGAGCGTCAGCCAGGCGCTGACCAAACAACACACCGGCATCTCGGAAACTGTTTAACGTTTCCTGCGATGATTTAACCGGCGCAATCAGATTGTTAAACCAGTCCCATGCGGCTTTAAGTTTTCCGCCTAGCCAGTCAAACATCGGTTTAAGCGGTGCAAATAGTTCTGCTATTGGCGCGAAGGCCGTGCGCAATCCTTCCATCACACCGCCAAAAAACGCGCTGATGGGCTCCCAATATTTACGGATGAGCAATGCCCCGGCCACTATTGCGGCCACGACAGCAACAACCGGCCAGGAGATTGCGCCAATTGCAGTAACGACGCCACCGGCCACCGTAGTAAATACGGTACCGAGTGCCGTCGCAGCGGCAATGATGGCATTTACACCGGTTATCACCGGCCAGGCAATCAGTCCTATAGCCCCAATCATCCCCACGACCCCGATCGCCACAGCGGTAATCACCCCCAGCGTCTGCGCGAGCTCTTTATTTCGCTGGATCCACTTATCAAGTTTGAGCACGTAGCCGGTAGCGGTTTGCACCAGTTTACGTAAAGAGGACTCCTGCTGGTCAAAAAGGTCAGTACCTACAGCCTCATATGCCGACTGAAACTCTTTAAAGTCGCCGCCGAGGTTTTCCTGCATAACCTTAACTAGTTCCTCCGTCTTACCGTCAGAGGCTTTAAATGCAGCCGTGAGCTTGTCCAGCTTTCCTGATTGAGCCGCGTTCATCAAAACAGCGGCGGCAGAGCTGGCCTCTTCACCAAATATCGTTTTCATGTATTCAGCGCGCTGACCGGTTCCCAGTTTATTTTTATCAAAACTGGCCTGCATTTCCTTCAGGATGGTAAAGATCGGGCGGGTATTCCCTTTACTGTCTGCCGTTTTAATTCCAAGCTCTTTAATCGCCGCGTAGGCTTGCCCGGTCGGTGCCTGGAGTCGACTTAAAATAGCGCGACTACCCGTACCAGCCATTGATCCCGTAATTTTCGCATCATGTAGGGCGCCAACCATTGCAGCGGCTTCCTCAATGCTGACACCGGCATTTTTCGCCACCGGCGCAGCATATGTCAGCGCATCACTAAGCCCGTCAAAATCTGCGGCGGTTTTATTCATTGTCATCGACAGGACATCACCGATGTGAGAGACCTGCTCGTTAGTAAGCTGGAAAGCTGATTTCATCCCCATCAGCAAACCGGCGTTTTCTTCCATTGTTCGACGGTTAGCAAGCGCCATATTAAGTGTGACGGGCGTCGCCGCCTGAATCGCTGCCGCGTCTCCGCCTGCTTTCGCAATGATAATCTGAGCACCGGCCGCATCATCGGCAGAGGCGGCTGTATTGTCACCCAGCAGTCGGGCCTGCTTTCGCAACGCAGTCATTTCTGCGGAGTCTTTCGCCACGCCGAGTACAGCCTGTAACTCGGAGTTTTTCTGCGCAAAATCATAACCCGGTTTCATCAGTGCAACACCGGCCAGCGTGCCTGTCGTCGCCATACCGACACCGGCGGCCCCCATTGCTGCCGCATTTCCGGCCAGCTCCTTACCGGCCTGATATCGCTGCTTAACCGCATTGAGCTTTGCCTGTTGCGCGCTGACCCGCGCCAGCGCTTCACGCTGACGATTGAGCTGTGCTATCGTTTCGCTAATGTTGGTTTTTAACCGGCGTTCATCCGCGGCCAGGGTACGGGTATTTATTCCCGCCTGGCTGAGTTCCTGCCGCTGGCGCTGTACAGCCTGCCGTAAGCTGTTGTGTTTAAGCTGTAGCGCGGCGGCGCTTTTTCGTGCCGCGTCCATCGCCTGCGCCTGCGCGCGGGTAGGCTGCTCCGTATTTTTGAACTGGATCGCCAGCGCGGCGGCTTCCTGTTTAGCTTTCTTCAGCTCCTGACCGGTAACGGCGAGTTGCGCGCTGGCCTTGCGAAATCCGTCAATACGGGATGCCTGACCGTTAAGCTCACGCAATGATTTTTGAGTGTCCCGGATATCACCAGACAGCGTTTTACTCGCTGTCTGGATGGTTTTAAACGGGCGGGTCGCCTGGTCAACAGCCTTGAGTAAAACCTGCAATTTAACGTCGTTACTCATTCGTGTTTCCGCTTCGCTGTAGCGCCTTTTCGCGCCAGGTGGTGAGCTCGGTCAGGCTCATGGGATATAACTCTGATGGTGGCCAGTGAAAAATCACCGCGACATCCGCCATCAGGTCATCGACCGACATGTCTTTCGGGAAATTTAATCCGCCAAATTCGGCGACAAAAAACCGATCACCTTTGTTGCCAGCGCCATCAGGTCGGGTAAATCCATCATGACGACATCCGATTCGGTAAGAGACGGACTAGTCATACGCGGCAGCACTTTAATCAGGGCATCCACTTCAGAGCGCGCAACGTCTGCCAGGCTGACACCGCGCAGGGTTCCGGCGTTAGGCTTCATCAGGGTGATTTTTTCGATGACCTGCTCGCCGCGTTTGATGGGGTTTTCCAGGGTGACGATGTTTTCTTTGCTCATGAGTTTCTCACTATTTACGGATTCGGGGTTAACCGGCCAGACATGCTGGCCGGGGAAAAATTACAGGCCGATATTGCGGCGGTGCTGGTCGAGTCGGTCGACGCCGTTCACCTTCTCAATCATGTTGAGGACGTCGATTTCTACCAGCTCTTTACCGTTCATGGTCAGCTTGTAGTACGTGCAGACCAGCGATAATTTGCTGCTGGTATCCTCGCCCTGTTTGCTCTCGCCGTTATCGACTTCCTTCACCTTGAAACGGGTCTCAACTTCCACCGCCACGGTTTCGCCGGTATCGTCCCGCTGGTAAGAGCCTGCATAGCGCAGTAGCGTCCCGGTACCGACGGCACCATAAAGCGACCAGATCGCATCATCAGGGAAGCCGCCGAGGGAAATCTCCATCGCCAGCGCGTCATCGTCGAGGCCGAAATCGACAGGGGCTGAGCCTGACATCCCGCCGCCCCGGTAATTTTCCAGCTTACGGGTCAGCTTTGGCAGGGTGACGGACTCGATAACGCCGAGATAGCTGACGCCATCCAGAAACGTGTTCAGATATTTGAGCTTGCGCGGCATTGCCATTGGTCAGGGCTCCTTAATTGCTGTTAACCGATGACACCAGATTCGCCAGGTATTTATCGGTAATGCGCTGGCGTAGCGTCAGGTTTTCGAGAGGGGGAACCGGCGTATAGTCGTAATCGATATACAGTTTCCCGGCTTTGAGGGTCGCCGCGTCGTTGGCCGATTCATCAAACCAGCAGGTCGCATCGACGATATAGCCCGCCGTTTTCATCTCGCGGAATTTCGCATTGATACCCGCAACGATGTCCTTAATCAGCGTGGCAGTGATCGGCTTGTCGACCGCCCACATGTGACCAGCGGCCATTGTGTCAGCGATAACCTGCGCGGTGCGGGTGTAGTTCTCGAACAAGAACAGCGGGTCATCGGAGCAGCAGCGGTTGCCCCAGAAACGGAAACCGTCTTTACGAATGAGCGTGGTAACGCCTGCCTCGTTAAGCAGGTCGGCATCGGTGCCGGATTCCTGCAAATCCCAGAAGACCGACGCGCTGATGCCGGTGACGCCATTCACGCCAACGTTTGACAGAGTTTTGTGCCAGCCGGTGTCCTGGTCGATTTTGGCGCGCAGGCCCAGCGCGCGGGCGGTCGCCCAGGCGGTCTCTGTCGCGTTCGCCGTGGTATCCCATGCCAGAAAATCCGGCCAGATAACCATCAGCTCACGCTGGCTGAAATTCTCGCGATAGAGCATCGCCTCGGAAATGTTCTTACAATCCCATGCGCTGATATAGCCAAAGGCGCGCAGCTTCTGGCAAATCGGCGCGAGGGCGGTCGCCACCTCAAGGGAATCGAGGCCCGGCACGCCAAGGATGCGCGGTTTAACGCCGGTGACGGCCTCCGCCGTGAGCAGCGCTTTCAGCCCGGTGTAATTGCCGCTTTCGTCGGTACCGCCGATGATATTAGAGATAGTCTGCGCCTCGGCATCGTCGCCGGTACCTTCGGCAACGCGCACAACAACAATGACCGGTTTCGACTGGTCGGCGATTGCCTGGAGGGATGCGGCCAGGGTGCCTTTTGTACCCGCTTTCGCAATGGCGCTTTGCACACTGGTAATCAGTACGGGCTTATTAAGTGGGAAGGTGGCGGCATCGGCATCGCTTGCCGTGCAGACCATGCCGATAATCGCCGTTGATACGGTGGAAATGACGCGGGTGCCGTCGTTAATCTCGACAACCTGGACGCCGTGATGAAAATCGCTCATCCGTTTAACTCCGTGGTTAAGGGTGAGATTATTTTCAATCGTGGTGGAAAGGGTGACGAGTCATCCCCGCTGTAACAGGGGTGGTACAACAGGAATGACCGTCACAGGTCAGGCAACACGGCTCCAGCACATCAGCAGGGTGTGGGCCTCAACCACGTTGATTGATTTCCCTTCACCGAGGTTATCGGTTTTGCCGGTGGTCGTGTGTTTGTGGGCTGGTACCGTAACTTCGTGATCGTGCTCTCCGGCGTCATCGGTCACACCTAGCTCTTTCGGGTTAAAGAGCTGCCGCACATCGCCGCCAATCTCCCAGGGGTCGTCCTTACCGGCCACACCACCATGATTGTGTTTACCGTTTTTCGTTGTGGTCAGTTTCTTTTCAGGCAGCTCATCGGTTTCGCCGGTCACATCAATCTGTACAGCGGGCAGGTTAGCCTGCTGGAGTGTGACAGTATCGCTGCCGCCTGTCTGCCCGACGTCCGAACCGTCAGCCTTGCCGACGCGGATCGTTTTGTTTTCGCCTGTGTACACCCATTGCGACCACGGCCAGCGCTCATTGGGATTGATATTCTGGTTAAAAAAGCGGGTGGTGCCCACCGGGTTATCATCTTCCCAGAAATCACGCTTTGCCGCTGTAATGGCATCAGTAATAGTCCGCTGAATATCGTTATCAAGCTGGCCTGCAACTTTATCTGTATAATCTTTTGCCTCAGATTTTGCTCTAAGCACTTCACTTGCTGTGGCAATGATGACCGCCGGATCAGTTTTAAGCACTACGTCAGCGGTTCTGGCGACTGAAATCCAGATGTTAAGCGCCTGAAGCCTCCCTGCCCCCTGATTCAGTAGCGGTTTATATGATGGAGGAATACTTGCAATCGCAAGGCACACACCGTCATCATCATACAAAGCCGCTTCCCGCAGCCAGAACCCTCCGACCTCGGGCAGCATAATCATTTCCGTGCGGATCACGTTTTTTGCCTGGTCAGCAATAACCACGCGATTCAGGGGCGCGCGATACAGTTCGTTTACCAGTCCGGTGAATTCGCGGGTCGGTACAATTTCAGCACCCGCGCCATCCCCAACGGCCATTTCAGCAAAGCCGACCTGCTCTCCGGTTAACGCTGCCTGAGCAAATCGCTCTTCCCCGTGCTCAGTTAAAATCGCGTAATAAGCCATATGTCACCTTCCCGGAAGCCAGATTCACAGCGAATTATTCAGCTGTCGGCGTTTTGCTGACAGCCAGCCAGTAACCGACGTAATTTCACTGTCCGTAAGTGGACCGGAAAAAATGCTCATTTCACGCAGTGAACCTGAAAATATGGTGGTTCGCCCGGCCTGACCGGAGTTCGAAAGGTACCCACCCAGCCCCACGACCGCAGCCGGCGTCACGATGTTTTTACCGTCTGCCCCCGTAAATGCAGGTTTAGTGACTACTACGCCATCATTCAGTTTTGTTCTGATAGTCTGATTGACGTAATCCAGCTCAACAAAAATGACGTTATAGCCCTCTGTCAGGCCATTCATTCCCACCTGTTCAGCCACTTCATCCGCCGATGAATGTCGTGCAATTACACTGAAACTGTTATTTGCCGTGAACTGAAGACGAATCATCGGGACATTGCTGCCAAGGCTGTTCATCATGCCGATATGAAATATAGCGCGGTACCCTGATGAATAGTCAGTTGACTCCGCCTTGACCAGCATGGCAAATGAGAGCGCCGACTTATCAGAAAACTGCTCCGGATTCAGTACCCGATAGGCATTGATGGTATTGACCGCAAAGCCTTCGGGGCTGAATTTCAAAACATTAATTCCTTTTTCTGTCTCCAGCTGGCAAACACGAGTGCGGGCAGAGGTGTCAATGGACGGATAAACCTGACCATTCTGATAATCATTTATTGCTTCGACACCGTAATCTGACATAGTAACATTGTCAGCACCAAGCCAGTTAATACACTTCTGCCGCGAGAATGGCAGGTCATCCAGCGTCAGAATGGGATTTTTGAGCGCGGCACCACGCATTTTAATAATCGACGTCATTTTTTCCTCACACGTTAATCAGCACTGCATCTAAATCAAAGTCGCGATAGGCGTTATAAACACCACGCAAATACACAACGGTGTTTGTATCCTGATATTTCAGCACGCCACCACTCTGGTAATATTCACGAAAAACAAGTGGGCGGCATATTTTTCGACCGTCGGTCACTTCATCAATAATGGTTCCGCTCCAGTTTTCACCATCGAAGGTATAGCGGGTTATTCTGCCCATAGCCGGGACTTTCGCCCAGCTGCACACAAGGACATCTGAATCTGAAATAATCGTCCCGCCTGGTACGTAAAATGTCGCGTCATCATCGTTCATTGGAGATCCGCAATCGCCAACGTCGTAGATTACGGGCTCTGAACCTGAAAACTTCGACAATTTCATCCGACGATAGGAATAGTTTTTCGCATTAAACTCGGCAATGAGAAACAACAGCGATGCGCCATCATCTTTAACCTCAAAAAGCCGTTTTGTATTTGTCGCCAGCGAGGCTTCAAAAACAACGTCAGGAATTTCGCTGCCAAAGGGGTTAACGTAGGCGTCAGTGGTCACATCAGCAAGCAGTACGTCACCCGCGTAGTTAACCAGTGACTTACTGTCCCATTTAACTTTCATGTACAGCACCCGCGTATCCGTTGATCGAGGGTGCTGCTGAATGGCGATGTGTACCGCTTCACCATCTGCGCTCTGGCAGCTGGTCATATACAAATCATAGCCGCCGATAAACGGATTTGACCGCCAGGTTTCTCCGTTATCCGCCGAGTGGTGCACAACCCACCGGGCGGAGTTTGTCGAACCACGACGCGCGAATACCAGAATTTCATCCTGATTATGTGGGTTACGGTATGACTGTGCATACGTCATATTCGACGTGTCCGACACGGTTTCCGGCCCGGTTAAATTTGCCGGATCAAGCGTTAAGGATTCCCATTTACGCAGCCAGACGGTCGACCCCGAATGGTCGGCCTGAAAAATCATGATGGGTTTTTTGGCGCCAGCTCGCGTATCAAGCAAAATTGATGGTGCGTCGTGGTCGTCCGTTGATGCCGTATTGCCCAGGACTGCCGCGCGCGGGCCAAACTCATAGCACCCAAATTTGCCGCGCTCTCCCTGACGGCGGCAGATTGCCAGATTCCCCAGAATACGTTCTGGCGCAGTCGTCCCAAGTCGTACGCCACTGAAAAAATAATCCCGCCCGAATTTCACCGCAACGTTGTTAATCCACTGGTTATAACCAATTTCTGACACAAGTTCCGCATCATAAAACTGTGGTGAAATAACCGGCGAAGACGTTATTACCGCCGTCGAGCCGGCGCTGTCGTCTTTAGCCGCCCCGTGGGGAATACCTGAATCATCTACCCAACGCAAAACATTTCCGTTTTCGTCCAGCTCAACATGAGCCACGCCCGGGATTGAATCCACCGAATAAGCCAGGTCTGAACCATATTTCAGGGAAAGAGCGGGAACATGGGTTTGCTCATCGTCACCGAACATAATGACGCCAGTTTCATCGTCCTGTAAAAGGAATGAAACACCTGGCATCACACTGTTATAAAGACGTGAAGTCACATATCCGCTAACATTATCCAGCTGTCCGGATGACGGAATATCCAGAAACGCCACAGCTTCGCCGCCGTCATTCCGGTAATAACTGATTTTATCCTCATGGATCACATAAAACGCCTGACCGTTATCGGTAATACTCAGCCCCTTATGCAATCCCTTGGGGTCATCCGAATCTGGTCGAACCGCTGGCGCAGTTAACAGTGAGGACGCGATATTTTTACCTGTCGGAACCGGCACCCCTGAAATATTTTTATATTCAGCACACCATAAAAGCGGATTTTCGCTACGAACAGAAAACAATCCATCGGCGGGGATAATTCCCTCATCAATCGCTTTTTGAGCTGCCGCCTCGCTGGCATAGGGCATATCACCTGATTTAATCAGTGAACTGGTGGCATCGATTTTATCCCGAAGAAATTCTGTTCGGTTAACAAGTTTCTCCGTCTGAATATTTACCAGTCCTTCTTTTCCACCTGCTACTTTATCGCTGCGAGTGATTAATGGGATATCATTTTCCCATTTTACAGATCCGTTAATTGTCGACATTTTTAATCCCCGGAATAGTAATAATTGCCGTCATAACTGGCGACCTCATCAAAATAAATACTGTCATCAGGAAGATAACCCTTTGGATAAACCGTGATTACTTCGCCATCAAACGCCGCTGTGCCAATACTGGCAATACTGTCTGTGCTGGCTGATAATGTTAGCTGAGATATATGCCGACTGACTGGCTTCGCGTCGCCAATAATCCGCTCCAGCTCTTTAATCATCGGCTCAGTGATGCCGATATCATTGAGGTCAATCTCAAGGCGGAAAGTCCCGGCAGGGTCGGCCACCTTCCACCACTCCTGGAGCGTCATGCTGTAGCCCAGCGTTTCAATCACCCGGCGAACGGCGGCGACGGTTCCCTTGCGTTGGTGGATCCAAAACGCATCACTGACAGCCTGGCGCTTTTCAGTTTCTGACCAGGTTTCCTCCCAGCGGTCGACAGAAAACGCCCACGCCAGATAGGGCAGGAATTTCACCGGACATTTCCACGGATTCCACAAATCTCGCAGCGGCACAGATAAATCGCTGATAGAGGCGCATGCTGCGGCGGCTCGCTGTTCCAGCAGAGATGACCCGTTCGCCATCAGCGAATTATTCATCCGAACCCCCGATAATGACGCGGGCGTCAGTGCAATAAGCGGCCTGCGTTTTATCCAGCACCACATCGGCCAGCGGTGCGCGCAGCTCGACGCGCTGGACCCCCTGCACATGCAGCGCGGCGTAAATCGCCGACATTCGGATGTCACGACCGAGGCGGCGCTGCTCCGTGATATAGGCAGTTAACTGCGCTTTTGCGGCAGCAAGAATCGGCTCGGTCGCCGGGCCGGGGTACACATACAGCACCGCGTCGATCGCATAATTGACGATTTCAGCCGAGACGACTGTCAGGCGGTCAGCGACCGGTCGTACACTCTCATCATTCAGCGCGGTACTGACGGCCATCAATAAATCATCCGACGCCGTGCCGTCACCTTCCCGCGACAATACCGCGATAGTGACCTCTGCTGGCGCCGGGCTATTAGCCGAAGCATCCGCGACACGTCCGTCGGCACTCAGGGCGTGAAATTCATAGGCACCGGTCGGCCCGGCAACACTCATGCCCTCAAATGCCGCCGGGATGCGCTGGCGTAAATCACTGTCGGATTCCAATACCGCATCTACTGGCGGGATTTGGGTATCGTCTCCGGGGGTAATGACCAGGCGTTCAACGTTATTATTTGCCGCGAGCTGGTCGAGGTCGTTTTTGATGGCATAGGCCACCATTCCGGCTTTCGCCGCCTCGTTAATGCGCTGGCGTAAAATCACCTCGCGATAGGCATTCTCTTCGAGATATTTCACCAGTGGCTCTGACTCCAGCGTCAATGTCCTGGCGACCGCTTCCTGCTCGTCTTCCGGATACAGTGAAATCAGTGTGGCTTTGCGCTCGGCGAGGATGGTTTCAAAATCCAGCGTTTCCACCACATCAGGCGCGGGGAGCTGGCTCAGGTCGATAACTGCCATAGATTCAACTCACAGGAATGGTTAAGGAAAGGCTCTCGCCGGTATCGGTGATTTGGCCGGTCACGTCGACGACCATTTGCCCGTTAAACTGCCGCGCTGTGGTGATACTGGTCAGCCTGACACGTGGTTCCCACTTCAGGATCGCCATGTAGCACGCCGCCATAATTTGCAGCTCAAGCGCCGGGGTCTGAGGCTGGTCTATCATCTGCGACAACAGCGAGCCGTATTCACGACGCATGACGCGGGAGCCGACGGGCGTGCGCAGGATATCCCCGATGCTCTGGCTGATATGGTCAACGTCTGAGATGCTTTCACCGGTCGCGCGGTTCATGCCGAGATAACGCGCTGTCATAGTGGTTCCCCCGTTTCTCCGCCGCTGTCGCCAGGGTGCTTATGGGTGTGGAGCACCTTGCCGTTAGAAGAGAATGAGCCGCCGCTGTGCTCGATATCACCGGACATCTTGCCGCCTTGCTTCACCTCCAGCGTGCCGGTCGTCAGCTTATTGGTGCAGATCACCTCCGGTGAATCGAGGGTGACGCGAGTCGAGGCTTTGACCAGCACCACCGGCACGCTGACGGCAACCGAATCGGATGCGGTCACATCGGCGGTTTTAATGCCGGTGACGGTCAGCGCGCCGGTTTCCGGCTCATAACTCATAACGGCACCGTCGGGAAACTCAACGTGCCAGGCATCCGCCGAGGCCGACGGCGCGGGGTTGTCGTCGGAATAAATACCCGGCAAAACAAAAGCGGTATCGAGCTCACCGCCCACGGCCAGAATCATCACCTGCTCACCAATGGAGGGTGCCCACCAGGTGCGCGAGCGCCCGGCCCGATGCGTCAGCCACTGGAGCCAGTCGGTATAAATGCCGCCGGTCTGCACGCGACAGCGCCCGGCGTCGAGGTCAGTTTCGACGACGATGCCGGTGCGGATCATGTTGCGTATCGCGCGGGCGAGTTCCTGGATAGATGCGAGAGTATTCATAGGGGAAAGGATGCCGCCGGGGTGTTCCGGCGGCAATGTAAGGCAGTTTGTCTAGCTACAGCACAACAGACATTATCAGTCGTTATATACCTTTTTTATTATCTCCATGCATTCTGCATGTGCGTCTTTATGTTCAGCAAATTCTTTATTCAAAAATAAAAAGAATGCTTTCCCCACTTGAGGCATTTCAATAAAAATAAAATCATCTACCTTGTGAAAAAAGTGAAAGCTTTTATTTGTAGTGTTAAAAACCAATAATGAATTGTACTTATTTGCCTTTCTTTTCTTAGTTAGCACCCTGCGACTTCTTCTTATGGTATTGAACACATCATTTGGGGTCGTATCAATCTCTCCCCAGAACATTGCCACAGGGATATTAGATAAAAAAGGGATATACTCACCTCCTTTGTATCGCAAGAATTGAGAACGCAAATCCATTATCTGTAATTTAAACGCAATATATTGCAACCACCATATTATACAATCCACTTCATAATTATTTAATTCCGAACCATCCTTTTCCAATAAAAATCGCTTAAGATAATCTTCAAAAGCACCAAGCAAATCAGAGTTGCATGTCTTGCATGCCGGAACAGTCATCTTTATGTAATTAGACGACTGATTGTTTTTAGTATTTATCAGGAATTTCTCTGGTCTTCCCTCAAATGACCATTGAGGCAACACGTGTTCCTTTGTAATTTCATTATCGCTACCACAAAGAATACATATTTCAGTTTTATGGTTGCTAATAACCTTATTCATTACCGCACTTTGTGATTCTTTTATTTTATGCCTCAGCAAACTAAATTTCTTATCCATTGCGAACTCACCACATTATTTGTTTTTAGACAAAAATATTAATAACTCCTTTTCAATCAATTGTATAGAGTCATCATCAAAACCCAGAAGCTGGCGCTGTGGGTACTCGACGGCGGCGCTTTTGGGGGATGGCTTATCTTTAAGTCCGAGTTGATGCACGCGGGCGATGCGCTGCACTTTCCCGGTAAATTCCACCACCGCCGCGCTGTCGTTACCGCTCGCTTTCATATAGCGATTGGTGCGCAGCTTCGCAAACATCTCGCGCTTAATCCGGCCTTTCTTTGCCCTGACGGGCTGGCGCTTACGCGGGGCAAATGGCAAACCGTCCGGCGCTTTTTGCGATTTAATGCGCTGTTGTTGCCGCTGGCGCAGTTTCTTCGCAATATCGGCGGTCATCCGACGACGCCCGGCGGGGGAAAGGGCCGCTATCAATCCGGCGAGCTTGTCCTCAAAGGGTTTGAAGTCATTCATCCCATTTACTCACCAGTTCGCCATTACTCCACATCTCGACAGGGCTCGTCACCGGCTCCGGCGGTGGCGGCTCCGGGATGTTCTCAACGTACATTGCGCCGTCGACCTCGTTGACCAGCGTGCGCTCGGTCAGCAACAGGCTGATGCTGACATCGAGGCTGCTGTCGTTATTAATGTCAGCGTACCAGGCAAATCCTTTTTTTCGCCCCTCGTCGGTTGTCATGATGTCCGGCTGATTGACGCGCAACCAGGCCATAATCGGCACAAACAGCAGGTCAATATCGTCGGTAAAATCCGTGACCACGATGTTAAGCGTGTACCGCTTTTCAAACGACAGGGAGCGCGCCAGCGTCGCCGTATTGTTGCCATCGTCCAGGCGAAGGCAAAGCATATCGGGGTTAGTACGCAGTACCGGCACCGCATCAGTTAAGGCTTTTCGCAGACTGTTGGGCTTTTGCATCGATTTCATCCTGGCATTGTTTAACCGTATCGACCTGGATTGCGCAGCTTTTCAGGGCGTTTTCGAGCTGGCGTATATCCGCACTCAGGTCGCCATTAGTCACCGGGTCGCTGCCCGGCATCGGGCAGGGGCTGACCTTCGGGCAGGCGTTGTAAACAATCACCGGCGGCGTTGGTACAGGCGGCGCGCTGGTGCAACCGGCGCACAGCATCAGGTAAATCAGCGCGATACCAGCGGCGAAACGCGTCATTTTCATTGAGTAACCTCGTGATAGTTTGTTCACGCCTGAAGGCCAGCAGGTTAGCCGCGGTGAGTTTGTCCCGCATGGCAACCTGCGCCAGCTCTTTGCGCTGCGACTGCTCTGCGGCAACGTTGAGCTGATTTTTCAGCATGATGATGGTGGTTTTCTGCGTACCGGCGACCCGGTTCGCACGTTCAAATGAGGCCCGCAAATTGCTGTTATCGTGTCGCATCCACAGCAGACCCGCACAGGCCAGCGCCAGCAGGATAATGACTATTTTCATGCGGATAAGCCTCCAGCCTTGCGCCACACTGCGACCAGTTTGTCGAGGCTGTGCTCACGCTGACCGTATCCGGCACCCGGCAATGAAGCCCAGATATTGCGACAGCGGGAAATCGCGCGCTCGATGCGCCCTTGCTGCAAATCTTCCAGCGCGCCACGCTCCCGAATAAGCTGAATGGCGAGCCTGTCCTGTGAAACCGGGCTGAAATCCGGCAAAGCGAGCTGTTTCTGATAATGCGGCCAGAACAGATAAAGCTGCTGGTAACGCCCGGATGCCGTGGATTTTTCCCCGCGACGATTGAAGACCTTCGCCGGGCGTCCACCGGCGAACGGGTGATCGCGATAATCGGTAAAAATCTCCGGCTTGCCATCAATACCCGTGACGATAACGTCGTAACCGTTGTTTCGGGTCAGCGGATGCGTTGCTGTCCCTTCCGAAAACGCCAGCGTGTCGAGGAATGCCGCAACGTTGGGATGTGTCTTAATGACTGCCATCGTTTTCCCCTTTTTTAATCTTGCGCTGGATAGCAAGCTCTACCGCCTGATAACCGGCGATACCCAGCATGGAGCCAAATCCGCACACGGCCGCGGTTGGCAGGTCTGGAAACTGTACCAGGGCAACCCCGGCCACCATCGAAACAAAGCCACCCAGCAACGTGCGACCAATAAAAAGACGTGCGGTGATCGGTTCACCACCGGCCAGCACTTTACCGACGACAATCAGCGCGCCGATGATAAAAAGCGAAATGACGCTTTTTTCCCCTTCCGTCATATGGTTACTCCCAGAGGTTTATTGTTTCTGTTACGGGGGATGACTTCACATCAGGCAGCTCGATCACAGTGCCATGTGGCAATACTGCGCCGAGCTCGGCTAACCCCGGATTTGCGGCGAGCACCGACTCGAAGACCCCCTCAGTGCGCCCGTAATACCGGGCGCAAATCATGTCGAGCGTGTCGCCCTGTTGCGCGATGGCCTGCATCAGATTTGGCTCACGATGCAGCGGGGTTTGTCCTGGACGCGTGATACCGCCCAGCGCATGTCCCGCCACAGCTCGTCGACAGTGGTATCGATGCTGTCGGCTTTCTTGTCACCTTTGGCGCTGGCATCCACACCGCGATAACGCTCATAGAGCGTGGCGGTCGCCATTGAGGTGACGGCGCGCAGGTAATAGAAAACTCGCACACTCTCACCGTCGAGATCGTCAGCCGGCACGTCGGCCAGCTTGCTAAAACCCCCGGCAATCTGCTGTTCCCGCCACAAAAACAGCTCGGCATTGGTTTCGGCGATGCCGGTTTTGATGGCCTCACGCAGCCGGGCCGGGGCGACGGTCTGCTCAAGTCGCATCCCTTCACGCACGCGTTTCGGGTCGATGTCAGGAAAGAAAAACGTATTTTTTATCACCGGCTCATCGCTGGCAGGCGGCGGGATGATCACCACGCCACCCGGCTGCGGCTCATCGTTCTTTTTAATAATCAGCGTCGTCATGACTACCTCTGAATAGGTGGGCGGTGGACGCCGGTCTCAGGTCAGGTAAAACACCCTCATCGACCGGCGTGCCGCCCTGGCGCGGGGCGCATTCTGTTAACCGACGGTCTTTTTCGGGCGGCCACGTTTAGCCGGTGCCGTGGTTTTCACGGCGCGCGGCGCTCTTACCGGGGCTTTAACGACTGTTGCCGGTTTGGGCTTCAGCTCTCGCTCAAGCCGTTCAATGTCTTTTTTGACGCCTGCCTGACAGTCGAGCTGCATCGCTCGCTTGAGGTGGGCCAGCGCGTCGGCGGGCTGTTTGTTGTCCCGCAGCACCTGGCCGGTGATTTTGTGCAGTTTTGCGCGCACCTCATCAGGCATATCGGCGGCGGCGGTCAGAGCCAGCGTGTCGAGTAGCTGGCTGACGACGACCGGTTCACCGGCGGCATGGGCGCGCATGGCGGCGAGTGCCACCTCTTCGGTAAACATGTACTGTGGCGGGCGGCGGTGTTTACCAGGCATGGTCAGACCGTACTTAAACGCGTAGCGGGCAATATCCATCGCGCCGCTGATATCGCCGACATCCAGACGCCACAGCATGACGGTCATCACGATGTCATCCTGCGCGCCTTTGCCCTGTTCCAGCACGCCACTAACCCACGGCAGATAGAACGGCAGCAGCTCACGCTTTTTCGTGGCTTTCAGCTCTTTACCAAAGATGGCTTTTAACGTGCGTTGGTCTGCGGCCAGCTTAACCAGCATCTGCTCATAGGCAGTGGCATGCCGCAGCGGGTTGTTTTCCCGCTGCGCGGTTTCAATGGCCGAGACCCGCATCATGTGACGCTGTGCGGGGCTCGTCATCGGTTAGCCCTCCGGTTGCGCGGCAGAGAAATCGCCCAGCTTGATATTTTCAATGAAGCACCCGGCGGCGTAGGTTTCGACCACGTAATCGATGTTCATCGATTCGTAGTTTTCCACCTGGTCGAGTTTCGGGTTCTCGATGATGGAGCGGCGGTGACTTTCATCCATGAAATAGATGGACAGGTTATCCAGGCGCGTCACCATAATTGCGTTCGGCGGGAAATACGGCACACGCACGGCAGGCAGGTTGCCGATGCGTTTCTGGCTGATGATGATGTCAGCCGCCAGTGCTTCGCTGTTGGGCTGGTCTTTGTTGACGATGGGGAAATATTTGTCGGCCAGCAGCTTACGCCCCACAATCGCGACGAGCTCCGAATCCTCCTGATAAATCTCATCAATCAGGTTGTCGGTGGCATCCATGACCAGCGCATCGAGGTTAACGTAATCGCCGTTTTTACCGACGCGGATAACAGCGGAAACCACGTTCCCTTCCTCGTCGACGATTTTACTCATCACGCGGGTCGGCGCTTCATTGCGGTATTTCTGCGGCCAGCCCACGGCGACATCCTGCAGCATCGGATGAGCGGCACGGTCAGAAGTTTCGGCGCGCTCAACGCCGTTGAAACCGGCCATGATGAAATCGAGCGCCTGCCGCTGGATGATGGCATCGCGAATACGGCGCTGGAAGTCCTGGAAGCGCGCCCACAAATCCAGCTTTTTATACTTGAAGTGGAAGTCAAAGTTGACCTGGTCGCACTCGTACTTTCTGGACTCCAGGGCGGTAAAGTCGGCGGTTTTACGCTCCTGGCCGCTGTTGGTGTCCGTGGTGCTGGCGATGGTGCCATTGACACCAACGCCAATTTTTTCACCCTTCAGCTCATCCACCGGCACGATATTAATTTTCTGCAAAAAGGCCGAGGACATCTGCACGGTGTTCATCATGGTTTGCGTGACGGACGGCTCGACGGAAAATTTTTTACTCACATCGTCCGGGTCAATGCCGTTCAGCTCGGCAACGCGGGACAGATAGCCATTGAATTTAAAACGGGTTTCCTGACGCATAGTCTTTCCTGTTGGGTTAAATCGGGTTGTCTGACCGGGCAGGTCTGTCGCCCGGCGATAAATTCGCGACCGTTTAGCAGTCGGTCAGCAGCTCATCACCGCCGCCACCGGTGGAGAGCTTGCGGCGGGGCTGCGTGGTGCTTTCGGTGTTATCCAGCGACGTTTTTAACTGGCTGAATGCCTGGCGGGTCTGGTCGGCCTGACTGGTGACGTCCTGTTTCAGTGTCGCAAAGGCATTTTCCAGTTCGGCAAGACGTTGCCCGGTAGCGGTAAGGTTTTCCTGCACATGCTCACTGACGGTCGTCACGGCTTCATGCACATCCTGAAAACGGGCATCATCACTGGCCTGTTTGCGGCTGAAAATCGTCTTCACCTTGTCGCTCAGGGCGGTGAGCACATTTTCCGGCAGGTCTTCGAACTCCAGCTCGGCGAGGGTGGCAACAGAAATCAGGTTGCCCGGTGCGGCTTTGAAGCGGTTAAGGGGGTTGAATTTGGCCCCCCGGCAAAATTCGAGGTATTCGGTGCCGAGGCTGGCCGGGTCATCGGTCACGGCGAGGCCGACCAGGTAGCATTTGCCGCTATTGGCAAAATTCGGCTGGATTTCCATGGAGGTGTAAACCTTCTGCAATTTTTTATTCATTGCGATCAGGTCATCGGTCGGGGTGATTCTGGCGAACAGCGCCAGCTTGCCTTTCAGTACCGAGTCATCGTCAATCTTTTCAGACTTCAGCTCAACCACATCGCCGTAACGGCTGAACGGACCCTCCGGCAGGATGCCTTTCAGGTGTTCGAGGTTAATGCGGCAACCGTAGACGCGGGGGTCAAAGGTCTCAGCCATTTCCTGAATATCCGTCGCGCTGATAACGCGGCCGTCACAGGTATCGCCTTCGACGCCGATGCGAAACCATTTTGAAACTTTTTTTGCCATTGTCAGGAGTCCTGATATCGGGTTAACGGGTC
>OJKH01000363.1_pt1 | contig 20204 bp, 30 predicted proteins | sample 1596471 | NCBI WGS metagenome assembly OJKH01 (sample SAMEA4350108, study PRJEB24818) | metagenome | biome: human; feature: gut; material: faeces | place: Denmark | collected 2013-09
AGTCACGCAGCCAGGTAATGCCGTCGTCTCCGTAATCGAACGAGCGCGACGCTCCTGATGGCGCCCCCTGCGATTTTATTCGCCGGGCACCGGATGACGTCGCCATGAGCGCAGCGGCATACATCAGAATGAGCTTTGCCGTGCATTCGTCGTATCCAGCACCATCGAGGCACGGGATAATCTTGTTAACCACGCAGAGAATCGGATCGAGCAGAGCGGCCGGGATGGAGTAACCCAATTCACCGAGGAACGTCTGCACGTCTGCCGCTGTGATTGGGTCAGCCATGGTTATTTCGCCTTCTTCGATTTGCTGGCAGATTCTTCCTGCTGCTCTGCCTGCTCTGCCTGCTCTGCCTGCTCTGCCTGCTCTGCCTGCTCTGCAGCATCATTGCCCGGTGTAGCCACTTCCAGCGCCTGGTCGTCATCACTAATGATTTCAACCAGACCGGCGGCCACCCAGCGCTTGGCGACATCGCCGCTTACCGAGACCTGCGCGCCAACCTCCAGCTTCTGGAGATTGGCACCGGAAATCAGGTTATCGCGAACCACTTTTACCAGTGCCATAAATACCCCTTAGCTATGCGCGTAAATAACGGATTTGCGATTGTTGATGTCGGTCTTAACCATCAAGCCCATCGCACCCCAGGTGCGCCAGACGTAGTCACTGTTATAGAACTGGCGAGGGTCAGCAACGGTGCCGACCGCCTGGCCGACAATCGGAGCGATAACGCCGGCGGTAAGCGGAACAATCAGGATCTGGTTACCAGACAACTGCGCATCTTCTTTGATGGCTGCAATGCCAGAAAGCTTCAGCAGCTCCTGCAGGATGGTGTCAGACTGGTAGTTGTCGCTGAAGTAGCGTTCCAGATTTGAGGTGATCTCGCCTGAAACATACCAGGTCTGCTGTGCATACTGCAGGTTGGTCAGCTTCATCACGTCGCGCAGAGCAATGGCTGCATTGCGGATTTGCTCAGCCGTTGCGCTTGAGCTGGTGAAGTCGATATTTAGGCCGGAAGCACTGAGATCGACAATCTGCACCCGCTCATCGGCTTTTACCCCCTTCCAGGTCTTGCCATCAAAAGCGATATAGTTGCCAGCAGAGTCACGGAAACCGTTGAAGACGTAATCCACGTACTGACGACGAACATCATCAACAGAGCCGCGCTGAGCGTCGGCCAGAGAAGCCAGAGCGGAGCCTTTGTTGAAAATAGGGTCACGCCACTGGAATTTGAAGCCAGAGTCGTGGATCGGAACCATCGTACCGTCGAAGGTGTACGCGCGCGCATCAAGCGCCGCACCAATCTGGCCGGACATGGAGGTATGCGCCCAGCCGCGGCCACCGGTGCGAGCATACTCGTACACGGACTCTTCAAGACGGACAGAGCGGGACAACGGGATCAGGTCGTTAAGCAGAGTGAATTCAGTAGTCGGTTCGAATTCAGCCAGCACAGTCTGATCATAAGCGCGATACAGGCGGCGGATATCGTCGACAGCGTTCGTCGCGTGCAGCACCGGAGTGTTTGCCGCATCACCACGCCAGCGGGTGCGGGATACGAAATCAGCAACGGCCTGAGCACTCATATTGCGCGCCAGTTGCAGCTCATTGAACTGCGCCTGGTTCGCTTCGAGGTTGCCCGTCTCAGTCGCGCGTCGGGTGGAAAATACAAACATTCAGTCTCTCCTTACTTGAACACGACGCGAACCAGATCGCCTGCTGTGGCGGTCAGGGACTTGTCTTCTTCGACATAGGCAAAGATGGTTTCACCCTCTGCCAGTGCTTTAATTTGGCCATTGGCCACAGAAACCGGCTGGCCCTTGGTGTAGGTACCAGCGGCAGCGCGAACGTTGAGGAAAACGCCCGGCGTTGGCTGGATGTTTACCACCCAGTCACCGATCGCATAGGCATCGTCAACCGTTTTGCAGCGCAAATAGTCGTAGTTAGCAACGTAAAGAATCGCGTCTTCAGCGCCATCAACAGACGGTGTAGGCTTGTCTGCACTGAAAAAGATTACGGTACCCGGCAGAAACGCTGCGGCCGCAGAACCTTCACGATTAAGTTGCGGGTTGGGGAAAATCCCGCCCGCGTGAATTACGTGTTTCCCGTCTTTAGCCATTTTTTACTCCGGCATTTCGCTGAAAGAATCGTTGTTGTTGACCGGACGGAATGCACCATTCAGGCCGGTAGAGGTCTGGCACTGAGCAAACAGGCCATCAAGGGCGGCGCCGTCAAGCGCATTCACCGCCAGGTCATCCAGCCCGAATTTCGCTTTTACGGCAGCGCGTTTTTCGCCTTTCTCTTTGTCAGCGTTCACGGCAAGGCCTGACTTAACGGCTGCCAAATCATCAGCAAATGGCTTAAACCATGCCGGCGCTTCTTCGCTGTTGCTGGCCTGCTCTTTTTTCTTAGGCTTGCCGGTAGCGGGATCGATTTCGTCGCCGCCATCTTTCTTGGCTGCCGCCTTCTCTGCCGCTAACTGGTTGTAAGCGTCCATCAGTTCGGCATCGGACTTGCCTTCAGTCGGCTTACCCGCGGCTTGGAGCGCATTGATAATCAGTTCTTTCATCGGATCGTTCTCTCCGTTGGTTTTAATCTCGTACTCAATGGGTTTGCGCACGACTTCTACAGGTTCGCCGACGAATACGGCTTTGCCGTCATCATCGATGAGGTACTTCTGTTTGAAATACTTGGCTTCATCGCGGTAGATGAAGCTGTCCGGCCATACCGATTCGGGCCAGAGCCACTTATCATCAGCACGGCCTTCGTGAAGCTTGTCGCTGATGGCGCGCTGGATATCGTCGAAAGAGAAATTCGAGGCGTTGGTAAAGAAGAACTTCGTTTTGTTGAGCAGGCCCTCGCGGGTGCAGTCTGCGGCGTCAGAGAGCAGAGCAACCTCAATCTCTACCTCTTCGCCTTCGGCGTTCACGAAAATGCCTACGCCCTCAGATGGCGTTCCGGCGCCAGGCTCATCGAGCAGCACCGCGACATGGTCAAACATCATGTTGGTGGCGATCTCGTTGTACTTTTTACCTTTCGACTCACCGTTTGCGGCGATACCGGAATACAGGAGTCCGGTAGAGATATGGATGGGTTCTGAGTTGGTACCGGCGATCATCTCATCAAGGCGGTTTATCAGGCGCTTGCCCTTCTCGCTTGACTCGGCGTACTGGCGGTTAACGTACATATCACCCGTCACCTTCCCACCTTCGTGGCTGACGTTCTGCAGCCAAGCACCGACGTGATATTCATTCACCGCCCGGACATCGCGAGCAGACACATGCTTGCCGTCAACCTTCGGGTGGCCCAGCGGCATGGGGTTACGCTCAAGCGTGTTGTAGGCCTTTTCGATTTCTGCTGCCGGGTACAACTTCCGGTTCATCACGATATCGTCCACGACAGGCGTGATGCCGCGAACCACGATATGTGGCTTGCCGTCGATGATTTCAGTGGTGATGTTTGAAGCGGAGTTGACGACGGTCAGCACGTTAACGCGATTGCGTTTCATGCTGGGTCCTTACCGATAGGGATAAAAAAACCGCCTGGAGGCGGTTCGTGTTCTACATATTTGAGAGGATCAACTCGTTGCGTCTAATTTTACGCGCTGCGTTTCGATATCACTTTGTGATATTAATAAAAAATATTGGCTCAAAAAGAGGTTGTTAGATGTATAAATATACCGTTAGTTACACATGCAATGAGAAGGCCTTCGATTTCATTTATCAGCACGAATCTGCAGCGTTCCCAGACCCTGAGAATATGTTGCATTTGGCTGCGGCGAATTTGCTTGAATATCACCCCGAAGAAATACCTGTGACTAAACTTAGATTGACCGCTATCGTATTGATTAGATGATCATCATGCGGCTGGCTCGAGCCACTGTTCACGTTCTTTCGCCAGCCGTTCAGCCAGCCCTTTGTTGAATATGCTGCCGTCGTCGTTGAGCAGCACCGGAATCTGGCTGCAATAGCAGTGATATCTGTTGCCATCGACCGCATACCAGTCACGTACCTCTTGCACGGTTCTTACCTTTCCATGCCAGAACGCATGCGTTGTCCTAGTGGTAGGCTTTAGCGCGGAAAGATGGAGAAGCCCGGTGTTTAACCCAAGCCTTTCGGCTGCCCAGTCCGTTTCGTTCCATTGCGCCTGGCGCAGCGCGCCGACCTGCTCAGTCTGAGCGATGGTCTTGGCCTTCGACATCGACACATCGAGGCGCTTGCTGATGACGCTGGCCGTCTCGCGAGGATTCACCCCACGCGCGACCGCATCGGTGATGATGTTGGTCAGATCGCCACGGGCGGTGTCGCTGATGACCTTCCAGTCACTGAACGTTGTCAGTCTGGCGGCTGCCACCTGATTAAGGTGACCAGGGCTGCTTAAAAGCTGCTGTAGCGTCGTCTGGCTGGCGTACACCTGCGACTGCTGTGACAGGTTGTTGAATGCCTCCAACGTTCCGCGCTGCGCCTCTGCGGCGACGTAATCCATCGCCCATAGGTTTTGTTCGCCGCCTTCCAGCAGGTAATCGTCGAGAATAACCTGCACCGCTTCGAGCAGGTCGGCCAGCTCCTGCGCTGACATGTCGTAGATGAACTTGCCGGCGTTGACCTGGTAGAGCCGCACATCCTCGCCGTGATCGTGGTACAGGAAATGCCAGTTATGGCTGTTAACCTCTCGCTCTCTCCCGGTCAGGCGCTGGTCGAAGAGCGATTTCAGAGCGCGCTTGATGCCGAGATACCGATCCTCGATATCCCGGAACATCGCGCTGACCTGCTTCGCCGATCGCGTCGGGTCAACCTTGCTGCGCGGAACTATCGGCAGCCCCACCTTTGCCGTCTGCTCCGGTGTCATCGGCCAGTGGATCATCGGTTGTCACCTTGTCATTCGGGTTAGGTGGTTGCTTTGGCTCAGGCAGAGGGTCGAGGCCTACAATCTCGCGAAGTTCGTTGGCTGTGAATGGCGGCTCGCCACCATAGAAGCCCGACGTTTTCTGGACGATATCAGCCAGTTTCGAAGCGTTCTCGATTTTCTCTTTCTCGCCAGGCGCCAGCAGGTCGGTCCATGAAATGGTGACCTCTCCATTTGTCGGCGGATCGATAATGCCCAGGGTCCAGAAGCGCTCCAGCAAGGCTGTGATTCGGTCAGTCAGGAAGCCGTTGCGGCGGGTATTGCGGCGAATGGCCCAGTCGGTTTTATCCTCATCGCTCGCCAGGCGCCCGGTCTGCTGTCCAAACAGAATGGTGAACGGAATTTGCACTGACGCCGCCAGCTCGTTCGCGGTGACCTCCCAAGTCGGCCCCGGGTCGCCTGGTGTCACGCTCAGAACATGCATCTGCCCGGCCTGCATCACCGCCGCCGCATCGGTGCCGCGGTTAAGCTTGTTGACCTTGTCGCCCATAGCTTCGCCGAGGTCAGCATAACCAGCCTTCTTCGCCAGATCGGACAGTGTGGCCATGTCGGTTTCTTTGCTGAACTCGACAGCGATCTGCCTGCTGGCATTTTTCAGGAAGCCCTCAGCGCCACCGCCGGAAATCTTCTCAAGGTCGAGCCCTTTGTTGTATCCGGCCTCAAGAAGCGGGATGCCCGACAGGACGTTGTCATCCTCTGAACCTTCGCAGAACAGGATTACCCTGCTGGGATGCACAGGCTCACCGCGCATCGGTCCGACGAAAGCCTCGTCTCCAACCGGCTGCTCGTTGAAGTTGAACATCTTCGGCTGGCCGAACGTCTCGGACTGGCGATCGTTATCCCATTCGGCAACTGTCAGTTGCGGCTCCCATACCGGGATAAGTTTTACCAGCGCTGACTCGCCCAGGGATTTCACCAGCCTGGTATCTACTGGATCGCTCCATGGCTTGTTATCTTTCACCTGCAGCAGCAGTGCGGAGTAACGCCCCACCATATTGCGGCGATCGGCATCCTTCACCTTCGGCCACCATTTCTTCATGAACCTGGTGACTTTCTTTTCCCACGGGTTGGTTTTCTTCGCCTCCTGGGACTCATCACCGTCAACGATGACCGGATAGTCCTGCCAGCATCCATCAAGAAGGCGATGCACAACAGCGAAGCCTGCGGCGTTGCGCCGGTACATGTTGTAAAAGTCATGGAAGGTAATGGTTCGCGGGTAGCCAAACTCCTGATAGAGCGTCGGGCGCTTGGTGTTGCCACCGCCGATACCGATGGCGTTAAGGTAATTCGCTCGCCGCATTTCAGTGGCGAGATTGTTCACAGCCAGTTGAAGGCCGTTATCTTGTTCGCTCACTGGCGATGCTCCTTAGAAGAATACTGTGCCGACCTGCTTGCGGTTGTTCTTCGCCACGGCAAAGTAACGAAAGCTGTCGGCGCCGTGCGATGTGAAGTCGTGAAGGGGTTTGTCTTTCCAGCAGCCGCGCTTGTCGTCCCACTCCTTGCGGTAACCTTCGAGGTGGGAGATGCCAACAGCGCACTTCTCCTCATCGAAAACGCAGGACTTGAGGATTTCACGCACCGACTCAATGCCGGTGTCGATCCCCGCTTTCGGCACAACGCGGAAGTTCATCGAATACATCTGACCGTCAATCTCGTAACCTTCGCGCGCTAACTCTTTGCGTGACTTCGCATCAGCAGCAAACTCGCGGTTTTCGATGTCGTGCGGACCCCAGTGCTCACCGTACTCATAGCCGCGGTCTTTCAGCACCTTCATGTAGTGCCGAAGCCCCTCGCCAGAGTTTTCGTAGTAGTCGATGACGTGGAACTCTTCGCCGACCTCGCGAACGAACCAGATAGCCGTGGAGTCGCCCACACCAATATCCCAGAATGTGTGAACCGGTAGATGTGAGTTATCCGGGATTTGTCCGATCCGCTTGTTGGTGTAGAGCCAGCGGAATTGTTTGGCGTAGTACGCGCCCTCGACCGACTGCTGGAACGCCTCTGCCGGAATGGTCGGGTATTCGCGCTTCATGTCGTCGCCGAGCGTCTTTTCTTTGGCGTAATACCACGCCTTCTGCCGTTCGTTAACGACTATGCCGTGTTTCGCCTCCATCTCAGCGAAGTACTCAAGCAGGCGTGCCGGGAGCGGTTCTACCGGGTCAATTGCGTACTGCGGATTCTTCCACCAGGAGAAGAAGAAAAACTTCCAGTCGAGGTTGGATAGTTCCTTGCCCTGAAGCATGGCCTTCTCAGCCTCGGAGCAGTAGTCATAAAAATCCCCCGCCCGCCCCTCAGCCGTGCTTTCAAGGGTGATTACGCCACCAAGTGGCACAGCCTCAAAAGCACCGGTAACAATCTCCTTAGCCTTCTCTGGCCACTTTGCGCATATCTTCCCAAACTCGGAAACGTGCAGGCTATAGAGCGTGCCGCCTCGGAAGGATGTCGATACCGTTACGCTACCGCCTTTCGCGAAGACGTACTCGCTGGTCGTCTCTTTAACGAGAGGGTTGGCCAGCTTGATATCGTCGGGCATCCGCTGGTAGGCAAACTGCGTTTTGTTTCGGAATAGCCTTTCTGCATCCGGAAGTGAGTGAGCGATCAGTGCGCATTCTTTTTTGTGGAAGATCGCCAGGTCAAGCTGGATGATGCACACCTCGGTGGTGAACCCTAGTTGACGTGCCTTGAGTATCACGTTGCGGTCGTGCATCCCGTCGAAATACTCCAACTGCTCAGGAGTCATCTTGAACGTTACGCACTTACCGTTTTTATCTTTGATTTTGTACAGGTGATTGAGACGCCAGAACCTGTTCTTCAGGAGCGCTTTCTGCTTTTCAGTTAACACAGTCACTCCTTACAGGTCTTCATCTCCTATCTCGTCCATGACAGATGAAACTGAGCTCACGGCAAGGGCGCCTGAGTGTTCAACCTTATGCTTATTCGTGTATGCATCCCCGCACTCTTTGGCTGCCTGCTCCATCAGCGAGGCAGCCAACGCCATGTTTCGCATGCTCTCGGCCTTGGTCATCATCCGGTCAAGCGCACGGAGACGATAGGCTTTATTGGCGATCGGAATGTCGGAAATTTCGTTGAGGAAGCGGTCGCGGGTAAGGTTAAAAAGGTCGACCCATTTTTTGGCGAGAGTCTTCCCGCTAACCTTTGTCGGATCGTGTGTTTCAACCTGCTGCCTAGTGATGGTGATACCGAAATCTTTCTGGACAGCCTCGACCACCTGCGAAGGCGTGTCATAGCACGCAAGCATTTGAACGATGGCGGCTTTCACCTCTGGTTTTAGTGCAGCCATGTTTCACCATCCGTCCAGTACAGTCCAGTTATTAAGCCAGCTTCAGCATGCATGTCCCGCACGCTCTGGCAACATCGATATGAGCAACCTCCGCCGGCCTGTTCGCCGCATCCACCATTTCCTGCACGTCTTTGCTGGCGCCGTAACTCCGGACCACTCCGACGAATTCCTCGACGTCATGGCCGCGAAGTTTGAGCACCGGCATCCCGGTTTCTTTGTTGAACTTCGGCGCGCCATAGTCATCGGTAGCCTGGGCGATGTGGTAAAGCTCATGCTCAACCAGTGCGCAGAACTCCAGATCGTTACATTGCTCGCAGTAGTCAGCAGCCAGGGTGATGATGAACTTCGGTATACGACCGAACCATTCATGCATCTGCTGCTCCATGCGGGACTTCTGCCAACCTCCTGCGCGCATCATTACCTGCTCACACTGCCCCAGCACAATGCGGCCGCTTTTGGCGAATGAGCCAGAGGCCCACATGAACGCGACATCAGCGTCGAGCAAGTGCGTATGGTCAGGGTTATGGATTCGGCCCTCTTCGGAGAGGATGTTCTGATTTACCCATTCGCCGATTTCGGAAGCAGGAATCAGCCTGGTATACGGCAGCCAGTTTTCGCTAGTGAAACTAACAGGGGGATATGGCCTCTCATGATTTACCATGGGTATACATCACCGTTACAATTAAAAATTCATGAGATTTATAAGTAAGATGGCGCTCGATTATTTTTTGCACATGCCAAACATTGGTTCAGTTTTGATTATTTTCATAACTTCCGCATGCGCTTCCATATTGCTAATTTCCGAATCCCTATATCTTTTATATATTTCAGAGATTTCGTTAAGGATTCTTGAAGCATTACCTCTAGTCTTTACATCATGCATCATAAGAGTGGACACATATAACTTCTGGTGCTCATCATAAACAGTCCTGGCTGTAGCTAGATGAGAATCATTTTCCTTTACATTCATATAAGTCGGAGCAAAAATAAGTGCATTGTTATACCTGAATGCTGCAACCCGGAAGTCTTTTAACTCCCTTACTTCTTCTTGCTTACTCCAAATATTGAGTGCAAAAAAACCAGCAATTGCAGCCAGTAAAGTGGCAGCAGCTGATATCCAGGCGCCAATCATCGACCAAAACGCCCAATCTGCAGCAGCCCTCGCGGCTAACAATGACTCATAGGAAATGTATTCTGCGTTCATGATCACCTCAAATAATGTTTGAGATGATTGTATCGAAAAACATTATCGAAGCCACTCTGTGAATGGCTCCTGTAATGCAGGCTCTTATCTCAACGCGGCCCCTTACCGCGTGCCGGATGCTCATCTTCGAGCGCCAGCATTGAGATAATATGGCTGACCTTAAACCAGCCAGACTTCTCCGACAGTCGACAGAGCCAGATCGACAGGAGAATGAAGAGTATCAGCGTAGCGTGTTACTTCTTAACTCTGTCCGGCATCACAGCGCCAACAACGCCAGCCAGCGCTACGCCGCCAGCGATGACGGTTTCCTGAATGCCGGGAGGCATCTGGTAGCCAAATACGCCAGCAATGACCATGATGATGCCGCGCCAGGTTGACGGCTCTTTCAGCCGGTTGATGAGATAGTTCATAGGTTCCCCGTATTCACGATAAAAAGACTTCTCGCTCTGCCTTGCGCCGATTGGTGAGGCCGGGCATTACCTTGCCGCCTGACCGGTTCCAGCTCAGGAATGCGTCAGCAGCGCCTTTCACATCACCTGCATTCAGCTTCTTCATCAGCGTTGAGGTGGATAGCGCCCGCGTACCGATGTTGTAGGCCAGCGACACAAGCGCGTCGTACTGGTTCTGGGTAACGGTAACTTTGAGCATCTTGCTTACCGCCTGGTCAAAGCTCACCACGCCAGTGCGCAGCAGGCGATCCGCCGTTGCATCGTCAATCTTCATTCCGGGCTTGATAGGCTTACCGTCTACTTTCCCTGTCCAGCCGTAACCAATCGTCCAGGGATCACCGCCGGTGCCCGGGTCGGGATATGCGGTTAACCGACAACCCTCAAATCGCTTAATCAGCGCGATACCGTTATTACTGATTTGCATCTTTAATCCCCGTCAGGCGCTCCCAGAAATAGGTCAACGCTACGGAGCCCATCGCGCCGCTTATCCCCGCGGTTGCCAGAATCATGTAAATGCTCAGTCCGCTTTCAATGCTCACCAGGCCAGCAATAACGCCGGTAAACCCTGAAACCACCATTTGGGCAAGAGCATTGATCAAGCTCCATGTTGCCTTGCTCTGCTTCACATCTATCAGGTAGCGGACAAGTCCACCCCAGCAAGCAATGATCAGCAGAACCAGCCAGGACATCCCGGCAATGCTCTCTTTGTCTTGCATACGTTTAGCCATAGTTACCGCCTCCGATGAAAGATCGGGAAGCTGTGTGTGAGAAGGTCAGGGCCGTCGGGCTGATTTACCAACAAAGCGTCGAGGGTGATTCCCGCGACCCTGAAAATAAAAAAGCCTGCGGTTAGGCAGGCAATAAGCATGAGGGTAATAGCAATGTCGGTGATGACCGAAAATACCCTGGCTGGGTCTGGCGGCCTGCGACGCTGTTGCAGCAGCGCCCCTGATAAGTTGGGGTATGAACCCGTTATCAGGTCAGGCCATTATCTGGTGCTGGTTGACGGAATCGAACCGCCGACAGCCTACTTACAAGGCAGGCGCTCTACCTGCTGAGCTAAACCAGCGAATTCTTGCCACACTCTCGCAGTGGTCCGCGCTCATGCCTTTGAGTCCGTAGCAGGGGTATCTCATGAATCCCTCACCTCTAACCGGTGAACGATTGGCGATCGTCCTGGAGTACCGGCACACCTCTTCTTTATTAACCCTAACCAGCGTGTGTCGCAGTTCGGACCTGCGTCTGGCTCCCCCATGGAGACTCGGGGCCGCATCATGACTGTGGCTTGAATAGGCGGTTTATCCGTTTGGCTGTCACATTTTCACGCCCTCCAGAAACGCAAAAGCCCCGACGTTTCCGCCAGGGCCAAAAATATTCACTTCAGTCTTTAATGCCGCCACTTAAAGTTAAGGCAGCATATCAAAGTAGACTCAAATATGACGCATTTAATTGACTTTTGCAAGACCCTGCTGCGAAAAAGTCGCTTTTTGTTGTGATCGTGTTCTCACGGCACAGAGAAGAGAGTCGCTATCAAGCCGCTTAAAAATGGCGCACATAGCCCGCCAGTAATCAGCGTAGTTATGGCACCAGTTATCAGGCTTAACGCCACACAGGGCTGCAAGATCCTGGTGTTGGTATACATACTTACCAGCCAGCTCTGCTTTCACGTCCTGCGCCGCCAGCCATATCAGTTTCTTCAGCCGCACCATCGTCTTGCCGGCCACTTTCTTAGCGCCGAGTTGATCACGGAATTCTTCCCATGCCCATTGCGTTATCGCTACCTGATATTCAAAGCGGATGTTCTCGCTGTAGTTCCACAGCAGCCACGCTTTCTGATGCTCTTCCAGCGACAGCAGAGCCCGGCGCCAGCTTGCCGTCGAATACTCAACAGGCAGAACGAGAGCGATCGACGAACCCTTAGCGCGGGACTGGCTGCCGCTCATCGGCGGGCCATCCGGGTTAACCATTTTTTGCTTTACCTCGCTATATACCTTCTTCCTTCCCCGGCTGCGCGCCGTAGCGGTGAATTGTGCGTTCTCTGCAAAAGCAACCAACTGCCCTTTCGTCGCACCGCTCAGATCGGCGGTGGCCACTATCAGCTGCTGGCGAACAAATTCCAAGTATTGAGCTGTCATGCTGTCTCTCCCAGGGTCTGATAGATGCGAACGAAATTTCTCAGTATGCGGTAGTCAACCAAAACGGTGCCGCGGCTACGTAAGAGGCGTAGCTTTTGCCAGCGGTCGCGGATGCGTTCGATAACGTCACGGCTCATGCGGCCTCCTGATGGCGAGCACGGCGCTTCTCCAGCGCACGGGCTCTGCGGGTGAATATGGATTTGATGCGCTGCAGGTAGGGGATATCGAACCGACGCGGCTCGTTATCAGCCTCAAGGCGCTCTACGCGATCCAGGCCAATGCGTTCAATCAGGCGAATGCGGTATTCAACGGCATTGCCGCTCAACTGGCGGTTGCAGCGGGTGCAGGCTGAGTGGACATTGAACACGTTGAATTTCAGTTGCGACGCCGCGCCTCGGGAACGGTAATGACTGGCGTCAATAGCGCTGCCGGTCAGGTAGTTGCTCTTGCCGATAAGCGGGCTTCCGCAGCTGACGCAGGGCTTACCTTCATCACGAATGCGAATGTACCGGTTAAAGGCTGACTGAGCCTCTTTATCCCACTGGGCCTTTGTCTTGAATGACTCACGCTTAGCGCGGCGACGCTGGCGCCCCTCCTTCTCGGATTCGCGCTGGCGCTTCACCGCTCTGGCCTTCGCTGCCTCCCGGGCTTTTGCTGTCTGTTTTTTGCCGATCTCGCTGGCGCATTCAAAACTGCACACCACCTGCCCTTCCCGGGCAGGATGGAACCATTCGCGGCAGTGGGCGCATTTACGGCGTGCTGGTTTACGCATGATCACCACCCTGGATCTGCACCAAGGTCAGGCGGCCACAGAATACAGCCCCGGTATCGATATACATCTGATTGGCGTACTGGCTTGGCTGATGTGCCGGGGTATGCCCAAAAATAAACAGGTCTGCACCGGATATTTCATTCACAATCCCATCCTGAGCCGCGCTCACTCGCTCACGATTCCAGATCACCTGTTCTGCATCGACGGGCTTGTCATACGCATATTCGTTATGAGGGTAGTCAGCATGGCAGACCACCACCCTCTTACCCTCGGTCATTACCTCGATGATGAGTGGCAAACCTGCAACCAAATGGGCCAACGCGATAGCCAGGCGTTCTTTGTCGTAGTCAAGGTTAAAGAACCATCCGCCACCGTTAGCAAGCCAGTGATTCACGTTCCCGGAGGAGGATAGTCCGTCGAGCATCATCTGCTCATGGTTCCCTCTTACAGCCATAAACCAGGGCATTGCGATTAGCTCAAGGCATTCGACGTTTTCCGCACCGCGATCGATAAGGTCACCTACCGAGATCAGTAGGTCACACAACGGGTCAAAACGGACCCTTTCCAGCTCGTTCATCAGCAGCGTATGACACCCATGCAGATCGCCAACAACCCAGATGTTGCGCCAGATAGCTCCATTAATGCTTCGGTAAAGGCTCATGCGATTTTCCTTCTGGCAGCGCGGCGCAGCCAGCGGACATCTGCCAGGTAAGCCGTATAGTGAAAGGTGGGGATATCGGAAGGCTTAACTTCGACCTTGCGCTTGCGGCGCGCCGGCACGCGGAAGATGCCGCGCTCCATTACTTTGGCGAGAAGGCTGTTCATCAGGCCTCCTGCTTTTGCTGAAGTTGCTGATATTCGCAACCGTTTGGAATGGTGAGAGCCAGACCAAACTGAGCGCACCAGGCCTCAACTTTGGTCAGGAAGATGTGCATTTCACCGGTATCAAGATCGGAGGTATGCCGGGGCTCCCACGTTGTGGTTTTCTCACCGGTGATGAAGTCGGTGTATGTCACCTCTTCACAGCCGAGATAGGTTTTTTTGAGATTGCGCTTAACCCACTCAGGAGTTGCGTCGGTACGTCCGGAGCTAATCAGGTATTCGCTGATTTCCGCGTACCACATGTGACTAAGTGCGTTCTGGCTCAGGCTGCGCTTTTCGCGCCACTCTTTGACCTGCAGGCGCAGGCATTTCCCGTCAGAGAGTTGCTCCTGAAGAATCTTTCCTATAGCGCTGAAGTTGCCGCTGTGCAGTTTGATGCCGCATTGAGGGATGTTCACGCTTCACCTCCGCAGAGGCCAAACGCTGAATGCAGAAAATCGCCGGTGGCCTTCGCCATCGGTGACAGGGATTGCTGTAAGGTTTTGTGCGCCATGTGTCCCCACTTGGCGCCGGAAGTAAGTCGTCAGTTGCTCAGGCTGACGAGGTAATTATCGCCCGTCACGGGGATAAAAGCAAAATGAGCATATACGAGAAAATCGCTATTTCTTGGCGTTCTGCTCAGCCATTTCGATGTAGCGCGGATCTGATGCTTTTGGTAGCTGGATGCTTTGCTCGCGGTAGTAGCGGACGCGCTCCATGAAGTAGTCCCTGAGGTGTTCAGGCTGCTCTCTGGCTACCACTTCGGCGACAACTGGCATGTTCAGGCGCTCTTTGTAGGCGACGCCGGACGCTGCCAGGTCGACGTTGACCTTGTCTCGCTCTTCCTGGCTTTTGGCTGCAATGTTGTATTTTGACATTAATCTGCGGTCCTCCCACGCCAGCGCTTATTGCTATCAGGTATACGGGCTGTATCCACGGACTCCACAACGCCTTCACCAAACCGAATTGCATTGGCTATATCCAGTGATTCTTTGGCGCTTTTTGCGGCAGAATTAAAACCCCTTCTACCTTTAGACTTGAACTTACTGATACGCAATTGAGCCGCCAAATGAGCTTTTGCCTCTGTTCGGTTAGTTGGCTTTATTTTTACCAGTTCAACATCTAATTGATACTGCTGTTTGGAAGAGAGTTTCTTCTTTTTCATTTGATGTCACTCTTGAGAGAGTTTTTGTCATCATAAACGAAAAGGCCCAAAAGGGCCTTGATTAAAGTCTATGTAAAGCGTTGTGTCCTACGCGAGCTTTATGCATCACCAACACCCCATAGCTCTCAAGCCGATGAGTGCGATAGTGAGATAAATTTTCAGCGCTCTGCCATCACTCAGCCTCCACCTTGATGCCAGCGGCGGCCAGCGCTACCTTTACGTCCTGGCTGTAGTTATAAACACCATCAGACCAGACATATCTGTCCCCAGATACAATCTGCCGTAAGTCTGGCAGCTTCACGGTGCGGGACTCCAGCTCGGCGATGCGCTGCTGCGCCTTCTCCAGCGCCTCTACCAGCGCGAGGATGCTGGCAGGGTTAGCCAGGGCGATAAACTCCCCATTACGGTCTGTTTGAGCCTGTGTGAAGTCGCCACTATCGACATAAACGATTGAACCCTGGTCTTCATCCATCGAGTCAACGTTATATTCAATGCTCGTATTTCCCGGGTAATATTCCCAGCGCCCCGGAGTCGCTTTCTCTGCTGCCGCTTTCAGGCTCTGCGCCAGTTCGGTGATACCTGTCATGGTTGACTCCCTAAATCTCAAAGGCCAATTGCGGCATAAAGCGGTCGCGCTCGGCGTTATAGTTGAGCGCACAGGCGTTGTTCATGGACTCGATACGCTCGACAAGTACAGCGGCGCGCGTTTCTTTACTGGCTGGCGCATAGGCAGACTTTTGCCATGCTTTATCGATACCGATATTTCTTGCTACGTTTGTGCTATCAGCTGATGACAGCGGTATATGGCGGAAAATATCGGCATTGAGCATACGTAGGCCGTGCAGTTTGCAGATCGGGTAGCCGTTCTCATCCACAACATGCCGGATTAAGTCACGCAGGCGAGACACACAGCGGCGCGGGCGCTTTGCGTCGTATTCGCCCATGCTGCCGATTGCCACGCGGGGGAACTCATTGCAGAGTTGAATAAACCGCTCGTCTGGTTCGTTCATGTGCCACACTGGCGCCCCAATGAACTTTCCGTGCGGCCACTCTGCTATCAACGCATCGTTTTCTTCGCTACTACCGCCGATAACGTCCGGGATAATGGCGAATGAAAACCGAGGGTGATTAGCCCAACGCTCGACGAACCGGTAATACTCGTTCCAGTCCACAACGCGTTTTTTCGTCCAGAAACTGAATGCGCCGTTATCCAGAGCAAATGACTGAGTAACCTCGCTGGCCAGTGCTAACTGCCCAGCGTTTGCAAAGCTAATGAACGCATGGCGCCCCTTCCACGCTTTCAACGCACAGGTATCTGGCGTGATTGGCCCTCCGTGGAAGTGAATCATTTGTCGGCCCCCTCGCTGCGGAACATCATGATTGTCAGGTCGCCTTTAGTGGCCAGGCGAACGGTAGAGCCAGGTTCCAGGCTGTTAAGTTCAAAGGCGTCATAAAACTCATTCACAGCTTTCTGGCGGCGAGATTCCTTACGACGCTTGTCCCACTGCCTCAGAGCATTTTTGGTAATCCACTGGCCTGTTTTAACCATGATGTATGCCCACCCCAGAATGGCTAAACCGGTATTGAGATAAGTGGCGATGCTCATTTGTCGGCCCCCTCGCGCAGCTGCTTGGAGAAGTCGTCAGCAGCAAGTGCAACCCCTTTTGCTAAAGCGTCAAAAAACTGGTCATCACCAGGAATTCGAAGTTTTGCCGCGAACTCCTCCACCCCATCAGCCTTAATCCCGGCTACGATGCGATCTGTGGCGGGGGTTTCGACCTGCCACCACAGCAGATGCATCTTCGGCCCCTCAAAAGCGCCATCAGACTCATAACCACGCAGTTCCTCAGATAAGCAATCGTTCATAGCTTTGATTTGCACATTCTCCGCCTCCAGCTGCTTAAACGCTTTCGCCAGCTTCAGGAACTTCTGCTCTCTGATTGACGGCTCGCCTGCGCTCTCCAGGGAGGCGATGAGCTCGTTTACTGCCTGTAATGTGATAGTCGACCCGCTCTTTTCATCAGCCACCAAAGAGACAGGAGAATGGCGTCGCATATCCTTGACGCGATAACGGCGAACTTTGGTCTCGTCAATTCCGCAGCAGATGCAAAGACAAATGTCCTCCATCTCACCGTGCAGCGTCTCAGTCGCCGGAACTCTCACCGGAACATCAACCCAGGTGTTAGAACGAAGCTGACCAACCACCTTATGAACAAACATCTCGTTAGGTACACCGTGGCGTTTCTGCTCGATGGTTGCGTAATCACCAAATTTGAATTCGATTTCGTTTTTCATTTTCTTACTCCCGCCAGGCACTGGTTAAACAGGTTAGTCATTGGGTTTACTCCGCCAGGACGCTGGCGATACTGAACAGACGGATCGCTTTCGGTTACGGCTGTCGTGTCTATCAGGGTGTAGCGGTAGCTCCTGCGCTCACCTTCACGCTTAACCTGGCCGTCTTTGTTCATCTGCCACAGGGAGGAATTGACCACTGAAGAGTCAAGCCCGGTACCGCGGCGGATATCCTGAAAGCTGCAGCCAGGATGCTGGCCGATGAAGTTAATAACGGCTTGTTTGCCCGAGCTCTTTTTCATGACCGCCCTCTCCCCAGTCCAAATTTCGCCCGAATTTCTGCGATTTTGTTTAACCCCTGCTCCTGACTTAATGGCCGACCACCAAGTTTTGGAATCTGCTTAACCGGCTCTGGAATCGCTTCTCCTGCGTTTAAACGACGCACCATACGCATCAGCTCATCCTGAGCCTTGCGGCGCAGCTCAGCGTCACTGAGGCCGTTTGCGCGCATATCTGCGTACAGGCCAGTAACCATCCAGTAGCAGGCCTTGTGCTTCAGCGTTACCGGCGTGACGTTGTACTCTGGCCACGGATAGGACTCAGCATCCGGGTATTGCCCGCGGGTCCGGCAGTACTGGTAAACCATATCGACCAGCTCCACTGCATCCGGCAGTCCGGCAGATACGGCTGATTCCGATTTGCACCAGGCGACAAACTGACCCGGCGATGGCATGAATGGACGATCCTGTTTGCGGGCAACGCGCATTCCGGCGTTGATTTGCTCCATGGAGACAATCCCGTTTTCCTTGAACGCCAGGAGCCACTGCCGGCGCATCTCGTTCATCTCCTCGGGTGTTTTGCTGGCCAGCGCCGGGAACACAGCGAGCAACTGGCGGAACAGTTCGTTGAAAATCTCCGCAGTCTTTGCCGCCTGGCGCTTTACTGCCTGCTCGTCCTGCATTTCAGGAAGCCCGGCAGCCACGCGCTGGAAATTTTCCCGGTCGAAGTTGTGCATGCTTTCAGCGATTGATTTCATTCGAGCACCCCGTAAATCCAGTCAGTGTTGTTCAGGTCGACTTTTGGCTTCCCGGCAACCTGAACCCCTGGCGCGCTGCGCTGCATGGTCAGCTTGTCCCACTGCTTGCGCAGCGCATCAGGGCTCAGGATGTTGCGATGCCAGAACGAGTCTTTGCTCGCCCAGTCGTACATGCCGCAAATATCCTGGTGGCTGCGGTTGTCGATCTGACGCATCAGTCGAACCGTGTTTGACCAGGCGGTCATGTCAGGGGCTTTGCAGGTTGGGTTGATCATCCTGACCCTGGAGAAAATCCACTCGGCAACGCGAACGTCTTCGGCGGTTCCCCACTTGCTGCCGCTGGGTGTGTAAACCGCAGCATCAGGATGAGCAGACAAAAATTTCTTCAGGCGGACGTCAGAGGATTCGCCAGAATTCTCGGACGAAGATCTTTTAATGTTTTTATTCTTGTTATTACCTTCTTGTTCATGATTCTCGGATAAACGCTCGCATTTATGCTCGTCATAATGCGCGACACCACCTCGCAAAGGCGCGCCGTTGCTGGTTTCGTCATGCGCGGAGTTAAGCTCGGTGATATGCGCGGCATAATGCGCGCCTAAATCGTCTACTTTTTGAGCATATTCGGCGTAATTTATGATGGTGATCACGCTACCTTTACGCTTCTCACCCGCCCTGGAAATCATCCCCTCGCGCTCAAAAAAATCCAGCATCCTGTCGACCGCGTGACGACTTGATGGCTTACCATCCCTGTCGCATAAGTTCAGCCCGAGATCGGCTGAGGTTGTTACCAGTTGACCGGTTTGTAAGTGCCATTCACGCCCCTTGAAAATGGACGTGTAAGGCTGTCTGGCTGCGCTCATGAGAAGGTTGTCCCACAAGGTGCGGAGGAATACATCTTTCGCCCATGATTGCTTCAGAACGCTCCGGTACAACGGGATGTAGCCAGATTTCTGGTTTTCCATCCGGTTGCTCCTGAATTGCCCCGGCGCGGCGCCGGGAAACTTGAGTATTTCTGCGGTGTTCATGCTTCACTCTCCCAGCCGGCCTCTTTCAGGAATTCGCGATAGTTGTCCAGGATGGCGCGCGCATCAGCTGGCAGTTCAATGTCAGCCTGATCAGCGACTATCTGGAGAAACTGGCGCGCCTTTGCTGCGCTAAACTGCGGCAGCGCCGCGCTGCGGGTTAATTTCGATTTACCTGACGCTCTGGCCTTATCCATCTGGCGAACGGCTACAGAGGCCGCCTGGGGGCCGTGCTCGCGGGATAGTGCAACCGCGGTTGTCGGGGATACTTCGCCGGCACGAACCATGCTGATCAGCTCTTCTCCGCAGGTCAGCAAATGCAGGTGATAATCGACGTCGGACAGAGAACGCTTAACCTTCTTCGCGATCTCGTCCGGTTCCCACCCCTGATTTCTCAAACGCTGATATGCAGCTGCGCGTTCCAGAGCTGTGAGAGGCTTGCCCTGGTTCCGGGTAACCATGAAGGCGATCCGGTCAGCTTCGTTCCCGACGAAGTCTTTACACTCAAGGCGGATGATGTCAGCGCCTGCTTTCGTCGCTTCAATGGCGCCGTAATAGCGGTGGTGACCGTCGATTACCTTGACGCCCTTCTCGGTAACCTGGACGTCCAGCGGCGGCACCGACTCGCCGGCGATAAACGCATCGCGGAACTCTGCGACGTGATCCTGGTCGATTTCGCGGATGTTCAGGCCGGGCTCGACGTACAGCTCTTTGAGGGGAACGATAAACGTCCGGTTCACCTTAATGCCGGTTCCGTTTTTATTTTTTTGGTTGTAATGCTGGTAAAGTGAACTCATAATTACTCCTGTGAATTGATCCAGTTAATTCGCGTAGAAAGCCGTTAGTGTTGCTGCACTGCGGCTTTCGCCTTTCTGTTCCCACTCATGCTTCAAAATCACCTTTCTCTCCCGGCCTGTTAGAAATCAGGATGGCCAGCAGCAGCGACATGTTCGGCAGCAGACTTTCCCGCCAGCGACTCACCGTCGACTTATTCACTCCGGCCACTTTGGCGATATTCGTGGTTCCCAGTTCAGCTATCTGGCTGTGTAACCAGCTTTCTATCCTGC
>OJKH01000365.1_pt1 | contig 20158 bp, 21 predicted proteins | sample 1596471 | NCBI WGS metagenome assembly OJKH01 (sample SAMEA4350108, study PRJEB24818) | metagenome | biome: human; feature: gut; material: faeces | place: Denmark | collected 2013-09
GGTCAGCCGCAGCAGCCGCAGGGCGGCAACCAGTTCAGCGGCGGCGCGCAGTCCCGTCCGCAGCAGCAGGCCCCGGCAGCGCCTTCCAACGAACCGCCGATGGACTTCGACGACGACATCCCGTTCTGAAGATGACCTTAGAGTTATCTGTAAAGAATGTAAATATAGACCCCTGTTAATTCAGGGGTTTTTTGTTTCTAGCGCCGGGAAAAGTGTCTTGTATAAATTGGTGATTTTTCACATATAGTCTACCTTGTAATTATGTAATGTTTATGGGTTGTGGGCGCATGGAAAAGAACTACAGAGTTACAACATTTGTCATGGATAGTGGCGAGCGCTATTGCATGGTAGTGGATCGTGCTTCTGGCCTTCCTATGTATTACCCAACTTTGTTTTTAACAACCCAAATCCGCAATAAAGGCAATGCCTTCTCAACGACGCTAGCTGCTGCTAACAACCTAGTCTTGTTGTTACGCTTTCTAGAGAGTCGTGACATTAACCTTGAAGAACGGTTATTGACCAAAGATTTCTTCAAGCCACATGAGATGGACGATCTGCGAGATTTTGCTCAGCGCAAGCAAGGCAGGATGCCATCAAAAGCGTTCTCCAACCCTTGGCTGGATGATGAGTTGGTCAATATCGTGGATAACGGAACACAACATTCCCGCCTAACAACGTTTGCCAACTATTTACGCTGGTATGCTATGCATATCTTAAAGATGCCTGAGCTGGATGTTGTCGAACAGATCAAGACTATGGCGACGCAAATAAAGGTGCGCCGACCGTCTAAAAAGAGCAGAAACAGTACATTGCAAGACAGGTCTTTGAGTGATGTTCAATTGGATGTGCTATTTGAGACGATCAAGCTCAATTCAGAATGGAATCCTTTTTCAATTGATGTGCAGCGTCGCAATCGGCTGATGATCTTGCTTCTGTATCATCTGGGCATCCGAGGTGGCGAATTGTTAAACATCAGGATACAGGACATAGACTTTAGCTCTAACAGGATCCGTATCGTTAGGCGAGCAGATGAACGAGCTGATTCTAGAACCAATGAGCCTAATGCCAAAACCAGAGAACGGCTCATACCGTTGGCTGAATCCTTAGCTCAAGAACTGCACAGTTATATCACCAAAGATCGCCGAAAAGTCCAAAATGCAAAGAAAAATGACTACCTGTTTGTGACTTACAAGCGTGGGCCAACTGTCGGAAACCCTATCTCCAAGGCGGGTTATCACAAAATATTTTCCTTGGTCAAAGATGTATCGCCGCAATTGTACACAGTGACTGGACACTCGCTCCGCCATACATGGAATCGTAAGTTTTCAGAAAGAATGGATGCCATGGATGAGCCAGTCAGCGAAGAACGACAAGAGCAAATCCGTGCGTACTTACAAGGTTGGAAACCGGGCTCAGGAACCGCAGCGACTTACAACAAGCGTTTCATTCAGCAAAAAGGTTTTGAGGCCGCCTTGGCTTTACAAGAGGGAAATGGCACTCGCTTACCAAAGGACATGAAGATTGATGATGAATAACATCTTACCAGCATTGCCTACCGATAAAATACCTGCAAAATCAAGTGGATATTTTTTCATGTTGCATGAAGATATGTGGAGATTAGATAAAAACAACAATATTTCGGTTGGTATGATACATGACCTTCTTGATCCTGAGACTCTGAGTGGGTTTCTTCATACCCTGTCATTTTATGCTAGGAACCTGTCCGCGGGATACACGAGACATATTTTCTTGTGTTTCTTAGACATGATTCGTGCAACTAAAGCTACTCGTATTGACGATCTCATGTTGATCGGATACAGGTCTTCTCTGGATGAGGCTCATGAGCATCATTTAGGTCCCGTTAGTGTTTTACTGCGAAAGTGGCACAAGCTGGGCTATCCCGGTGTTAGCAAGAACGTGGTGTGTTTGCTGGAGGGGTGGAGGTTAAAAGGGGGGCGTAAGGGGGATGCGGTTAAGCGATTGGATCCTCTAGAGGGGCCGCTGACGGATAATGAACTTCAAGCGTTTAACGAAGCGGTTGTACGAGCTTATGAAAAGAGCGTAATAACCATCGCTCAGTTGGCTATGGCTCTCAACATCAGTCATACGGGACGTCGCTCAATCCAGATCTCGCAGCTGCGCGTGGTTGATATTCTCTGCGGAGAAAATGAAAAGGGTGAACCCTTCTATGTGTTGAATGTGCCGCGAGCTAAGCAACGTAACAGCTTTTTTCGCGAAAGCTTCAAACCCTATGCTATGACTCTCGAATTATGGGCAGTCCTGAGTGCTCAGGCAAGAAATGCAGTTACTCTGGTTGAGAATCGTCTCGGGATTGAATTGCAGGAAGCTGACCGGCAGCAGATCCCTCTATTTCCTGATCTTGATGTGCTAGCGACTATCCAATCCCCTTATGAATTCTGCCAACTGCTTGCCACTGACAAACTACACATCGCCGCTTCAGTGATAACTAAAACACTCCATTTAATCGTAGAAGAATCAGATATCCGGTCAGAACGTACTGGTGATCTATTGCATATCAATGCTCGCCGCTTTCGGTATACCACGGGCACACGGGCTGCCCGTGAAGGTTTTGGCGAGTTGGTAATAGCGGAACTGCTCGACCATACGGACACCCAAAACGCAGGCGTTTATATCAAAAATATCCCCGAACATGTGAAAAAGCTGGATGAAGCGGTTGGCTTCCAATTGGCACCATACGCTCAGGCCTTTGTCGGGGTACTTGTCGATTCAGAGAGGGACGCGCATCGAGGTAACGACCCTACTAGTCGTATTCGGACCGAAATGGGGCAGGGCGTTGGTACTTGTGGCGAACATGGCTTTTGTGGTGCCAATGTTCCTATTCCTTGTTACACCTGCATGCATTTCCAGCCTTGGCTGTATGGCCCACATGAGGATGTCTATCAGGGACTGCTCAACGAGCGTGAAAGGGTGAAAAATATAACTGGCGACATCCAGATTGCTGCTGTACTTGATCGCAGCATTATCGCGGTTGCAGATGTAATCATGCGTTGTGCAAAACGTCGAGGAGAGTTTAGTCAGCAGGGAGCAATAACAAATGGCTGAGATTTTCCAGTTTAAGCCAAAGGCTACGCTGACAGCAGCAGAAAACCTTGAAGCCTTCATTTCCAAGTGTCGGGATCAATTGACTGTATTCGGCTCCGATATAGATTGGGAAGAACCTGTTTGGCCAAACATAACTGTGTTTGCCAAGTTAGGCGTTATCACGCGAAAACCCGTTCAGGGAGAGGTACAAGACCCTGAGTTCATTGATTTTGCTAAAGCCTATTTCCGTTACCAGCAAGTGCATCGGCCCACGGGAACAAAGAATGAAAGTAAGGCCCTACGTGCGGTTGAAGCGGCTTTGCTTCAAGTAAACGGGAATGCAAATATTGATGGCCTGAAGTGGTTTACTGAATTTGGCCACCTGAACAGAGGTGATATGCTCACCTCAGAACAACACAGGTGTCATAATGAAAAAAAGAAATTTCAGCGCAGAGTTTAAACGCGAATCCGCTCAACTGGTCGTTGACCAGAACTACACCGTGGCAGATGCAGCCAGCGCTATGGATGTCGGCCTTTCCACAATGACGCGATGGGTGAAACAATTACGTGATGAACGGCAGGGCAAAACACCAAAAGCCTCCCCCATTACCCCGGAACAAATTGAAATCCGTGAGCTCAGGAAAAAGCTACAACGTATTGAAATGGAAAATGAAATATTAAAAAAGGCTACCGCGCTCTTGATGTCAGACTCCCTGAACAGTTCTCGATAATCGGGAAACTCAGGGCGCGTTATCCTGTGGCCACTCTCTGCCATGTGTTCGGGGTTCATCGCAGCAGCTACAAATACTGGAAAAACCGTCCTGAAAAGCCAGACGGCAGACGGGCTGTATTACGCAGTCAGGTACTTGAACTGCATGGCATCAGCCACGGCTCTGCCGGAGCAAGAAGCATCGCCACAATGGCAACCCAGAGAGGTTACCAGATGGGGCGCTGGCTTGCTGGCAGACTCATGAAAGAGCTGGGGCTGGTCAGTTGCCAGCAGCCGACTCACCGGTATAAGCGTGGCGGTCATGAGCACGTTGCTATCCCGAATCATCTTGAGCGACAGTTCGCCGTAACGGAACCAAATCAGGTGTGGTGCGGTGATGTGACCTATATCTGGACGGGTAAGCGCTGGGCGTACCTCGCCGTTGTTCTCGACCTGTTCGCAAGAAAACCAGTGGGCTGGGCCATGTCGTTCTCGCCGGACAGCAGGCTTACCATGAAAGCACTGGAAATGGCATGGGAAACCCGTGGTAAGCCCGTCGGGGTGATGTTCCAAGCGATCAAGGCAGTCATTATACGAGCAGGCAGTTCCGGCAGTTACTGTGGCGATACCGGATCAGGCAGAGTATGAGTCGGCGTGGAAACTGCTGGGATAACAGCCCAATGGAGCGCTTCTTCAGGAGTCTGAAGAACGAATGGGTGCCGGCGACGGGCTATGTAAGCTTCAGCGATGCAGCTCACGCAATAACGGACTATATCGTTGGATATTACAGCGCACTAAGACCGCACGAATATAATGGTGGGTTACCGCCAAACGAATCAGAAAACCGATACTGGAAAAACTCTAACGCGGTGGCCAGTTTTTGTTGACCACTTCACTAGTGGCGCCAGCTGAAGTTGAATGGAGTACTGCGGGTAAATGGCGCCGTCGCGCGGCGCAGCCGGCTGCTGTTTTGACTGGTTCTGCCTCGCCCCCTCTTCCCTTGTATCTAAAAGACGCACAGGGAATCCCAGACGCAGCTGGTCAAGCGCTTGGGATTCAATGATAGCCGCCGCCTGGCGACGTTTGAGATAGTGTCACACCGATAATGGACTTCCAATAAACAACTTAAAAGGCCGCAGTAGCGGCCAGAATTATTTCAAAATTGAATCAAGCCTCTTCTTTTATACTTTTTCCGAGGCATACTTTCTCATCAGCGCTGAAATATAATGTCCTGTATTCATCAGCTCATCAACTGAACCTGACTCAACTATCTTACCGTCCTGGAACACAATGATTTCATCGGACAATATTAATGAGGTAGGTCGATGAGTAATGTTAATAATTGTAGCATCAGGGAATTTGCTCCTGATAGTGCGGAAACAATGCTCTTCCGTCTTTATATCCATAGAAGATGACACTTCATCAAGTATGATGATTTTAGGACTGCGCAGTAATAAACGAGCAAGCGACAGTTTTTGCCTTTGCCCGCCGGAAAAGTCTACGCCACCGTCAGCGATTGATCTGTTAAGTATATTGGTGTCTTTAGTGTTGTTCAATCCCGACAACTCAAGAGCTTGAAGCATTTGTTCTTCTGTTGCTTTGGGGTTGGCAATCATAAGGTTAAATCTCAGTGTATCCATAAAAATATAATCATCCTGGGACACATACGATACAATATTATAGAAATCATCGTTCAGGATAGACTGGTAATCTTTATTACCTATCGTCAATTCACCATGGTAACTCTTTAATTGCCTGGTTAATATTTTTATAAAAGTCGTTTTTCCAGACCCGTTCTCCCCGGTTAAACTGTAAAACAATCCTGATTTTAATTTCAGATTCACAGGACCAAGTTTGAAATTTTGCTGCTCACTTCGACCATTATATGTATATTCGACATCTTTGGCAAAGATATCAATTTCACCGTCCATTTTGACCAGGTTTTTACTTTCGCCTACATGATTAAGATTTTTAAGAAATTCATTGAGGTTAGAACTCGCCTCTTTTAATTCAATCAATGACTGGGCCAGACCTTCAAGAGGAGTAATAAAAAGAATAATGTAAGATGTAATCAGTATAAAATGACTGAGAGGAACGAAACCATTTACCGTATCATTTAATACCTTAAAAAATACAACGCCAAAAATAATTAAATTAAGAATGCCGGAGGCGATTTGACTTTTGATATTTAAATGCCAGTAGTCCTGTTGCGAATTCCTGTCGTTCTCTAAAGTAGTTCGAAATCTACTAAAGAAAAAATCAAAGGTATTCATGCTCCTGACGAGTGATATATTTTTAACGCTATCAGTTATAAGGCTATAGGTTTTTCGTCCGCTATCAAGTAAAACTCTCTTGCTTTTTAAAATTCTCTTACTGAAATAAGTGTTAACAAAAATAAAAACAATGGAATACAGTAAAAATAATACCGAGGTAAAAACATCTCCTGACCTGAATATAAAGACAACAGATATAAGAACCTGTAGGACAGAGGGGAATAAATTTGTAGCAAGCAATCTGATAATGACATAGATATCATTAGTCGCCTGATTCAATTTATGACTAATATCCCCTGTATTTTCATCAGGGGCCAGCGTTCTTTCTTTTTCGTATAATGATTGAAGATAAGCACGCGATATATTTATTATAGCATCAATTCGTAAATGACTCTGGCAGTACACTGAAAGAAATTGCAAACACTTTTGTATTCCAAGTGTGACGACATACATGGCTCCGATAATATAAATCATCTGGCTCCCGTGAGGGTCGTTATTAGTTAAACGTTCAGTAATTGATGATATGTAAACCGGAGTAATTGATAACAACGCGGACGAAATAACAGAAAGAAAAAACACAATAACAAAATTTTTAAGCCCATTCCTGGTAAGTATTTTAATTACTTTAGACGTTGTGTTCTTATTATCCATAACTATTCCTTCGTTAACATATTCATTTCAGCATAACGATTAAGCATCATTAATTTTAGAAATTTTGTTGCATTCCCATCGATACCAATCGACGTATTAATCTCCAGCGACTCTTTCAATTCATCATTTGTCACTTCCCCCATACCCCTGGTAAACCCTCTATTAATTAATAAGAGGATCTTTTCTTTGTTTTTATGTAAAAAATCAAACAAAAGATTATTAGAGGAACGTTTCCTTACATCAAGCAATTGAATATCATGCGCTATATTATATGCAATCTTCCTGGCTAAAATCCTGTCGTGTTCGGAGGTGAAATTATAATCATATCGGTATTTCATGAAAACCCTGAACGCACAAGACATCAGAAATGGAGAGAACATCATTGCTCCTCCTTTTAATTGTAGTGGAAGGGTTTCCATAAAGTATAACATGTTAGCTATATGATCGTATTCAGGACTGCTGTCGTCAACATTCATAAGTAAAGGATGCTGATAAAATCCTTTGTATTTTTTATCAGTAAACCAGTTATTACTGTGGATTTTGCTTCGCGGATTAATTATATCTGTAAACGACAAATATTTTAGTCTGCATAATTTATAAACATTACGTATCCCATTGATTAATCTGCCATTTTTTAATCTGTGATGAACACTCTTGAGTGAGGGATTTTGAACGAACAAACAATCCCCACCGTGACCATTTAAGAAAATTATGTCATGATTATTAAATAGTTCGTTATATTGGTTATCTTCTGATTCGTTCTCTATTACATTAACATCCGAAGGGATGCTGACCTCCTTGTTACTTTTTAGAATGTCAGGGAACCCGGACACTACCCTAAACGGAATATTATTTTTAGTACATAACTCCTTGACTCTGTTTACTTCAGAGTCATTATCATATTTTTCAGGAACATGGGTATAGACTTCAAAGTTGATATTAGTACTTTTTAAAATATAAAATATAAAAGTGGAATCGAATCCACCTGATAAATGTAAAACAACCTTTTTATCTTTACACACTGATTTTATCATGTTTGAGGTAACTTTAATAAAATCTTTATTGGTTGGGATAAGATTTGCGTGCTTAAATACATGAACTCCAGCAGAGTCAAAAACATATTTACAACCACCATTTATTTTCTCTATGCCACTTATAGGGCTAAGGAATACTGACACCCATGCATTATTAACAAAGGAACTAAAAAATTTAGAATCTATAGTTTTCTTACCCGATAATTCTGACAGGAGCTTGATATTATCGCTTATCGTCAGGTTGTTATCGTCAATACTATAAAATACATCTGTATTTCTACTGAGACTTTTGTAAATAACAGTTTTATCTTTAGATATAATAATTAAAACAAAGAATCCACTAAACTCTGGCAATCTGTCCAATACTTCAGGGAGAAATGAATCCTTATTTATTGTAATCCCATTGCCATCTTCATCAAAACAACAACCTTTGAATATAACATATTTGTCCTTATAATCCCAATTGTCGTAGGTATCATCTGTGTATATACACATATTATGCTTGCAGATATAATCTTCTACTCCTGTAGGTTTTTTACTGCCTGTGATAATAAGCATTTAAACCTCCATGATGACACTGAGTTTATCTCGTAAGTAAACATTATCTGAAATTATTTCACCATCTAACTCAACCCAGGCATGACTTATAAAGGGACGAGTTCTGACTCCAACAACAAGAGTCCCTTTGCCAGTTGCTTTTCTTAACATAGTTACTAATGCATAGGAGTAAATCAGGCAAGGATTTTCACAGTGTTTAAAGGGCATTATAAAATTTAGGCAGTTAATTATATCTTCCGGAGAGTATTTATACCACCGGTAATTTTTTTTTATGTTTTGTAGATTGTATATAACTCCGTAATAACCATTACTGTCAAGGTTCTTTTTGCATTTAACAAAAACGCTGTATGCCTTTAATAATAGAATAGGATTAATTTTGCGGAGGCTTGCTTTTCTCGGTAGCCATCGTTCATCATAGAAATTTTCATTATTTCCATCAATCGGCGTTAGTGACTGTATTAGCCCTGCTGCCAATAACTCCTCCTCAACGTCGGTTAACAGTCTTATATTTTCATGATTGACGTCGTTCATAATAAAGAACTCATCATTATTTATATCAATGATAACCAAATCATTTTTATAAATGCTGAAGCGCAGATAATGATTCATGTTGAACATGATAGAACGCTCCCTATTCAATAGTAAAAGGCGGGATGCTTGTTCCCGCCTGTCATTATTAATTACAATCAGCCGTAGTGCATAACTCCGTTCGGATTAAAGAACTCAATGATTGGGCCATCAGATCCACGCGTAACTTTGCTGGCTCTCTTATTGAGTTTTTTAAGAGTCACTTTTTTCATGTCATTCTTTTTCTGTTGCATCATTAGATCATTCCTTTTTAAGTTTGTGTTTGTAACTCAAAAACAATGTTTGCCATATGAATGCAAGGCTTTTTAATATTTGTTCGCATTCTTATTTGCGTCAAATTTTCAGGTGTTACAAAATGAAATAATGGGTTAAATTATGTTTTTTTAATTTTTCCTTTAAAAATTGCATTTAGAACAGTCGGTTAGGGATTTATAAAACCAGTTTCTCACGGTAACTAATTACCGAAAATTAATACCGATTTATTATTATTTCTGTTTTTACTTAACCATTGAGATTAATGTTTTTTATGCGGACCCGTTCCAGATTTTTTACAACTAACTGAATACCATCAGATTTCCAGAAGGATTCTGTTTCCTGAAAACACACCTGATGGTTCGAAAAATTTAATGATGAATACATATTGCTATCCTGAAATTTCCAGACAGGCCAGATTGAGGTCAAATCCCCTGAAAACGGTGTATAGCGCGGGAGTATTGTTGGCATGCTAATTATTAATTCAAATTAGAACAGCTACTCACAAATCTATCCGGGATTCAGGCCCGCATGATCTTAAAAAGGCGCCAGCCAATGTTCAATGGTGAACGGAAAGTGAGTGGCGCCGAAGCCCGGCTCTGCCGGCAACGGTATGATAGATTCTGCCAATCCCTATCCCCGCCCTGATAAGCCATACCCACTGATAACGCATCAGGAGCTGCTGTACGCGGTCGGAGTGGTCCCGGCAAGGCGACCTTTACCTTTTTTCGGATCTGACCGGAAAAAGAGAGAAGAAAGGATATGTAAAACATATCCATATGCCTGGCATCTGCATATGCTATACCTATACATATGTTTTACATCTGCCTATACTGAACATATGCATAAAGGCCGGTCGGCCAGGAGGAAATAATGAGAACCGTATCCATTTTTAAAAACGGCAATAACCGCGCCATTCGTCTGCCCCGCGATCTGGATTTTGAGGGAGTGAGCGAGCTGGAGATCGTCCGGGAAGGGGACAGCATCATTCTGCGTCCCGTCCGGCCGACCTGGGGCTCATTCGCGCAGCTCGAAAAAGCTGACCCGGACTTTATGGCGGAGCGCGAGGACGTTGTCAGCGACGAAGGACGGGTTAATCTGTGAACAGGATCTATATGCTCGACACGAACATCTGCTCGTTCATCATGCGCGAGCAGCCGGAAGCCGTCCTGAAGCGCCTTGAGCAGGCGGTGCTGCGCGGCCACCGTATCGTGGTTTCGGCCATTACCTACTCCGAGATGCGCTTCGGTGCCACCGGCCCGAAGGCCTCGCCCCGACATGTGCAGCTGGTTGACGCGTTCTGCACCCGCCTCGATGCCATCCTGCCCTGGGACCGCGCCGCGGTGGATGCGACCACGGAGATAAAGGTGGCGCTGCGCCTCGCCGGGACGCCGATAGGCGCGAACGACACGGCGATCGCCGGGCACGCCATCGCCGCCGGCGCGGTGCTGGTGACGAATAATGTGCGGGAGTTTGAGCGGGTGCCGGGCCTGGTGCTCGAAGACTGGGTGAAGTAAGCCACTCTTTTCAACGTCAGGAGGTAAGGGCTCCACTAAAACAGCCCGTATACGGGCTGTTTTAGTGGATATCTACAGCAAGCTGTCCTGTCTTCAAAGAGCAGACTATCAGGGAGTGAAGGCCTCTCTTCCGAAACTATGGCGGTAATAGCAGTGGATCAGGCGGTACGGGCAACCGAGCTCTGGTTTGCTGCCGGTGGCAGGGCGATGAGCTTGTCACATTCCATAATCACGTACTCCGGGATGAGATCGAATCTGGACGGATCCAGCTGACAGATGAACTCATTTTCAATGTGGTACGTTTCGTTAACGAATTTTCGTATTACCGGATGGTCCTGATCCATTTCCAGTAAACGGAATACCTGCAGTTTTTCATAGCCGTTACGACAGCGACGGTACAGATTTTTTATTTCATCCGTGCTGCTGACGAGAGCCTGAAGTCGCGGGTAATCAAAGCTGTCCACATACTCCCGGATATCCCGCCGGGCCTGCTGAATTTTCTCTGGCACCATTTCGGGGTAGCCCGTGCCCGCAGCGGCAGGCTCGCGATGATCCAGCGGGACGACGCGTCGATGGAACAGGTTGGACAGGAGCTGATAAGCATCGCCACGTTCGTCAACGATTTCAAAGTAGCGGCGAAGATAGATAAGCTTAATGATTTCCTCACAGTCTGCTGACGCGGTTATGGATTTGCAAATCTGCATGAACGTCATGATATCGCCGTCGCTAACGGGTAACTCCTCTATAACTCCGGTAGACAGGCGCAGGCAGGAGGCGGTCACCAGATTACTGAACAGCTTTCTGACTGACTTCAGCGTGTCAATCACAGGCTCCACGTCATGCGTCAGCATGAGTACAGTCCGGTTCTTCAGGCATTCACCGCTTGCGCGTCTGAACAGCATTTCGAGAATGGCGAACTTCTTGTTTTTGTCAAAAGAGGAGATGGGATCATCAAGGATAATCAGGCCCGGATTTTTTGACAGGCATTCATACATGAACAACACAATCGCAAAGGCGTTCCGTTCTCCATAGCTGAGATGCTGGCTGCCGCCGCTGACGTACCCGTCAAAATCCATGTGTCGTAGCCTGAGTTTTCTCTGCTCCCCCTCACCGGCAATATCCACCCTGTATTTATAGCCGGCATAGGTGAGAAAATTATTGATGTTTGTTTTGTGCTGTGCGATCAGCCGGACCATGCTGTCCCGGTGCCGGTTAATCCTTCCCTGCAACGGTCCGGCCAGGTTTATCAGGTCCTGAAGGACCGCGTTCAGCCTGTCGGTGATCCCCTGCGTGAGTTCGCATTGCAGATCGGGGAAGAACTGCAGGTCAATCAGCCTGGCAGTGAGCACCTCCCGAACGTTCTGCTGTTCCTGCAGGCTGAAAACATTCAGGCCTCTCAGCGCAGTGAGCTTCTCTGTCAGCGTGTCGGTCTGGCGTTTCAGCGCCACCAGGTACTCGATATGTTCGGCTTCCGGACCATTCTGAAGCAGGGTGATGGCCAGGAGGCGTTCTCTGGCGTCCTCCGTCAGGTAATTACCGAGATTTTCCACCAGTCTGATGATAGCGGTCAGGTTCTTAATGGTGGATTTATCGTATTCCTCGCTGACCTTGCGGATTTGCCCTTCCTTTTCCCTGATATCACCGGTACAGAACGGACAGCAGCCATCTGAAAGGGGGGAGAACTCGAGTCCCTTTGTCTGCCAGTCAATCCATTCCACGCGACGTTCACTACGGATGTAGGGTTGATAGTTCTCAAGACCAACCGGAATGTGGTGTATTTTATTTCCGCCTGACAGTCCTCTCATGCCGGTTGAAGAACGTGAAATCCCGGAACTGGTTGATTTGAAAGCATTGCTGAGTTCCTGCAGATGGTCTATCAGCGAGTTCAGCTCGGCGTGATCCGTGAAAACCGCCCGGATCGTTTGCGTCATCTCTTCTATTTCACGCTCTCTTTCCGCATGGGCTTCATTGCGGATAAGAATATTAAAGCTGTCATTGATGAGCTCGTCCGGCTGGAACGTAAACTGACCGACGTACTCCTCGTTAAAGCACATCACGTCCCCAATCCCTTCAGCACCAATGACAATGGGCCCGGCGTTATCGGGGTTATCTCCGCGCAGCCGGAAGGGCATCAGTGCCTGCAGTCCCTGAGTGTCGTCCCGCGCCGCACAGCTTATGGCCCGTGACAGCGTGCTTTTGCCGGTACCATTTGGCGCAAACTTAATGTTCAGTTTATCGGCCGTAAGGGTGATACGGGCTCGTACGATGTTATTGCAGTGGCGTATTTCAATGTCCATTTGTCTGTCCTTTGCCAGTTATTCAGGGGGACTTCATATCCTGCCGCAATATGTGCCCACATGCCGTGATGCAGATACATAATACGTTTCGTTTGTACCATAGTTTTCACCCCTCCGAGGTGTTCATACATGAACAAGGATTGAGTCGATCCGACTTTGCCTTTTTTCGGATCTCAGAGGAGAAAACTTAAGAGGGAATTTATCCAGATTAACATCAGACGACAGCACTCCGTAGGAGAGGACTGGCTGGATTTTGTCAAAAAGGTTTCGGCCAGTCTGGCCTGTTTCATCCACATAAAAGTGCATTCAGAGATCCGTTACCAGGCAGGAGGAAGGGAAACGGTATAATCCGGGTCAATGTAAAACCTTTCTGCAGCCAGCTGCAAGTGATCCGCTTAAGGCTTTAATGACCTCAATACTGGGCTCACGGCAATGAACAAACGGGCCGGATCACAGACCCGTTTTTTAGAGATTACATCTGCCCGGGCTGCAGAAACTCGATTCTGGCAATGGCCGACCTGGGCACAGATTTCCCGTCACAGCCTATGCCGAAAGTTGCGTTTCCGTCCGGCGGGAGGTCACGGACTGATGTATAGGCATATGCCAGAGCCGTTTCAAGACCCCCCTTTTTCATAAACAATATCCGCCTGACCTGCCGTACCCGGATCATTGCCATCATCGGCCCCGATTTTAACCGGACCCTCTGACCTGTTCCCTTCTTTGTGGAAGGGGATTTTTTAACGCTGCTACACCAATAGATGGCGTTAGCCTGCACCTCCTAGCTATCTGCGCTGTATGTCACTGTTTTCAGAAAGCAGCCGCAAGGCAATGACCAGCGCCAGCGCGACGGTGATGGTGCCCGCCAGATAGATCGAACTAATCCCCTTTGCACCAGCCAGTGCGCCAGCCATAGGAGTTGTCAAGCCCAACGCAATATCCATGAATGCCACGTAGGCCCCCATCGCCAAGCTGCGGCTCTGCGGAGGAGCACGCCGCACAGCCTCCACTCCGAAACCTGGGTAGGCCAACGAGTAGCCGAAACCAGTCAGGGCCGCGCCTATGTAGGCGAGTGGCGCGGAACCTGCACCCCATATGAACAATAGTCCTACCGCTTCAATGGCAACGCTTACCATTGCCACTTTCGCACCACCCAGCTTGTCAGGCAGATGCCCAAAAAAAATGCGTGCGCCGATGAAAACCAGTCCAAACGCGGTAAACACCAATGAAGAGTTTCCCCACTGCTTGGCAGCGAACAGAAGCGCGATGAAGGCCGTGATCAGTCCGAATCCGACACTAGACAGCGCCAGGCCCATGCCGGGCCACAACACGGCACCCAGCACTGTGTAAAACGGTGTGCGCTTGGTTGCCGTAAGTGCGATGGCGTGTACATTTACAACTACGGCCAAGGCCAGAAATGAAATAGCTGCCACGGCAGCGGCAATACCGGCGAATCCCCATTGGTTATTTACCGCGACGCCGAGGGGCGCTCCCAGCGCATAGGCACCGTAGATGGCAATGCCGACCCAGACCATCACCTTACCTGCATTCTGCGACCCGACAAGTCCAAGCGACCAGCCCAGTGCGCCCGTGGCAATCAGACTTTCACCCAAGGCCAGCAGGATGCGGCCCAGAACCACGATCCATACCGAGGTGTTCGGTGTGGCGACAAAGGCCAGCGATACTAGATAGACCAAGCCGGAACTGGCTGCGAGCAGGCAGCCAATGACCACCGCTCGCTTGGTGCCACGCAGGTCGGCGAAGTTGCCGGCCCAGGGGCGGGATAACAATGCCACGACGAATTGTAGGCCGATGACCAAGCCGATCACCAGCGTACCCATGCCGAGAGTTTCGTGCAGGTACAGCGGCAGGATCGGCATCTGAATTCCAATGGTCAGGAACCCGATAAAGACTGCCAGCGTTAGGGGTAGCAGCTTCAAGAAAACGTTGGCACCAGGCGGTGATGCCATCAGGAGATTATCTTGAGACATGGGAACACCTCATGGTTTGAGCATGGTGGATCAACCGGCGTAGTAACCGGGCTGATCCAGATCGGTGAGGAGGCTAGGTCCTTCGGGCTTCCAGCCGAGCAGTTCTCGCGTGCGGGCGCTCGACACGGACATATCTGCACCGGCCATATTGGTGAACCAGCCGAAGTGCTCGTAGTCGCACGACTCGACCGGCAGACCCAGGCGGCTGCCAATCACTTCGGCGATCGCCTTAAATGGGACCGCCTCGTCCGCGACCGCGTGATAGACCGATTCGGTAACACCTTGCTCCAACGCAAGGCGATAGACGCGCGCAGCGTCCCGCCGGTACACGCCGGCCCAGCAGTTTTCGCCTTTACCGAGATAGGCCGATACACCTTTCTGCTGCGCCGTGCGAATGAGGATGGGCACGAAGCCGTGATCGCCCAATCCATGAACTGAAGGGGCAAGACGGACCGTTGCTGTGCGCACCCCGCGCGACGCCGCGGCCCGTGCGGCTTCCTCGGACTTGCGGGGGGACGCCGGATTGGGCTGGTCGGCTTCAGTGGCACCACGTGGCAGTCCCGACAGGCCCGAAGTGACGAGCAGAGGCCGGTTCGAACCTTCCAGCGCAGCGCCCAGTGTCTCGATCGCGCGGCGGTCCTGCTCCACGTTTTCGATAAACCTGGAGAAATCATGGTTAAACGCTGTGTGGATTACGGCTTCCACCGTCGAAGCGACGGAACGCAATGTATCCAGATCATCCAGCGAGGCCTGAACGATTTTTGCGCCCGCCGCGGCAAGCGGAGCTGCCTTGGCGGCGGAACGGACTAGGCCCGTGACCTGGTGGCCAGCAGCGAGCAGATCCTCCACCACGGCAGAGCCAACCCAACCTGTGGCACCAGTGACAAATATATGCATTGCAAAATCTCCTGTTTAGATGGTTGATTCAGGCCAGCCGGATCGACAGTTCCACATCTTCGCCGAACGGCACGGACAGGTAGCCGTTTTCCGGGTTGCGCACGCGCGCGAGGTAATCCGGGCTGTAGTCGGAGTTATCGGCGACAATCAGTGCGCCGGCCCGCAGGCGGTGCTCGACCAAATCGAGGACTTCGCAATAGATCGACTTGGCACCATCGAGCAGTAGCAGGTCGATGGAATCGGGAAGATCTGTGGCCAGTGTTTTCAGTGCATCGCCTTCACGAATTTCGACCAGGTCATCGACGCCGCCTTCGACAAGATGCTGGTGAGCCTTGGCAATCTTTGACGGCTCGAACTCGCTGCCGATCAGGCGACCACCGCCGTTGTCGCGCAGCGCTGCCGCCAGGTACAGGGTCGAGAGTCCAAACGAGGTGCCGAACTCGACGATGTTGCGCGCATTCGTGCTCCGTGCCAGTTGGTACAGCAGCACTCCGGTTTCACGCGAAACCGGCAGCCACAGGTCCTTGGCGCGGCTATAGAAGTCGAGGTACTCAGTCTTGCTACTCATCAGCCGCTCGCGTTCCTCGAGAGGGATGCCAGCCACTGCTGAGCTAGTGGCGCGATCAGCCTGCTCGAACAGGCGATCCAACAAGGGCGCCAATGGCGCATTAATAAGTGCTGAAGTCATGGTATTGTCCACTACTAGGTTGGTGAAGGAAGCGCCGTTGTGCTGGAGCGCCTTAAATGCGATTAATTGTTCGCTTTTTGGATAATATGACGGAATATTCGTGTTGAAAATTCGCATTGGAGTTCGCGTTTTAATCCATACCTTGATCCGAGGGGCTCCCCCTCGCTTACCTTGAAAACACTGTTGCTATACCGACCCGCTTACGTCAACGGAGATCGAACAGTCGAAGAAAGCTCATGTTTACCGTCAGAAAAAATGGGCGCTTGGTTGAGACGCAGAGCAGTCTTTCAACTGACATACGTTGGAAAAGTTGCCCCTGGGATGCTGGCGGTTGCCTATATGTGCGTGGCCCTGCGTCCATATCGACCATAAGGTCGACTGATCAAAGGATTGAGGTAATGCGCTAAGCTTTGCTAATATGCGAATATTTCATCACATTGAGGGATGCCGGAGGAACGACTGCGTTTCTGCTCGCAGAGTTTTGCATTGGCACATAACCATGACCACCCGTCGTCTACAGATCGCCTCACGCAAGCAACCCAAACAGGCGCGTTCGGCCGCACTGGTCGCCGCCATCCTGGAAGCTGCCACCCAGGTCCTTTCCGAGGAAGGCGCTGCTCGATTCACTTCGGCGCGCGTTGCCGAGAAGGCTGGCGTCAGCGTCGGGTCGATCTATCAGTATTTCCCCAACAAGGCGTCGATCCTGTTTCGTCTGCAGGTAGATGAGTGGATGCAAACGACCCGGATGCTGCGCAACATCCTAGAAGACGCCAGTACACCACCCCTGGAGCGCCTGCGTACGCTTGTGCATGCGTTCCTTCATTCGGAATGCGAAGAAGCCGAGATTCGCGGTGCGCTCAATGATGCTGCTCCGCTTTATCGTGACAGCCCGGAAGTGCAAAAGGCCCAAGCAGAAGGAGATCGGATGATCGACACCTTCATTGCCGAAGTGCTGCCGATGGCATCTGCCTCTTCCCGCGAACAGGCTGGCGACCTGATCATGACGACGCTTAGTACAGTGGGCAATGAGTTTTCCCGTACTCGGCGGACGAAGGCGGAAATCAAAGCCTATGCCGACGAGATGGCCGACATGTTTTGCGCCTACCTCAAGACGTTAGGACAAGTTTAATCCCCCGGACGAGCACTCCACCAACAAAAGTCACAGAGGCCATAAAAGGAAGCCAGCGAAGCCAATACGTCAAGACCATCGTCATGCTGAGGCCTCCAAAGGTCAATGCCCCCATCCAGGTCGTGACAGCGATCGACAAGCCCCAGCTATTCCAGGAGGCCACAAGTGCAGTTATCAGCAGCGCCGCGCTGACTGAGACTGATCCCAACATGGCTCTGAATTTATGGTTTCCATACAGCCTCTTATATGAAGCGCGAGTGGCGCGCATTATGGCGCCTATTGCGCAACCTGTACTGCTGAACATTGGTTTATCCGGGGGAATATCCGCAGTCCTTTCCTGATTCTTGTCAATACTGGCCGGTACGCCGAATAATGCCCGAATTTTGCGGTTACACTGCAAATTTACAGCACAAGCGAAATAAGCTTTTGACAAATTCCGGTCAACTGATCTCCGAACCCCGGCAGCCCCAGAATATCAATATATTCCCCCATTCAGGTAAGAGTGTTAAAACTTCTGCAGGCAGACGCTCGACAAGTTTTATGGTGAGCGCAGCATACAGATCCGAATCAGCCAGAAATCGGATCTGCGCGACGGAAAACCGGCAAGCGATATGATAATTGAATCACACGAATAAAATCATACTGAATATGATATTTAGCGTTAACCACAGAACAGTATCTGATATGATGTTTAAGAATACAGAAATAATCATACATGATATGATTTTTAACATAACCGGACATTATCAGACGGAGCGTGCAGGATGGATGAAGAAATGATGTTTTCGCTCAGCTATGAGCAGATGACGCAGATGGCAGAGGAGGAAATAAAGCAATGCGATTTTCACAGGGTTGGAACCCATTATGTCTGGGAAGTGAACAAGGCTCATGACATCCTCCGTTTCTGGTATCTCCTGGCGCTGCGCGGACACACGGGCCTGGCCACAACACGGGTCGAAGCAGACTATAAACGGCTAAAAACGCTCATATCCGAGAGGGATGAGGGGCAATGATGCGGGAAAAAGCCCGACGTCCGTCGCCGCTGCAGCGGCGGGTGCTGATTGTGCTGGCCGCCCTCGATGCGAAACGTCCGGGACCGGTGGCGACAAAGGATATTGAGCGGGTGCTGGAGCAGGGCGGCGACGCCCCGGTGTACGGGCCGAACCTGCGCGCCTCCTGCCGGCGCATGGAAGCCGCGGGCTGGCTGCGCACCCTGCGCGCCCCGAACCTGCAGCTGGCCGTCGAGCTGACGGAGGCCGGTCGCGGCATTGCAGAACCGCTCTTCCAGGAAGCACGCGAGGCTGAAACGGCACGACAACGGCTGACAGACGTCCGGCGTCTGCCGTTACGCCAGACGGCTGCCGGTGATGCGGTGGAGCTGCAGCTGGATGACGGCCATTACACCCTCCGGGAAGCGGCCTACGTGATCCGTCTCGACGGTACCACCTGTCTGCAGCTGACGGATGCCGGCGGCATACGCCGGATAAAAGAGGGCGATCCCCTGCAGGTGGCCAGCTGGTATCAGATCTGTTTTGATGCAGGCCTGCCGGTCACCGTCCAGGTGAATGAGAGCCGGGACTGATCGCCACCACACAAGGAACAGGAGCATAAAATGAAAGTCACGGAACCCGGACTGAATACGCTGATCGAAAACCTGAACACCCTGATTTGCGAGGACAGCCTGCTCACGCGCAAGGAGCGTGAAACGCTGGTGCTGGCCGTCGCCGCCATCGGCGCCATGAAAGCGCGCGTCGGCATGAAAAAAGGCGAAGCGACGACCGTTGCCAGACGGGAAAAAAGGGAGAAAAAAGACCGCCAGCCTGATCCGCGTTTTCCGCGAGCCGGTCATCCCTGGCAGGAAGACGAAAAAACCTTACTGAGTGATGCGCTCGATTCGGTACCGGACGAAGAGATTGACAGGCATCTGTTCTGGCTTTCCGAGAAACTGGGCAGAACGCCTTTCAGTGTTGCTTTCCAGATCGCGGCAATCAGGGAGCTGCAGGACGGCTGGGAGGAGCAGTTCAGGGAGATTTCGGATAACATTCGTTTGTCCGGTTTGAGCATCAGTGATTATCTGAAGCGGAACGGCGTGGATCTCAACTCCTGAATGCCATTTGCTTTATCGATAAATTATTATCAATTAATCATTGACAAAGCATTGCTTAACTGATTCACCTGACACTCTTCAGGATAAAATTTTGTAAGTATTGTGTAATTAAAATTTAAAGATTTGTAAATGAGTTTGCACATAGAAAGTTCGTCTGGATTTTAAGCACTATCTTGAAGGGGGTAATAAATCTACGTTATAAATTATCCGCACTTTTCAGAATGAAATGGAAATATCTTAACGAGTTATGTAGAGAAAAAGTGCGAATAAATCTTATTACACTGGTAGCTTCAGGACAGGGTATGTTTATGAAGAATGGAATTATACTATCAATCGCAGACCGTATCAAAGACGCGCTTCCCATACCAACAGACGAATTCAGGAAAAGGCTTGAAGAGGACTGTTAT
>OJKH01000372.1_pt1 | contig 19739 bp, 15 predicted proteins | sample 1596471 | NCBI WGS metagenome assembly OJKH01 (sample SAMEA4350108, study PRJEB24818) | metagenome | biome: human; feature: gut; material: faeces | place: Denmark | collected 2013-09
TCATACGGCACACCAAACGCATCACCCATTGCGAAACCATAGAGTGCTCGCCGTAACATTGTTGCTGCCATACTGCCCTCCTAGATACCTTCCAACGCAAACCAATCAGCAATCGATAGCCACTCTTGGGTTGATTTAGCTAAGATTGTATAACCAGTAATGTCATACAAGGTCTTACGATCCCCCTTAAGTGGTGACCAATAAGTATCATCAGCGCGGCGAATGACATCCCAGTACGTATAGGTCTCTTCTTGACCAGCTTCGTCCTTTACTTGAAACCCATCGGCCAAGTTAAAGCTCTTTTCACCAACTTGAGGTCCACCAACACCTAAATCAACGAGTAATTGTTGATAGGATTCATTTGTAATTGGTTCATTTGCCATGTCACAATACCTCTTTTTCAAAAGTCTAATAGCATTATTCTAACACTTGTCTGATAAAAAAAGACCCAGGAACAAATATTCCTGAGTCTTTTTACAATCGGGACGACAGGATTCGAACCTGCGACCCCCTGGTCCCAAACCAGGTGCTCTACCAAGCTGAGCTACGTCCCGAACAATATTCAATTACTTGAATATTAGCAATATTAAGTTGCTAATGGGCCTAGCAGGACTCGAACCTGCAATACCCGGTTCGTAGCCGGGGTGTTTATCCAATTAGCATATAAGCCCATAATGGACGTTACAGGGATCGAACCTGTGACCCCCTGCTTGTAAGGCAGGTGCTCTCCCAGCTGAGCTAAACGTCCATGTGCATCGCGACGTCCTATCCTCGCAGGAAGCGATCCTCCAACTACTTTCGGCGCTATTGAGCTTAACTTCTGTGTTCGGTATGGGAACAGGTGTGACCTCAATGCCATCATCACGACACGCTATTTAATTGAGAAAATTTAGCTCTCTCAAAACTGAATCATAATTTGTAAATCAAACTTCGTTTGAGCCTTACACCACGTTTTCAACTTGGTTAAGTCCTCGAACCATTAGTACTAGTCCGCTCCATGCGTCGCCGCACTTCCACTTCTAGCCTATCTACCTCATCATCTCTGAGGGGTCTTACTTCATAAAGAATGGGAAATCTCATCTCGAGGCGAGTTTCACACTTAGATGCTTTCAGCGTTTATCTCATCCGTACATAGCTACTCAGCGATGCTCCTGGCGGAACAACTGATACACCAGAGGTACGTCCACCCCGGTCCTCTCGTACTAAGGGCAGCTCCTCTCAAATTTCCTACGCCCGCGACGGATAGGGACCGAACTGTCTCACGACGTTCTGAACCCAGCTCGCGTACCGCTTTAATGGGCGAACAGCCCAACCCTTGGGACCGACTACAGCCCCAGGATGCGATGAGCCGACATCGAGGTGCCAAACCTCCCCGTCGATGTGGACTCTTGGGGGAGATAAGCCTGTTATCCCCAGGGTAGCTTTTATCCGTTGAGCGATGGCCCTTCCATGCGGAACCACCGGATCACTAAGCCCGACTTTCGTCCCTGCTCGACTTGTAGGTCTCGCAGTCAAGCTCCCTTCTGCCTTTACACTCTTCGAATGATTTCCAACCATTCTGAGGGAACCTTTGGGCGCCTCCGTTACCTTTTAGGAGGCGACCGCCCCAGTCAAACTGCCCATCTGACACTGTCTCCCACCACGATTAGTGGTGCGGGTTAGAGGGTTCATAACACAAGGGTAGTATCCCACCAGCGCCTCCTCCGAAACTAGCGTTCCGGTCTCATCGGCTCCTACCTATCCTGTACATGTGGTACAAACACTCAATATCAAACTACAGTAAAGCTCCATGGGGTCTTTCCGTCCTGTCGCGGGTAACCTGCATCTTCACAGGTACTAAAATTTCACCGAGTCTCTCGTTGAGACAGTGCCCAAATCGTTACGCCTTTCGTGCGGGTCGGAACTTACCCGACAAGGAATTTCGCTACCTTAGGACCGTTATAGTTACGGCCGCCGTTTACTGGGGCTTCAATTCTGAGCTTCGCCGAAGCTAACCCATCCTCTTAACCTTCCAGCACCGGGCAGGCGTCAGCCCCTATACTTCATCTTACGATTTTGCAGAGACCTGTGTTTTTGATAAACAGTCGCTTGGGCCTATTCACTGCGGCTGACCGAAGTCAGCACCCCTTCTCCCGAAGTTACGGGGTCATTTTGCCGAGTTCCTTAACGAGAGTTCGCTCGCTCACCTTAGGATACTCTCCTCGACTACCTGTGTCGGTTTACGGTACGGGCAGTTGTTTTCTCACTAGAAGCTTTTCTTGGCAGTGTGACATCAGGAACTTCGCTACTATTATTTCGCTCCCCGTCACAACTTGTCCTTAGAGAGTAAAGCATTTAACTCTACTCAAGACTCATTGCTTGGACATGCACTTCCAATCGCATGCATTCCTTAGCCTACTGCGTCCCTCCATTGCTCAAACAAAAACAACTGGTACAGGAATATCAACCTGTTGTCCATCGCCTACGCCTATCGGCCTCGGCTTAGGTCCCGACTAACCCTGGGCGGACGAGCCTTCCCCAGGAAACCTTAGTCATACGGTGGACAGGATTCTCACCTGTCTTTCGCTACTCATACCGGCATTCTCACTTCTAAGCGCTCCAGCCGTCCTCACGATCGACCTTCAACGCCCTTAGAACGCTCTCCTACCACTACACCTAATGGTGTAGTCCACAGCTTCGGTAATATGTTTAGCCCCGGTACATTTTCGGCGCAGGGTCACTCGACTAGTGAGCTATTACGCACTCTTTAAATGGTGGCTGCTTCTAAGCCAACATCCTAGTTGTCTGTGCAACCCCACATCCTTTTCCACTTAACATATATTTTGGGACCTTAGCTGGTGGTCTGGGCTGTTTCCCTTTCGACTACGGATCTTATCACTCGCAGTCTGACTCCCGGATATAAATGAATGGCATTCGGAGTTTATCTGAATTCGGTAACCCGAGATGGGCCCCTAGTCCAAACAGTGCTCTACCTCCATCATTCTCAATTCCGAGGCTAGCCCTAAAGCTATTTCGGAGAGAACCAGCTATCTCCAAGTTCGTTTGGAATTTCTCCGCTACCCACACCTCATCCCCGCACTTTTCAACGTACGTGGGTTCGGTCCTCCAGTGCGTTTTACCGCACCTTCAACCTGGACATGGGTAGATCACATGGTTTCGGGTCTACGACTACATACTCATTCGCCCTATTCAGACTCGCTTTCGCTGCGGCTCCGTCTCTTCGACTTAACCTCGCATGCAATCGTAACTCGCCGGTTCATTCTACAAAAGGCACGCCATCACTCATTAACGAGCTTTGACTTGTTGTAGGCACACGGTTTCAGGATCTATTTCACTCCCCTTCCGGGGTGCTTTTCACCTTTCCCTCACGGTACTGGTTCACTATCGGTCACTAGGGAGTATTTAGCCTTGCGGGATGGTCCCCGCGGATTCCGACGGAATTTCTCGTGTTCCGCCGTACTCAGGATCCTCCTAGGTGTTGTCAGCATTTCGTCTACGGGGCTTTCACCCTCTTTAGCGGAATTTTCCAAATCCTTCAACTATACTAACAGACTACCATATTGGAGTCCTACAACCCCAACAAGCAAGCTTGTTGGTTTGGGCTCTTCCCGTTTCGCTCGCCGCTACTCAGGGAATCGAATTTTCTTTCTCTTCCTGCAGGTACTAAGATGTTTCAGTTCTCTGCGTCTACCTCTAATCAGCTATGTATTCACTGAAAAGTAATATCCTATAAAAGATATTGGGTTCCCCCATTCGGAAATCTCTGGATCATAGCTTACTTACAGCTCCCCAAAGCATATCGGTGTTAGTCCCGTCCTTCATCGGCTCCTAGTGCCAAGGCATCCACCGTGCGCCCTTATTCACTTAACCTTATCAACCTTACGGTTGGGTCTTGATCACTTCTTCTAGCGATAGAAGGTTAATCAATAAATAAGCAATTGAACTTATTAAAAAACTCATTCAACGCGGTGTTCTCGGTTTGTTTTGATTCTTTTTACTTCAATATCCAGTTTTCAATGAACGAATCTGATAGCAAAAGCTATCAATGGAGCCTAGCGGGATCGAACCGCTGACCTCCTGCGTGCAAAGCAGGCGCTCTCCCAGCTGAGCTAAGGCCCCGAACTTATTTGATTGAGAGTAGACCTCTCAAAACTGAACAAAGTAAAGACGAAATGTGTATTTCCGTAATATTCCTTAGAAAGGAGGTGATCCAGCCGCACCTTCCGATACGGCTACCTTGTTACGACTTCACCCCAATCATCTATCCCACCTTAGGCGGCTGGCTCCAAAAAGGTTACCTCACCGACTTCGGGTGTTACAAACTCTCGTGGTGTGACGGGCGGTGTGTACAAGGCCCGGGAACGTATTCACCGCGGCGTGCTGATCCGCGATTACTAGCGATTCCGGCTTCATGCAGGCGAGTTGCAGCCTGCAATCCGAACTGAGAGAAGCTTTAAGAGATTTGCATGACCTCGCGGTCTAGCGACTCGTTGTACTTCCCATTGTAGCACGTGTGTAGCCCAGGTCATAAGGGGCATGATGATTTGACGTCATCCCCACCTTCCTCCGGTTTGTCACCGGCAGTCTCGCTAGAGTGCCCAACTAAATGATGGCAACTAACAATAAGGGTTGCGCTCGTTGCGGGACTTAACCCAACATCTCACGACACGAGCTGACGACAACCATGCACCACCTGTCACTTTGTCCCCGAAGGGAAAGCTCTATCTCTAGAGTGGTCAAAGGATGTCAAGACCTGGTAAGGTTCTTCGCGTTGCTTCGAATTAAACCACATGCTCCACCGCTTGTGCGGGCCCCCGTCAATTCCTTTGAGTTTCAACCTTGCGGTCGTACTCCCCAGGCGGAGTGCTTAATGCGTTTGCTGCAGCACTGAAGGGCGGAAACCCTCCAACACTTAGCACTCATCGTTTACGGCGTGGACTACCAGGGTATCTAATCCTGTTTGCTCCCCACGCTTTCGAGCCTCAGCGTCAGTTACAGACCAGAGAGCCGCCTTCGCCACTGGTGTTCCTCCATATATCTACGCATTTCACCGCTACACATGGAATTCCACTCTCCTCTTCTGCACTCAAGTCTCCCAGTTTCCAATGACCCTCCCCGGTTGAGCCGGGGGCTTTCACATCAGACTTAAGAAACCGCCTGCGCTCGCTTTACGCCCAATAAATCCGGACAACGCTTGCCACCTACGTATTACCGCGGCTGCTGGCACGTAGTTAGCCGTGGCTTTCTGGTTAGATACCGTCAGGGGACGTTCAGTTACTAACGTCCTTGTTCTTCTCTAACAACAGAGTTTTACGATCCGAAAACCTTCTTCACTCACGCGGCGTTGCTCGGTCAGACTTTCGTCCATTGCCGAAGATTCCCTACTGCTGCCTCCCGTAGGAGTCTGGGCCGTGTCTCAGTCCCAGTGTGGCCGATCACCCTCTCAGGTCGGCTATGCATCGTGGCCTTGGTGAGCCGTTACCTCACCAACTAGCTAATGCACCGCGGGTCCATCCATCAGCGACACCCGAAAGCGCCTTTCACTCTTATGCCATGCGGCATAAACTGTTATGCGGTATTAGCACCTGTTTCCAAGTGTTATCCCCCTCTGATGGGTAGGTTACCCACGTGTTACTCACCCGTCCGCCACTCCTCTTTCCAATTGAGTGCAAGCACTCGGGAGGAAAGAAGCGTTCGACTTGCATGTATTAGGCACGCCGCCAGCGTTCGTCCTGAGCCAGGATCAAACTCTCATAATAAAAGTTAGAACAATCTTGCGATTGTTAAGCTCAATTTGTTTGCTAGCATATTGCTTGCTTGTTAAAAATGTTTGTTGTCTTGAATTGAATCAAGACGCCCTACACATTTGGTTCGTCTATTCTTTGTTCAGTTTTCAAAGGTCTACGTTACCTCGCGGCAACTTTTATATCATAACAAACTTCCGTTTGAATGTCAAGAACTTTTTTTAAAAAAGTTTTTTTAAGTTGTTTTGCTCGGTTGTTGTTGTCTGTTGTGACAACTTCTATATCTTATCATCTCGTTTGTTATTTGTCAACAACTTTTTTGTTGTTTTTTCAAACTTTTTTCGAGAGATTTGAAATCAAGAATTGTTATTTAATTATTGATTTCTGAATCGCTCAGCTGTGTGACTCGCCTTGCGACATGTAATAATATACCAAGATTTCAAGCATTGGTCAATCATTATTTTCACTTTTTTTAAACTTTTTTTCAATACCGATTATTATGATTGGTCTAGGTATTTTTGTTCGTTTTTTACCCCCTTTCATCCTTTTTTGACTATAGTTTATTAACTTTTAGCAAAATCTTCTAAATTTATCGTAATATATCAAGGATTTTGTCCTTTTTAGCAATTATTTGTTAAAATATGGAAAAGAGATTTTTTATATATGGAGGAAATGAACGCTTATGAAAATTTTAGTTGCAGATGATGATAAAGAAATTGTAGAACTATTGAGTATTTATATTCATAATGAAGGATACGAAGTCGTGAAAGCTTATGATGGAAAAGAAGCGTTATCCAAATTGCACACAACACCAGATATCGATTTATTAATCTTGGACATTATGATGCCAATCATGGATGGAATGGAAGTAGTGAAAGAACTTCGAAAAGAATCGCAAATTCCAATTATTATGTTAACAGCAAAAACAACCGATATGGATAAAATCAAAGGCTTAGTTGCAGGTGCAGACGATTATGTTACCAAGCCTTTTAATCCTTTAGAAGTAATGGCTCGGGTGAAGTCTATTTTACGTAGAAGCCAAATGCAATTAACCAAAGAGGAACCCGATGAATTAGAAGTCGGCCCATTAATGATTAATAAGGACTCTCACGAAGTCAAAACAATAGAAGGAAAAGAAATTCAATTAACCGCTCTTGAGTTTGGTATCCTCTATCTATTAGCTAGTCATCCAAATCGTGTGTTTAGTGCGGATGAAATTTTTGAGCGTGTGTGGCAACAAGAAAGTATTGTTTCTGCTAAAACCGTGATGGTTCACGTCAGTCATTTAAGAGATAAGATTGAAGAAGCAACTGGTGGAGAAAAAGTCATTCAAACAGTGTGGGGAGTTGGATATAAGATCGATGCTCGTTAAACCTAAAAAGATTGAAAAACAAAAACGAATTACCTTAACTTCTAAAGAAATCAGCGAGTTATTAGCAGAAGCAATTGTGACAATTGTTTTATTACTACTATTAAATGTCTCAATTATGTTCCTTTTAGGACAACTACTTAGTGAAAACTCGCCCTTAGCTGGTGTCATCTGGGCCACTAAGGATGCGGTCGCTAAAGAATTAAATACTGATTTGTTTTGGAGCTGGAATAAATTTGTCTTACCTATTTTCTTTTTAGTAGATGCAGCTGTTCTCTATTGGCGCTTAATTCGTCGCTACCATCAAATGCAATTGCGTCATATTATCAGTGAGTTACATTACATCGCTGATGGTAATTACAATCACCGCATTCCGTTTGAATTAAGTGGTGATTTAGCAAAAGTCGTGACGAGTATTAACGGTCTGGTGGATAGTACTGTCGCAGCCATTGAAGATGAACGGCGAATTGAAAAATCAAAAGATGAATTAATTACGAATGTCAGTCATGATATTCGGACACCGTTAACTTCTATTATTGGTTATCTGGGATTGATTGAAGATCGTCAATTTCATAGCCAAGAAGATTTACTGAAATATACGCATACCGCTTACGTCAAAGCGAAACAAATGAAATTATTAGTTGATGATCTTTTTGAATATACAAAAGTCCGTCAACCAAGTGTACCGATTCATACGACGACTTTTGATATGGCACAATTAATTGAACAGCTTGCTGCCGATTTTGAATTGGAAGCGAAAAAGATTAATATGCAAATCCAAGTAAAAGCCAATCCAGCTTCTTTAATGATGGAAGGCGATACGGAAAAACTAGTCCGAGTCTTTAACAACCTTCTTTCAAACGCTTTGAAATATGGCAAAGGCGGCCATCATATTGTAATGGAAGTAGACAAAGTCGGCACCGAAGCAATTATCGCTGTTCGCAATGATGGACCAGCTATCCCTAAACATTCTTTAGATCAGTTATTTGACCGCTTCTATCGTGTCGAAGAATCCCGATCACAAGAAACGGGTGGTACTGGTTTAGGTCTGGCTATTGCACAAAGTATTGTCGCTTTACATGGTGGATATATTTATGCGAAGTCTGATCAAAAGTGGACTTCCTTTATTATTCATCTACCCTTACAGCGTACCAACAAGAAATCAGAGAGTTAATTGACATCCCTGAACTTTTTCGGTATTCTATAGAAAAGAGAAAACTAAGAGAAAAAGTATTTATGGCACTGAATTCCAGAGAGTTTGCGGGGGTGCGAGCAAACATTCATCTATAAAGAAGTCCGTCTCTTCCAGGTGTCCAGCGAAATAAGTTGGAACGGTCTGCAGCCGTTATCTGCAAATCAAGGGCAGTAACATTACTGAACTTGGGTGGTACCGCGAGATTTCCAGTCATTTCGTCCCAAGAATATTTATTTTTGGGGTGAGATGGCTTTTTTGTTGTTTTCTACAACAGTTATTATTGATTATGTACTAATTTTAAGGAGGAAAAAATATGTTAGATGTAAAAATGATGCGTCAAAATTTTGACGAAGTAAAAGCAAAGCTACAAACCCGTGGTGTGAAAGAAGAAATCTTAGTGGAATTTCTGCGTTTAGATGAAAGTCGCCGTGATTTATTAGTCAAAGTCGAAGAAATGAAAAAATACCGGAACGATGTGTCTGCTGAAATTGCTCAATTAAAACGGAACAAAGAAGATGCAACGGCCAAAATCGCGGAAATGAAAGAAGTCGGCGGTAATATTAAAGCGTTAGATGCAGAAATTAATGCTATTGACGAAGAGCTACGTGGGATCACAACTACTTTACCGAACTTGCCAGATGATTCTGTGCCTGTTGGTGCTGGTGAAGAAGAAAATGTAGAAGTACGTCGTTGGAGTGAACCAAGAACTTTTGCTTTTGAACCAAAACCACACTGGGAAGTCGCTGAAAACTTAGGCATTCTAGATTTTGAACGTGGTGCCAAAGTAGCTGGTAGCCGTTTTGTTTATTACAAAGGCCTAGGTGCTCGCTTAGAACGTGCGTTATACAACTTCATGTTAGATTTACATGTTTATGAACATGGCTATACAGAAATGATTACGCCTTATATCGTTAATGACACCGCCATGTTCGGAACTGGCCAATTTCCTAAATTTAAAGAAGATGTCTTCCAATTACAAGATACGGATTTAACGTTAATCCCAACGGCGGAAGTCCCTCTAACCAATTACTACAACAATGAAATTTTAGATGGCAAGGATTTACCAATTTACTTTACGGCCTTGAGCCCTTCTTTCCGTTCTGAAGCTGGTAGCGCTGGTCGTGACACACGTGGGTTAATTCGTTTACACCAATTTAATAAAGTCGAAATGGTTAAATTTAGTGATGCAGAGCATTCTTATGAGGAATTAGAAAAAATGACGAATAATGCCGAAGAAATTCTGCAAAAACTGGGATTACCTTACCGTGTCATGGCTCTTTCAACAGGTGACATGGGCTTCTCAGCTGCGAAAACTTATGACTTGGAAGTTTGGATTCCCGCTCAAGAGACATACCGTGAAATCAGTTCATGCTCAAACTGTGAAGATTTCCAAGCGCGCCGTGCGATGATTCGTTACCGTGATGAAAATGATAAAGTCCAATATGCGCATACACTCAATGGTTCTGGTTTAGCCGTGGGACGGACAGTCGCTGCTATTTTAGAAAACTACCAAAACGAAGATGGCTCTGTGACTGTACCAGAAGTCCTAGTTCCTTACATGGGTAACCTAACAGTTATTAAATAAAGGGAAGATGAAGGTCGTTGTCTGATATCAGATAACGGCTTTTATTCTACAGAAAAAGGAGCCTGATAAACGGTGGAAACAGAAGCAACTCCTTCATTCTACAGAAAAAGAGGCAGACGTCGAAATGACGTCTGCCTCTTTTAAATTTCAAAAAAATCAGCTTTTATTTTATTGAACAGAATAGTTTGGTGCTTCTTTTGTGATTTGAACGTCATGTGGATGTGATTCTTTCAATCCGTTACCACTCATTTGAACAAATTGTGCTTCTTCACGCAACGCTTTCAGGTCTGCTGCACCGACGTAACCCATCCCTGATTTCAAGCCACCGATTAATTGGAAGACAATATCAGAAACGCTTCCTTTGTAGGCAACACGTCCTTCGATTCCTTCTGGCACTAATTTGTTTGCTTCATTGACACTTCCTTGGAAGTAACGATCACTTGATCCTTTTTCCATTGCACCCAATGAGCCCATGCCACGGTAAGTTTTGAAACGACGGCCTTGATAAATTTCAAATTCGCCTGGAGATTCATCTGTACCTGCTAACATACTTCCTAGCATTACAGCATGTCCACCAGCAGCTAAGGCTTTCACGATATCACCAGAATATTTAATACCGCCATCAGCGATAATTGCTTTACCATATTCTCTAGCTACAGAAGCAGCATCATAAATCGCTGTTAATTGAGGAACACCAACACCAGCAACGACACGTGTTGTACAAATTGAACCAGGTCCAATACCAACTTTGACAACGTCCACGCCGACATCATACAATGCTTTGGTTGCTTCAGCAGTGGCAACATTACCAGCAATTAATGTTGCTTCAGGGAACGTTTCACGAATTTCTTTAATTTTGCGAATAACGCCGGCACTATGGCCATGTGCAGTATCGATAACAATCGCATCGGCACCTGCTTCTAATAATGCTTCCGCACGTTCGAACGTATCACTAGTGACACCGACTGCTGCCGCCACAAGTAAACGACCGTGTTCGTCTTTGGCAGCATTTGGGAATTCAATCACTTTTTCAATGTCTTTAATTGTAATTAAGCCACTTAAGCGACCTGCTTCATCAACGATTGGTAATTTTTCGATTTTATGTTTTTGTAAGATTTTTTCTGCATCTTTTAAAGATGTGCCAACTGGCGCAGTGACTAAATGATCTTTTGTCATGACTTCTTCGATTTTGATTTGGTAGTCCGTTACAAAACGCATATCACGGTTTGTAATAATTCCGACTAATTTACGGTTTTCCATTGTTTCTACAATCGGCACACCGCTAATACGGTAACGACTCATTAATTCTTCTGCATCCGCTACTAAGTTTGTTGGTGTTAGAAAGAATGGATCAATGATAACGCCGCTTTCAGAACGTTTGACTTTACGTACTTCGTCTGCTTGTTGGGCGACAGTCATATTTTTATGTACGACACCTAGTCCACCTTGACGAGCCATCGCAATTGCCATATTACTATCTGTAACAGTATCCATACTGGCACTCATCAATGGAATATTTAACTTGATATTTTTAGCTAATTGTACACTCATGTCTACATCATTTGGTAAGACATGGCTTTCTGCAGGGATTAATAGCACATCATCAAATGTAAGACCTTTTTTCGCAAATTTTGTTTCCCAATTTGACATTTTTTTGTCCACTCCTCGACTTAATTTTATATATGAAAATAACAGATAATACTAAGGAAGTCAACTAGATTTGTTTAAATAATCAATGAGGAATAAAGGACAAAACGCCAAAATCGGTTTGTCCTCTATTCAACTCTTCCTAATTAAGGTCCTACTTTCATCGTTGTTCTTTTATCTTGTGTTTCTTTTTTTGTTGTAAAAATCGGCTAAATCCAAAACCGCCGACAGAAAGCAAGGTCATCATTGTCCCTATTTTTTGCACTTTTGTTCTTTGGTAACGGATGTCGACATGTCCTGTACCAGATAAAGAAAGAGCGGCTAAGCCTCCTTGATTGGTTAGGCTCATTTTTTTAGCGCCCGTTTGGTTTTTCATTTGAATCGTGGCTTGATAGCCTAAGTAATAAATAAAAGGAACGGTCACCTTCGCTGATTGATTCACCACTTGGTAGTCAAATGAAATTTTCCCATAAGGCATTCTAACATTTGTAATGGTTACTTGTTCTGCCGAATAATCAAGTTGTCGTTTTTTCTGTTTCAATAATTCCTGATAATTGATTTCATCTGGCAAATATTCATGGCCCGCACCGATATAAAAAGGCGTTGGTTGCTCATACTCAGCTTTTGTTAACAGGCGTCCTTGTTGTGACTGAATACTTTGATATTGATAAATGCCTAAATTGCTGATGGCAAGGAAAACCAACAAAGCCACAGTCCAAGATTTACGGAAAACGCCCCATTCGTCTTGTGCAATGAAAAAAGCGAGCATTACTGAAAAAATCCTTAAAAACCGTCAAGGAAACTGAGTCGTATTTAAAGTCGTGTGGTACAGCAAGTGCCAAGGAAAAAGCGTTTTTACCATCAATAAGAGTGCCAGCTTCAAACCAATAAACCGTTTGTCCTGAATTTTTTTGCTGGCAAGCGAAACCACTGCTACAACAAGCCCCACAAACAAAAGGGTTCCTAGATTCGCTGTTTTCGCGTGAAAAACACTGCTCTTTAAACTATTAATGAAAAGAGAAACAATGGGATAACTTCTTTCGGAAATATAAGTGAGTGGATTGGATGTAACTTTAAACACTTGATTTTTCATTTGTTCAGCAACTGGTAAAAGATAAAAGGCCAGCCAAAGCAGCGTCAGACCTGCAGCCTTCGCTAATGCCCACAGGACCTCCTTTTTAAAAAACTGCTGCCAATAAAACAGAATGTATAACCCAATCCAAATAGAAACCATTTCAATAGAAATAAAGTGAGCCAACCCAATGCCAGTCATCGCCAGCGTTAACAACGGCCAATATTTCGTGGTTCCCTTTCGTAATAAAAACAGGCTCGCTAAGACCAACGGAAAAAAACTTAGCGCCAAAAATTCTCCTAACGCTTGGCGATTAAACAAGTCTTGCATGCGGTAAATAGATAAGCCATACAAAATGGCAAAGAGATAGCTTCTTTTTTTAGAGAGCGCCATTAATCGGCCTGCATAATAAGTAAGACTAAATGTTGCCAAGTTTACTGCAAACACAAAAATCGCCATACTAGCGACAAAGGAAAGCCCCAGAACACGCAAAAGCGCAGGTAAATAAAGATACGCATCTGGATAAAACAAACTAGAGGCATAGCCATAGCCTCCCAAGAAAAAATAATTGATTTTAGGAAACCAGTCGTTGTTTTTAATTGCTAATGCGAGACCTTCCACCCGATTTTGATGAAAGCGAAAATCACTTGCTCGTAAAAAATTCTCTTGAAAATAGACAAAATAGAGAGAAAGTCCACTTAATAAGAGAAAACTAATAAAAATGAGTAGCCGCTCGTGTTGACGGCACCAAGACTTCACTTGTTGTCCCATAAGAGGCTCCTTTCTTTAGCAAACTTCTGAAAACAGAAGCCTGGGACACTAGTTTTTTCGACTAATCCCCCAGGCTTTAACTGTTAAAACGCTCTATTGAGAGAGCGACTTTGCTTGTTGCAGTTTCTGCGTCAGCCGAGCGCATTCACAATTGAGCGCGCGCCGTTTATTGACGTGTCATGAAACTACCTTGAATATTGTATTTTTTCTTGAAGAAATAGCGTGCTACAAAGGCTAACGCACCGATTACTAAAGCAATCATCGGATCTAAAATGGGATTGATCACTGGTGGCAACATCGCTGAACCAGCGAAAACTGCAATCCACAAGAACATCCCACCAAATAGAATGGCGGTCGTTTTTAACCAACCAGGACGTTTGCTTTTGTCGCCACCTTGACGATCAAAACGGTAAACATATTTGTGCATTAGATAGAAAACATAACCCCCAGCCATCGCACCTAAGATATATGTGGTTAATCCGAGAGGTTGTGCGGTTCCTTTTGAAAATAGAGACATCGCCGCTAACATGATTGTTAATAAACCAAGTAATAGTAAGGTATTGTCGAGCCAAATCATCCAGCCCGCTGGTTCTTTGACTTCTGCTGGTTTATTTAAAATTGCTTCCGTCCGTTCTGAAACAGTGCCAAATAACTGACGGGCTGTTTTGCCTGTTTTTTGACCGGCTACTAATTCTGGTAAAATACCGTGTAGAGCCAATGCTAACTCTTCTTCTGATAAATTAGCCGCTTTTAATGATTTTTTTAAGTCAAAAATGTATTGTTCATTTCTTTTAGTCAAATTCTGTTCTAATTGACGATTCTCAGCCACGATTGCTCGTAATGCTTCTGCTTCCATAGTTGTATCCTCCTCACCCTCATGTAGAGGGAACCTCTTTCTAAACGGCTGAATGGCCTTAAATATGTGGGCTTAGCCCAAAACAAATTGCTTGTTGGGCACATTTTTTTAAACGTTAAAACGGAACAACATAACATCGCCATCTTGAACGACGTAGTCTTTTCCTTCTAAACGAACACGGCCCGCTTCTTTGGCAGCTTGCATATTGCCATATTTATCTAGGTCTTCATAAGAAACTGTTTCCGCACGAATGAAGCCTCGTTCAAAGTCACTGTGGATAATCCCAGCTGCTTGAGGTGCCTTGATTCCCTTACGGAACGTCCATGCACGAACTTCTTGTTCACCAGCTGTAAAGTAGGTAGCTAAGCCTAACAAATCGTAAGCCGCACGAATCAATTGATCTAAGCCAGATTGTTCAATGCCCATTGCTTCTAAAAATTCAGCCTTGTCTTCTTCAGAATCCAATTCAGCAATTTCTTCTTCTGCTCGCGCACTAACTACGATTACTTCCGCATTTTCACTGGTTGCAAAATTACGAACTTGTTGTACATACTCGTTGTTGTCTGGATCCGCCACTTCATCTTCTGAAACATTTGCTACATAAAGGACCGGCTTTGTGGTTAATAAGAAAAGAGATTTAACAATTTTCTCTTCTTCTGGCGTAAATTCAATCGTACGAGCAGATAAACCTTCTTCTAAAACTGGTTTAATTTTGTCTAAAACAGCTAATTCTTCCACCGCTTCTTTATCTTTTGCTTTCGCCATTTTAGCCACGCGAGTATAGCGCTTATTGATTGAATCTAAATCTGCTAAAATTAGCTCTAAATTAATTGTATCAATGTCTGCTAAAGGATCAACGAAATCCGCATCCCGATTTTGTTCACGCATGATATTTTCGTCATCAAAACAACGAACCACGTGACAGATTGCATCTACTTGACGAATGTGACTTAAAAACTGATTTCCCAGCCCTTCTCCTTTACTGGCACCTTTAACAATTCCGGCGATGTCTGTAAATTCAAACGTTGTGGGAACTGTTTTTTTCGGTTTTACTAGTTCTGTCAAGCGTTGTAAACGGGCATCTGGTACTTCAACCATGCCGACGTTCGGATCAATCGTTGCAAAGGGATAATTTGCAGCTTCTGCTCCTGCTTTTGTAATTGCGTTAAATAGGGTCGATTTACCAACGTTTGGTAAGCCGACAATTCCAGCTGTTAGTGCCATTTGTTTTCCACTCTTTCTCTCAGTCTATTCTCTTTTCTATTAGAGGCATCAAAGCATTAGTCTGCTTTTTTCTCGATTACTTTTTTTAATTTTTTAGTAAAATCACGACGCGGCATCATGACAATATGCCCGCAATTCGTGCACTTGATTTTGATATCAGCGCCCATGCGAATGATTTGCCAACGATTTGCTTGGCAAGCATGCGGCTTTTTCATTTCGACAATATCGCCTAAATCATACATGTTCCAAGCCTTCTTTCTTCTCTTACTTATATAAAAATACCATGATTACAATACCATTTTTTAACGAAACTAGCAAAAGGATTTGTGACTTTCTGTCTTACTTTCTCACTTTGCTTTTTATTCCTCGTCAAAATGAATATCTAAAATATCTAAAATTCTAGCCAAATCCGAAGAGGACAAGTACTCAATTTCAATTTTTCCTTTGCCTTCTTTTTCTTGAATTGCTACGGTTGTCCCAAATTTATCCATTAAGCGGTCTTCACTTTCACGAATATAAATGGGTTTTTCTTTGATGGCTTTTTTCGCTTTTTTGCCCTTTTTGCCTTGTGTTTCGTTTAATTCAGCGACAAGTTGTTCTAATTGTCGAACCGTTAAATTGTCTTTAATACAACGATTAGCTAATGGCAATAGCTGTTCTTTGTTCTTCAAGCCTAATAACGTCCGTGCTTGACCCATTGACATGCTTTGTTTTTGAACCATTGCTTTGACCGCATCTGGTAAGGTTAGCAATCGTAAATAATTGGCAATATACGGGCGACTTTTGCCCAAACGTTCTGCGACTTCCGCTTGTGTTAATTTCAAATTTTTCATTAGCATTTCATAGGCTTCTGCTTCTTCTAGCGGATTTAAATCTTCCCTTTGTAAGTTTTCCAAAACAGCAACTTGCATCATGGATTCTTCATCAAATTCGCGAATAATTGCGGGAATTTTTTCTTTGCCGGCTAATTTAGAAGCCCGGAACCGACGCTCACCTGCAATAATTTCATAGCCTTTAACTGCCGATTTACGAACAATAATCGGTTGAAACACACCGGAATGTAGAATCGAGTTTGCAAGTTCTTGTAAAGAGGTTTCATCAAATGTTTTCCGCGGTTGGTAAGGATTGGGACGAAGTTCGTTTAATAGAATTTCTGTCACTTGTTCGTTCTTAACGTCGACATCTTCTAGCTTTGCGATATCTTGAAACAAGGCATCGATGCCTCTGCCTAAACCTTTGCCTTTATTCATTCTCCAACACTTCCTTTGCTAGTGCTTGATACACTTCGGCACCTTTTGAGCGAATATCATAGTCAATGATTGGTAAACCATGACTTGGTGCTTCGGATAAACGGACATTTCTTGGAATAATCGTATCATAGACTTTTTCACGGAAATATTTACGGACTTCTTCAACGACTTCGGCACCTAAATTGGTCCGAGCATCGTACATGGTTAACAAGACCCCTTCAATTTTCAATTCAGGGTTAAAATGTTTTTGAACCAAGCGAATCGTATTTAGCAATTGACTCAAGCCTTCTAATGCGTAATATTCACATTGAACAGGAATTAGAATCGAATCACTTGCTGTAAAAGCATTGATTGTTAAATGCCCTAGAGAAGGCGGGCAATCAATTAAAACGAAATCATACATGTCTCTTACTTCATCAATTGCTAATTTCAAGCGCGATTCTCGAGCCATCATTGAAGTTAATTCAATTTCAGCGCCTGCTAATTGAATAGTTGCAGGGACAATATCTAAATTTTCACGGCTGGTATGTTGAACCACGCTAGTGATTGGTTCTTCATTTACAAGGACATCATACACATCGTGTGCGACATCTGGTTTAGGGACACCCATGCCACTGGTAGCATTTCCTTGTGCATCAATGTCGATCAGTAAGACTTTTTTGCCTAAGTTTGCTAAACATGCGCCTAAATTTACAGTGGTCGTTGTTTTACCAACGCCGCCTTTTTGGTTCGCTACAGAAATAATTCGTGTCATGTGTGTGCCTCCATCTTATTTAATCGGTTGTTTATTTGGTAATCCAGGTTTTCTGGGATATTTTTTAGGGGTTTCTTTTTTCTTTTGAATCACGACAATGTGGCGTTCGTCTGCCGTAATCGGCAAAGTAAAACCAACTTCTTTCTGAAATTGACCGCCTAATGTAGCGATTGCAGGTTTTGCTTCATTAATTTCTTCTTCGCTTTTCGATGCTTTTAAGGCTAAAAAATAGCCTTCTTTTTTAACTAAGGGTAAACACAGTTCACTTAAAACATTTAATCGTGCAACTGCTCGCGCTGTAACGTAATCAAACGCGCCACGAAATTCTGCTTTTTGACCAAATGTTTCTGCACGATCATGATACAAAGAAACATTAGCCAAACCTAGTTGATTCACCAACTCTGTTAGGAAAGTAATTCGTTTATTTAAAGAGTCAACAATTGTGACATTTAATGAAGGAAAAACAATTTTCAAAGGAATACTTGGAAATCCTGCGCCTGCGCCAACATCACAAATGGCTTTGTCACTGGCAAAGTCTTCAAAGAATGCCAACGAAACAGAATCATAGAAATGTTTCAAATAAACTTCTTTTTCTTCTGTAATGGCTGTTAAATTCATTTTTTCATTCCATTCTACTAGTAAATGGAAATATTGGTCAAATTGTGTCATCTGTTGGTTTGTCAATTCAATGCCTTTTTCGGCTAATAGTTGTCTAAATTCTTCGGGTAGCATAAAGACTCCTTCCTTTTTTGTGAAACAGAAAAATGTTTCACAATCATCTTTTCCTACTTTAACGCAAATAGCAATTTCTTGCAATGCTTTTCGGAAGATTTTTGCCTGAATGATAAAAGAAAAATCCGCCTTTTTATGTGGTAAAAAGTCTCTAGCCACGGGCCAAAATGTTCAATTGGCGGCAACGAAAACCGCCTTTCTCTAAGAGTAAAACAAGCCAATGTTTCATGTGAAACATTGGCTTGTTTTACTTACTATAATCATCGCACTTTATTTGTCGTTCTCTGCGGTAGTCGTATTCTTGGATACGGGGACTTAACCAACCTTTTTTGGCTGTTTTTCGTAATTGATGATCAAATCTCCCTGGTGGTGAACTATCTAGTAATTCATGGGTACGATTATTCCGATTTGCATAATTAAACGATTCACCATTCAAGACTTTTTCCTGGTATTCATTGTTTTTGGCCGCTTGATAATAAGCTGGATTACTAATTAATCTGCCTCGCCAGTCTTCAACTAACACATCCCACTGGGTTACAAAGGTCCCTTCTTCATTCAAAATAAACTCACTGTGAAAATTAGGCGTCAATCGTTTCTTATTAATCAAAGAATAAGATGCCCCCTCAGGGTATTTGTTGTGTAAACGAGCAGAGCTTTTTTTCAGTTTCCGCCCGCCCATTCCTTGCGGCTTGGCCGCAAAAACATAGCGTTTTAATGCCTGTTCATCGGTGTCCCCTTCTTGTTTAAAAAAATCGCGGATATACGTGATATTTTGACGATCAATATACATTCTTAATTGATGTATCTTTTTCGCTTTCTCTTGATTAAAGCTCCCAAGAAGACCTAACGGATAGGCTTTTTGAACTGTTTTTGCCAACAAATGCCAAAACGTCGCATGCGGTGCAATCGTCTTCGAGAAACGATAAGGTCCTACTAATTGCAACATGCCATGCTGATCCAACACTGCACCTAATTGCCATAACAGTAACGAGAGCTTTTCTTGCGGACGATAAGCCGAAAAGCGAAATAATCGCTCATACGCTGAAGAGCCCACTTCTTCCACTTCAGAAAACAGTTCCGTGACTGCTGTTTTCGCTTGCTCAAGTGGCAAGAAACGCGTGTCTTTTATGGCGCTTTCCACTAATCCATAAACAGCTTGGCGGTCCCAGCCAGCGTCAATCGCCGCCTCTACACCAGCACTCATTGCTTGTTGTAATTCTTGCCAACGTCCCATCTTCTCGCCGCCTTTTTCTATATACTTCTTCTATAATGATAATCCTTTCCCCACAAAATGCCAACTGCTTTAACGCAAAAAAACAACCCGCCCTTTGGGGAAGGGCGGGCGGAGGAGTTAAAAAATGAAAAAGTGTTTTGTTAGGGTTTTGTTTATCGGGTATGTTTAAATAATAGCCGTTAAATGTGAAGAAACTATGGTAAAAATGCGCCTTCTTTTCAACAAAATTTTGAAAAAGTCTCTTCAGAAATTAAGATTTTTTTGCGAAGTTGCCCACTGGCTACTCCCATTCAGCATATTATATAT
>OJKH01000383.1_pt1 | contig 19333 bp, 18 predicted proteins | sample 1596471 | NCBI WGS metagenome assembly OJKH01 (sample SAMEA4350108, study PRJEB24818) | metagenome | biome: human; feature: gut; material: faeces | place: Denmark | collected 2013-09
GAACGGCTGATCGCTCATTCTGAGAAAGACCTGAGCCGTGCAGCAGAATATCGTTTCGTTGACACGCCTGAAGCGCTCCGGGCGCACGATTACAGTGAAATGAATCAAGTACTTTTTGGCTTTTTGGCTTTTTGGCTTTTTGGCTTTTTGGATAAGCTGGAAGTACGTTACAAAGCAGCGCAAGCATAATGTCATGCTCGGTGAGCTTGCCATCGGTTTTGATTTTAATGTCCGCTCCTGGCACTAAGCGGACTTTTCAACATCAGGACATTTCTAACGAGCCAGTGATTAGACATTTTCACTGAGCTTTGACATACAGTGTAACTGCAAAGTTGTGATGCTCGCACTTCCTCTGGGCTAAGTTAAGATGTGCGTCAGGTAGATTCACCATCAGTGGTGAATACGCCGCCAGGGCGGCGTTTAGTTTTGTAACACTTACATCCTCTCTCATCCACTCCCGGGCGGCTTCCGGTACCAGTACTGAAGTGCCAATGTCTAAAAATTAATCATATTATACGTTTCCGTACAGTAAGATTCATGGTGATGAGCTTTGTTTCTGCATCACTGCATTATGACTAATTAACTGATTATAAATATAATTTTAAACTTTGGTATGATCTGCGGGATTTTGGGTGGTATTGTTGTATGTGCTTTAACACTGGATATATCCCCAACAATGTTTTTAACCATAATGCAGAACAACGTCGGCTTTGAGCATTTTTGGGTGGGAATGATTAAAGCTCCGGTGTTTGCTTTCCTGATTGCCATCATCGGTTGTCTTGAAGGTTTTAAGGTCAGCGGAAGTGCTGAATCGGTGGGAGAACATACCACCGCAAGCGTTGTACATTCAATATTCGTAGTGATCCTGCTGGATGCGGTTGCGGCACTGTTTTTCATGGAGATGGGATGGTAAAAGACATTAGTCAGGACGCCATAATTCGCATTTGTAAACTGCGTAACTGCTTCGGTCCGCAGTGTGTACACGTCGATCTCGACCTCAATGTGTGTCGTGGCGAAATATTGGGTGTAGTGGGCGGGTCGGGCACCGGAAAGTCAGTGCTCCTGCGTAGCATCGTCGGTCTTCGTCACCCGACGGACGGACGAATTGAGGTATTTGGTGAAAATATCACCGAACTCAGTGGCGTGCGTCGCTCCGTGCTAGAAAGGCGTTTTGGCGTCCTGTTTCAGCGAGGGGCATTGTTCAGCTCGCTGACAGTTACGGAGAACGTGGCTCTGCCGCTAATTGAGTTTGCTGGGCTTCCTCGCCGCGACGCCGAGCAGCTGGCGCAGGTTAAACTCGCACTGGCTGGTTTGCCCGGCAGCGCCGGAGATAAATATCCCTCGTCACTTTCAGGTGGCATGGTGAAACGCGCTGCACTGGCCAGAGCGCTGGCTTTGGATCCGGAAATCCTGTTCCTTGATGAGCCAACCGCTGGTCTCGACCCTATAGGTGCTGCCGCGTTTGATAACCTCATTGCCACGCTGCGCAATGCGCTTGGGTTAACTGTATTCTTAGTTACACACGATCTGGATACCCTTTATACAATTTGCGACAGGGTAGCGGTGCTTTCGCAAAAAAAAGTTTTAGTCGTGGATTCACTGGACGTGGTGGCAGCAACGCCAGACCCCTGGATTCAGGAATATTTCCACGGCCCACGCGGGCGAGCAGCACAGCAGACTCAGGCGACGTTACAAGAGGGGCAATAAAAAAATGGAAACTCGCGCTCACCATGTTCTCATTGGATTGTTCACTCTCATCATTTTCACTGCAGTGCTATTGTTTAGCCTGTGGCTGAGCAAATCTGACAGAGATCGCCAGTTCCACACGTACGACATCGTAAATCGAAAAGTGCTGCCTCCCATATGAGATACTGCATCCACAGAATGGAATTGAGATCATTGCATTAATAAGTTCAGATAGCAAAACCAAATATCGAATTAATCTCATATGGGATGATAGTTATAAAAGAAGGAATTAAGAGGAGTTTTTCATTTCAATATGAATTAATTCACCCAAAGGGTTTATACCAAAAAGGCCGCTGTGGAAAACATTCTCTCAGAGGCCTATTCAATTTTGTTGGCATGGGAACATCACTACTAGGCAAGATTCTTTTAGGTCTCTTCAAATAATCATCATAAGCAGAGTTACTTCCAAATGATATGTTGATCACATAATTTAGAGTCAGTCAGCAATCTTTTCATATATACCTTGATACGGTACAGTGGATCCCTTATATACGTATTGAGGATATCCCTCTGAAACTCAGGAATCAGTATCATGGGTTTAAAACCAGGTCCTAAACCAATTGCCAAGTCAACAGGAAAGCCTGATCAACGTCGCCGTGATAATAAGGATACGCCCGGTAACACACCCGGCTTGAAACCTAGTAAATCTACCGGAAAATGATAATGAAGGGTATAAGTATCCTACTTATACCCTTATTCTACTACTGGAGTGGTACATCCCATCTTTTTACAGCTATAGCTGAAACCGGTACGCAGTAAGCGGCTTCTTTCTGAAGCAAGTAAGCCTTGCTTACCCATTCATTCATTAATTCGTGGATTTACTCTTAATGGAGCAGTAAATCATTCAGGAAACGTCTCGCACGTGGATGTTGCGGCGCGGTAAAGAATTTATCCGGAGCAGACTTTTCCAGTATTTGTCCCTGATCCATAAACCAGATCGTATCGGCTACGTCACGCGCAAAGTTCATTTCATGAGTCACGCACATCATGGTCATCCCTTCCTGCGCCAGCCCGCGCATCACGCTCAGCACCTCGCCGACCATCTCCGGGTCGAGTGCAGATGTCGGTTCGTCAAACAGCATGACAGGCGGCTTCATCGCCAGCGCCCGGGCGATAGCCACCCGCTGCTGCTGGCCGCCGGAAAGCTGTGCCGGATAAACGTCGGCCTTGTGCGATAGTCCCACCCTTTCCAGCAGCTCCCCGGCATGACGTCGGGCTTCCGAACGCTTCTCGCCGAGAACTTTCACTGGCGACATCATGATATTTTCCAGCACCGAAACGTGCGGAAACAGATTGAAACTCTGGAAGACAAAGCCGATTCTCGTACGCAGTTGGTTCAGCCTGGTGCTCGAGCCATGAATATCGACGCCGTCAAACAGGATCTGTCCCTTTTCGATGGGCTCAAGACGGTTGACCGTCCGGATTAACGTCGATTTGCCGGATCCGGAAGGACCGCACACCACCACCACTTCACCGCTTTTTATTTCGGCGCTGACGTCGGTCAGGGCCTGATATTCCCCGTACCATTTATTCACCTGATTGAACAGAATCATCGGTCGCATGGTTGCTCCTTATTGAGTTTGTGATGGTGATGGGTCGAGAACCAGCGGCATGACCGGCTTTCCCATAGCGGACTGTGCACGTTGCCTCCTGCTGGCAATACGCAGCTCCAGGCGATTGGCCAGCCACGTCAGGCTAAAATTAATGATGTAGTAGCTCAGCGCTACGATGGCAAAGACCTGGAACGGTTTTGTCAGCAGCTGATTACTGACCTGGTTGGCCGCATAGGTCAGCTCCGGAACGTTAATAACGTAGCCGAGGGTACTATCTTTGATAATCGACACCAGTTGACTGACCAGACTTGGCAGCGCGTTGTACAACGCCTGCGGTAGAATCACCAGGCGCAGAGCCCGCACATGCCCCATTCCCAGCGCACGGGAGGCTTCATATTGCCCTGAAGGCAGCGCCTGGATCCCGCCGCGCACAATTTCAGCGATGTAGGTGCTCTCGTAGATAACCAGCGTACACAGCATCGTGCTGAAGCCGCTAATATTGTGGCCAATCAGCAACGGCACGCAGAAATAGGTCCAGAACACCACCATCATCAGAGGAATACCGCGTAGCAGATAGATCCAGCAGGTGACCGGCCAGCTCAGCCAGCGCCACGGAGAGAGGCGAGCGAGGCACAACAGCACGCCGACCGGGAAGGCGAACAGCACTGCCAGCAGCGACACCAGCAAGGTACACAGCACACCGCCAAGCGGACCATCAGGATATTGCCCCATCAGCAACAACAGGCCGTTATCATGCAGAATCGTGAAAAAATCAAACATACATATTACCTCGCATACGCGCGCTGAAAGCGACGGGCCAGCAGCGCCCCCATCCCCATCAGCAACAAAGAGAAGGCCAGGTAGCCTACCGTCGCCACCATATAAGCTTCGAAGGTACGAAAGGTCTGGTTTTCAATATCGCGCGTTACGTAAGTCAACTCGGTGACGCCAATGACCATTGCAAGGCTGGTATTTTTAAACAGCAGCACGGTGTGGTTAATCACCGATGGCAACGCATTACGGATCCCTTGTGGCAGAATCACCAGCCACATGGCGCGCAAATATCCCATTCCCAGCGCCCTCGCCGCTTCATTCTGGCCTTCGGGGATGGCACGCAGACCGCTGCGGATGTCTTCAGAGAAATAGGCCGCCTGGCACAATCCCAAGGCGACCAGCGAGAACAGAAACTCCGCATTCATCTCGTTGACCCACATCTGCAATGACTCAGGCAGCAGCGTCGGGATCGCGAAATACCACATCATCAGCTGAATAAGCGTCGGTACATTGCGGTGGTAGGATACATACGCCGCGACCAAAAGCTGCGCGAAGCGCTTGTTGCTCAGACGGATCATCACCAGCACCAGCGCAATAAACATGGCCAGCAGCCATGCACCCAACGCCAGTTCAAGAGTGACGACGGTGCCATCAATAATCATCTGGCCGTAGTGGCCAGTCATCACGTTACTGAAGTCGAGTGCCATATATCCTCCTCGTTTGCCGTCATTCAGGACTCACGGTCACCGGGACGCATCGTGGATAGCCCACCGGGTACCTGCAGTGTCGGCGTGATCTCAATATTGCCGATGTTGACTGCCACCGGCGCGGCGAGCGCAAAGGCCACGCAGTCGGCTATATCTTTTGCTTCCGGCAGCTCGAAACCATCGATAAAGCGACGGCGGGCGTCTTCGTGATCGCCGGATACGTTACCGAATATCTCCGTCGCCACCCGCCCGGGGCAAATTTCGGTAATTCGTACCCGCTTGCCATAGCAATCGACGCGCAGCTGACGCGACAGCGCATGAACGCCTGCTTTAGTGGCGTGATAGATGGAGTTGCCATTGAAGTTATAAATCGCAGCGATGGAGGTAATATTAATGACATGGCCACAGTCACGCGCCAGCATGCCCGGAACCAACAGACGACACAGGTGCAGCACGGCACGCAGGTTGACATCCACCTGGGTGTTGACCCAGTCAGCCTCGGCATCGAGAATCGATCCCGGATGAGAAACGCCGGCGTTGTTCACCAGGATATCGACCTGTAAATCCTGGCACAGTGCGGTCAGCGCCGATAGATCGCCGACGTCGACGGCGTGGGGAATGCAGCCAGTTCTGTCCGCCAGGGCGGCAAGCTGTTCATGGCGACGTGCGACCGCGTGAACCTCAATGCCTTCCTGACAAAGGCGTTCGACAATCGCTTCCCCCATCCCAGCGGAAGCGCCGGTCACCAGGGCCACTTTATAATCTGAAAATGGCATATGAGCCTCTCCTGTTGCGGCAGACCGATCTGCCTTTGACGTTGTTTTTCTGACTGTATGCAGTTATGTCCAACGGGGATAAGACATAAATAGTTTGGCCCGATAAGGGGTCCTTATAACTTCGCGGAAGCGGCATCCGTGGGCAGCAGCAGCGCGATCTCGCTGCCGTACTCCAGCCGGCTCCCCGCCGGTGCCATAAGGCTTTTGAGCGTCCCGGCCACCGGGCTGCGCACCGGCAAATAGAGCGGCCCGACCTGCACCAGCGCGAGGATATCGTTCGGCGCAACATGCTGCCCCTCGCTGACGAACGCCTCCCCATGGCTGGGGTGGCTCAGCAACAGGCGTCCCGGCATCGGGGAACACACCGATAGCGGGCGGGTTTCGGCCGCCAGCGGCGGCAGAGGCGGCGGTTCGGCCATCGTTTTGCCACTGGGGTAGCGCAGGCGAACCGACCAGTCCGTGCCGCGCCACTCAAGCTCCCGCAGTCCGGCGTTATGCATCTTCTGCGCCAGCTGGCGCACGTCCTCAAAAGCTATCAGTTCTTTTTCCATCATGATTCCATCGCGCAAGGGTCAGAGCACGGCTGTGCCGCGCACCAGAGTAGTGACTCTAGCGCGGGGATCGGAAGGGTTGATAAGAGGGTTTCGCTTTGAGGCAATAAGGGGGACTTATTATCCCACCAGGGTTAGCGGCCGGTTGTCCTCAGTCCGCTGCGCCATCAGGGAGAGCAAAATCCCTTTCACCGCCTCCGCGGGCTGCGAAAGCGGCAGATGGTCGGACATACAGAACGAGAGCGAGGTGAGTACATTGGGTTCGACAATTCTCGCCATCCAGGCATTGGCGGGCTGGAGCATGGTGCGCGCCGCGGACTCCGGCATGATGGTGCCGCCGAGATCCGCCGCCAGCGCGGCGTTAAGCGTGGTCAGCGATTCAATCTCGCACTTCACCCGGTAGCTCAGTCCGGCCAGGGTAAAGGCGTCGTCCGCGGCTTTACGCATAATGTTATAAATCCGCGGTAGAAACAGATCGTAGCGGGCGACCTCCGCCAGGGAGATTTCGCGCCGGGGCTCCCCCAGCGCGTGCGGACAGACGAAAAAAAGTTCTTCTTTCATCAGCGGTAGAAAACGCAATCCATGAATATCACGGTCACCGTAGATAACCGCCATATCCATCCGACCGCTCATAATTAATTCGCTGAGGGTGGTGCCAAAATTTTCATTGAAATAGAGCACAATCCCGGGATGCTGGCGCTGGACTTCAGTCAGCAGCGGGATCGCCAGCAGTTGGGCAGCTGTGCCCGGCGCCAGCCCGACAGAAACCTGACCGCTCAGGGCCTGGCCTGCACCGTCGATGGCGCTTTGCGCCTGCTCGCATTGGCGCAGAATCGCCTGAGCGTGGGTATAGAGAATTTTTCCGGCGTTGGTTGGCGTGACCCCTCGTTTGGTACGAATTAATAGCTGCTGATCGACTTCGCCTTCCAGAGTCGCCAGCTGCTGGCTGAGCGCCGGCTGAGCGATATGCAGAATGTCAGCGGCCTGCGTCAGGCTCCCGACGTCGACGATTTTAATGAAATATTTCAGGCGGCGAAGATTCATAGTAGCAGTCCCACATCAATACGTATCTCTGATGGCAAGCAAGATCGGTGCCATAGCCTAAGAGCACCACAGGCAGCCAATAGCGCCGCCATTTTCAGACAACCCACACTTCAACGCCGCTGCCTTTGCACCGTCGGAGTGCAGCGGCATATACCTGTTTGTCAACGGAGTGCCAGGAGGACGATTTCCTTCGGTCATCGCATTGCGTTATGTCCCCACAACAAAGCGCTATTAGCTTGCCACCTTCGCCCCCCTCTATGCTGGCTGATGTGTATTAACCTCCTTCGCCGCACACGGTGGATTATTCTGCGCCGCGTGTGGGTTTGCTGACCTTAGAACCAGGAACCGCAGCCTCATGCCTGATATAGCCGATCGTCTCAAAAAGGTTACCGTCTCCGCCTCCGTCGCCATGACGCAAAAAGCACGCGATCTCGCCGCGCAGGGAATCGATGTCGTTGGTCTGTCTACCGGCGAACCGGACTTTCCCACTCCTCCTCACGTGATCGATGCCGCCTATGCCGCAGCATGCGCCGGGGATACCCGCTACCCGCCGACGGACGGCACGCCAGCGTTGCGTGCGGCCATCCAGCGCAAGTTCCTGCGCGACAATGAGCTACGCTACGATATCAGCCAGATCCTGACCGCTGGTGGCGCCCGACAGATTATCTTCAACGCTATGATGGCGACCATTAACCCCGGCGATGAGGTACTCATCCCCATGCCATCCTGGATTAGCTATGCCGACATCGTTAAATTCGCTGGCGGCACACCGGTGCCAGTACCCTGTCATGAAGAGTACGGTTTTAAACCACTGCCGCAGGACGTCGAAGCAGCGATCACGCCGAAGACCAAATGGCTGCTGCTGAATTATCCCAGCAATCCGACTGGATCGGTCGCCACCCATGCCGAACTCCTGGCACTCGGTGAGACGCTGTTGCGTCATCCGCATATCTGGATCATGACCGACGATATTTATGAGCATCTGTTGTATGACGGCGTGAAATTCTGGACCCTGGCACAGGTGGAGCCCCGGCTGTACGATCGCGTATTGACAGTGAACGGCGTCTCGAAAGCCTATTCAATGACCGGCTGGCGGCTGGGTTTTTGCGGTGGCCCATTGACGCTGATTAAGGCGATGAGCAACGTCAATACGCAAAACAGCGGCGGCGTGACGACCCTGGCACAAGCGGGATCCGTCGCCGCACTGGATGGCCCGCAGGGTCTGCTGGCAGAACGGGCGGAAATCTATCGCCAGCGCCGCGATTACGTGCTTGAGCGTCTTGCCGGAATTCCCGGTCTGCGATGCCATAAGCCGCAGGGGGCCTTCTATCTGTTCGTCAACATCGAGGCGTTTATCGGAAAAACCAGCGCCAGCGGCCATTTTATCGCCAGCGACGCCGATTTTGTGATGGCGCTGATTGAGGAGCAGCACGTGGTGACGGTACAGGGGGCAGCCTACGGCATGAGCCCCTACTTCCGCCTTTCTTACGCCACCAGTATGGAACGCCTGCAAACCGGTTGCGATCGCCTCGCGGCCTTCTGCGCGGGTTGCCGTTAAGCTGTAGCGCGCAAATTGTGCGCGCTAAGCAGAGTGAAATGCCTGCCTGGCGTCTGACCCGGCAGGCATTTTTTTATCGTTCCAGAGGGGCGCCGGGATGGATTCATACCTGGCGGGATGGCCAATGGGTTTTGACTGACCGTGGGTCCGAGAGCGCATAACGTAAAGGGAGAACAGGTAGTGGTCAGGGGCGCGATTTGCCCCCCTCGTGACGGGAAAAGGCTTTACTGCGCCAGCACCTCCGCCGCGGATGCTACCGTCGCACCGCAGGCTTCAATCTCACTACGAACCAGCGTCGCCAGCGCCAGCGAGCCCGGGGTATCGCTATGGACCAGGATCGAACGCGCACGTATCGACAGCGTATTGCCGCTAAAAGTGGTCACCGTTCCCTGCTGGAGAAACTGACGTACTCTGGCGCGCACCGCCGCTTCCTCTTTGATTAGCGAACCGGCAATACCGCGCGGGACAAGTTGTCCACGATCGTCGTAGGCCCGGTCAGCGAGAAACAGCGTCAGCACCGGCAATCCGGCAGCCTGTGCCGCCCGTTCAATAATAGTATCCGGCTGGCAGAAGATAATCAGTTGCGAATCGATCCGGGCGACGGCCTGCATCACCTGCAGCGCCAGCGCATCGTCACGGTTAATCATATTGCCCATTGCCGCGTGAAAACTCAGGTGAACTACCCGGGTACCCTCGGCGCGGGCAATGGCAGAGAGCGCGCCAAGCTGATATACCACCTGCTGGCAGATCTCATCGGCAGAGAACGCCATCTCTTTGCGCCCGAAGCCCTGGCGATCCGGCAGACCGGGGTGGGCCCCAATCCCCACGCCGCGCACTTTCGCCAGGCGTACCATCCGCGTCATGATCGCCGGATCCCCTGCGTGAAAACCGCAGGCGATGTTGGCGGAAGAGACCTTATCCATTAGCGCTGAATCATCACATAGCTGATAGACGCCAAAACCTTCTCCCATATCAGAGTTCACATCAATTTTCATGCTGAGTTCCTTATAAACCAACGACCTTGACCAGCGGCGCTATGCTGACGCGCAAACGCTGCAGCCAACGTTCAATTTCCTGCCGCACGGCGATGGCGGTAGACGTATCGGCCTGTACCAGTTGAATTGACTGCCCCGCCTGGAGCTGGCCCAGACGCCAGAGATCTTCTTCAATCACGCAGGCAATTTTGGGATAGCCTCCCGCGGTGTTGGCATCGCTTAACTGGATAATCGGTTCGCCGGCCGGCGGAACCTGTACGATGCCCGGTATCAGGCCATAGGAGCGCATTTCAACCGTTTCGGCTGGCAGGATAGGCTCTCCCGCCAGGCGATAGCCGGTTCGGTTGCTGTGCTGCGAAATTTTCCACGCCTGGCTCCAGAACCGCGATGCATCAGCGGCAAACAACGGATACTCGCCAGCGGGGATAGCTCGGATCTGGACATCGCCCTGTGCGTTGCGCGGGAAAAAGGCGTTTAAGGCCACTTCCGGCGGCTCAATGCCAATCCCGGAATCCGGGAGTGGCGCCCCCTGCCAGGGACCACAGGACAGCACGTCGCCGCGCTGTAGTTGCCGCCCCTCGAGTCCGCCGAAACCGCCACGCAGAGCGGTACTGCGCGAGCCCAGAACCAGAGGGACATCAATGCCCCCTGCCACGCATAAGTAGCCGCGTGCGCCGCGACGGGGAAAACGCAACTCAAGCACCTGTCCTTTACGTACCGCGCAGCCCCACCAGGCCGGTAGTTCATCGCCGTCGAGCCTTGCCCGGCAATCGGCGCCGGTGAGCGCGATCCAGGTGTCCGCCAGGAAACGCACGCGAAAGGGAAACATCTGAACTTCGATGGCCGCCGCATTCTCCTCGTTTCCCAGCAGGGCGTTACCGGCGCGCAGTGCCAGCGGATCCATCACCCCGCTCACTGAGACGCCAAGATGACGCCACGCCGGACGGCCTAAATCCTGAATCGTATTTAGCGATCCGCTTTGTTCAATCTCAATCACAGTTCGACTCTCTCAGGCAGAAAACGGATGATATCGCCTGGCGCCATCAATGCAGGAATGGCGGCGTGGGGGTTGAATACCTCAATTTCCGCGTAGCCGATTGCATTCCAGCCGTTCGGTCCGGTCAACACCGACACCCCCGCCTGTGGCCCGCCAATAGTGACCGTCCCTTTGAGCATATTCAGCGAAGGCACCTTTTTACGCGGCGTCGCCAGACGCGGATCCAGACCATGGAGATAGCCAAACCCCGGCGCACTGCCAAGCGCGACCACGGTATAGACCCCCAGCGAATGCCGACGAATAACTTCCCGGGCGGAAAAACCAGTATGCCGACATACCGCCTCGAGATCGGTGGCGTGTTCGCCACCGTAGCACACCGGTATATCAATCTGCCGCCCTTCGAGGTTGAGCGCCTGCGCGGACAGCCAGTACTCGTGTAACCGGCGCTCCACTGCCGTCGGTTCCTCCGGCGTGTCATGGAGCAATACCAGTAAATTGGTCACGCCGGGGATCAGGGATTCCACCGCCGGCCACTGTTGCAGGTTCTGCGCCATAGACCAGATACGGCGCTGTGCCGGAAGGTCAAAGGCACCCGGCGCTTCGATAAGCCAGGCCCGGCTGCCCATCATGGAAATCCGCGCCGGAGCGCTGGCATGAATTTCAACGCGGCGCTCGGGTAACAACGTTTTCGATGTCGGCGTCATACTTATTCCAGCGGTTCGAACGTAAGGCTGGACAACGGTTGTACCCGTTCTTCGCGGACCATTTTGTATTCGGTATTCGGTCCAATCCAGGTATTCCAGATCTTGTCGATCGTCCCGTCGTCATCCATCACCTTCAGGCTTTCATTGACGCTGGCCAGCAGTTGCGGTTCGCCCTGCTTCATCCCCACGCCTATAGGCTCTAGCGCCATCGGCTCTTTAATCATCGCCAGATTAATGCCGTCCTTTTTTGCCTGACCGATCATTTTGATACCGGTCATAGTGTTGGTGACGAAACCCAGCACCTTATTCTGTTCAAGGGCAAGGAACGCCGACGCCGCGTCCTGGAAGGTAACCGGTTTGCCGCCCTTCAGCACGATGGATTGTTCAGAGGTAGTGCCCTTGGTGGCGCTGATACGCTTGCCTTTAAAATCGGCAAGGGTTTTATCGGCATTCGCCTCTTTTACCAACAGCATCTCTTTCGCGACGTAGTAAGGGTCACTGAACTGAATCTGGCGGCCACGTGTTTTGGTATAGGCAAGGTTGGCGATCAGCACGTCGGCTCGCCCGGTGGCGATAATAGCAATACGCGCTTCCACGGAAGTAGGAACCAGCTGCGCCTTGACTCCCATCTGTTTTGCCAGCGCATGACAGAGTTCAACGTCCATCCCGACCAACTGGCGGGTTTTTGGATCCGGGGCAGAAAATGGCGGCACATCGGAATAGACCGCGCACTTCAGCTCACCGCGCGCATGAATATCCGCCAGCATGTCGGCGCGCGCGGCCCCGGACACTGCTACCAGCGTCAGAACCAGCGCTAAACCCGCATTTCGCTTCAGTTTCATTATTGTTTTCCTCGGTCTGGATAAAAGAGTACCGACACCCGGTAAAAGGTTTCCCGTTTCGCCGGTATGGCTAACCACTTATCGCGACTATATCGACATTGTTTCGGTGATGGGTAAGAGGGAAACGCTGTTGCGAGATAGGTGATTTATATGACGGCGCCGGCGCCGGGAGATAAGCAAAAGTTATCCTCACAGAACAAAATTATCTTATCTGCCTGCCCCGAGCGCCCTCTACTGTTACGCCATGCGCGACACCCACGCCGCGTCCCTCCGCGACCGTTAACCAAAGGTAGTCACATGAATGCCCGACTTGGGATTTATCTAAAAATACTCTCCGCGCTATGCGCTACATTAATGCTGGCCTGCGTCAAAGGATTGCAGGGGGCGATTCCCACCGGCGAGGTGATCTTCTTTCGCTCTTTTATTGCTATGTTTCCCCTGCTTATCTGGTTAAAAATTCAGGGCAACGTGCTGGCCAGTATCAAGACCAAAAATATTTTCGGCCATCTGATTCGCGGCTTTTCCGGTACCGGTGGGATGTACTTCAACTATCTGGCGCTGGTATCGATTTCTCTCGCCGACGCCACCGCACTGAGCTACGCTGCTCCGCTCTTCACCGTCATCATGGCGGCCCTGCTGCTGAAAGAGCGGGTACGTTTTTCCCGTTGGCTGGGGGTTATCGTCGGTTTTTCCGGCATTCTGTTTATGCTCTCCGCCAGTTTAACCGCCAGCGGTTCTCTGTTCGCTGGCGGCCATCTGCAGTCCGGGATGGCTCTCGGCGTCGCGTTCGCCCTGCTTGCCGCTCTTTGCACCGCCACCTCCAACATTCAGATCCGTTTTCTCAACGGCATTGAAAAACCTGGCGCCATCGTCTTTTACTTCTCGCTGATGACCACCCTGATTGGTCTGGCAACCAGCCTGTTCGGCTGGGTACGTCCTACGCCGAGTCAGTTGCTGTTGCTGGTGGGCTGCGGCTTCTTCGGCGGCATGGCACAGATTCTGGTCACGCTGAGCCTGCGGTTTACCGACGCTTCGCTACTGGCGCCGTTTGACTACACCACGCTGGTCTGGTCGATGGTCATCGGTTATCTGTTCTTAAACAGCCTGCCCGGTTCTTCAACGCTGATCGGCGCAGGGATCGTAGCGCTGGCGGGGATATTCACCCTGTGGTGTGACCAGCGGCAACGGCGGGCGCATATCGCGCGCGCCTCTTCCTGACGCTTTCTGACTCTACCTATGGCCCCGCGCCGACAACGCAGGGCTTTTCATCGCCACGCCTCAGGAATACAGCCCGCGGTCTTTACTTGCCTGTAGGATCCGTTCGCAGGCTAGGGCCCAGGCGGCGGTACGCAGGGGGATTGCCAGCGCCTGCGCTTTTTGCCAGACGCTTTCGATAGCGTGGCGCATAATGGTATCCAGCCGAGCGTCGATCTCCTCTTCGCTCCAGAAAAGGCTGGAGAGATCCTGCACCCACTCGAAATAGCTGACCGTTACCCCGCCGGCGTTGGCAATAACGTCTGGAACCAGCACGATCCCCCGCTCAGCCAGCACGTCGTCAGCCTCCGGCAGCGTAGGACCATTGGCACCCTCCAGAATGAGGCGGCAGCGCAGCCCAGCCGCGAGTTCCGCGCTAATTTGCCCCTCCAGGGCTGCCGGAATCAGTATCTCGTACTCGAGACGCCAGAAAGCCTCTTCCGTCACGTTATCGGCACCGGGGAAACCAGCTATTGTGCCGTGCTCCTGTTGCCACGCCTGCAGTGCCGGGATATCGAGCCCGTTATGCTGATACAACGTCGCACGATGATCCTGTACAGCCACCACCCGCGCGCCAGCAGCATGAAACAGCCCGGCGCTGACGCTACCCACATTGCCAAAACCCTGCACCGCAACCCGGCTTTGCGCCACGGGGAGTCCCATTTTTTCCGCAATGTGACAGCCGGTGATAAACACGCCGCGCCCGGTCGCCTGTACCCGCCCCAGCGATCCGCCGAGGTGGACCGGTTTCCCCGTCACCACGCCGGTCGCGGCTGTTCCGGCGTTGCGTGACCAGGTATCCATCATCCAGGCCATGACCTGGGCGTTAGTGCCGACGTCCGGCGCCGGAATATCCTGCCGAGGGCCGATTACTCTGCTGATTTCACAAGTGTAGCGCCGGGTCAAACGCTCCAGCTCTCTGTCGGATAGCGTCGACGGGTCGACGCGCACACCGCCTTTCGCCCCGCCGAACGGCAGATTGAGCGCCGCGCATTTCACGGTCATCCACGCCGCCAGCGCCATCACCTCCTGCAGGCTGACGTCGGGGTGATAGCGCACGCCCCCTTTGCCGGGTCCGCGAGAGAGATTATGCTGAACCCGAAAGCCTTCAAAATGGCGAATCGTCCCGTCATCCATTTCCAGAGGAACATCGACAATCAGCGCCCTTTCCGGGTGGCGCAGAGTATTGGCCCAGCGATTGAGATCGCCGGGCAGCGGCAGAACGCGTTCCACCTGGGAGAGATATATAGCCCAGGCACAATGGCTCTCACCCGTCACATAAGAGAGTGCAGACACAACTTACCTCCGGTTTTCCTGTAGTGATATTGATAGCGATAAATGAAGAAAGCCGCCCGGAGGCGGCTTTGGGGCTAAGTTCAGCGATTGAGCTCCAGTTTCTTTTCCAGATAATGGATGTTGCAGCCGCCAGCGCGAAAATGGTCATCCGCCATGATCCGCCGCTGTAGTTCAGCGTTGGTTTTGATGCCGTCGATCACCAGTTCGCTCAGAGCATGTTCCATTCTCGCAATGGCCTCATTCCGGCTATCGCCGATGACGATCAATTTGCCAATCATTGAGTCGTAGTACGGTGGGACGCAGTAACCTGCGTAGATATGAGATTCCCAGCGTACGCCGAAGCCACCTGGCGCATGAAAACGGGTAATTTTGCCGGGGCTGGGCATGAAGGTATGTGGGTCTTCGGCGTTAATACGGCATTCAATTGCATGACCGCGTAGGCTCACCTGCTGCTGGCTGATGGAGAGAGGCAATCCGGAGGCAATCCTCAACTGCTCTTTAATCAGGTCAATGCCGGTGATCATTTCCGTCACCGGATGCTCCACCTGAATGCGGGTATTCATTTCGATAAAATAAAACTCACCCTGCTGATAGAGAAATTCAAAGGTACCGGCACCGCGATAGCCGATGTCCAGACAGGCTTTGGCACAGCGCTCGCCGATAGCCTGGCGGATTTCCGCGGTGATCCCCGGCGCAGGGGCCTCCTCCACCACCTTCTGGTGGCGACGCTGCATTGAGCAATCGCGTTCGGCAAGATATATCGCCTGCCCTTGCCCATCGGCCAGAATCTGGATTTCGATATGGCGTGGATTCTCCAGATACTTTTCCATGTAGACCATATCATTGTTGAACGCTGCCTTTGCCTCGGCGCGCGTCATGTCAATGGCCTGCGCCAGCTCTTTCTCTTCGCGAACAACCCGCATCCCGCGCCCACCGCCGCCTCCGGAGGCTTTGACGATAATCGGGTAACCGATCCCGGCTGCCAGCCGGCGATTCTTCTCATGGTTATCGTCCAGCGGGCCATCGGAACCCGGTACGCACGGCACTCCAGCTTGCTTCATTGCCTGAATAGCCGAGACCTTATCCCCCATCAGACGAATGGTTTCCGCTTTCGGGCCGATAAACACAAATCCTGAGCGTTCCACCTGTTCGGCAAAATCCGCATTTTCTGCGAGAAAACCGTAACCGGGATGAATGGCCGCCGCGCCCGTCACTTCAGCTGCCGAAATTACCGCCGGAATATTGAGATAGCTTTTGGCGGATGACGGAGGACCAATACAGACGCTTTCATCGGCCAGCAGCACGTGTTTTAACTCGCGGTCGGCAGTAGAGTGAACGGCTACCGAGCGGATGTTAAGCTCCCGGCAGGCGCGCAGAATACGCAGCGCGATTTCGCCACGATTGGCAATCACGATTTTGTCCAGCATGAGATCCCCTATTCAATCACTATCAGCGGCTGGTCGAATTCAACCGGTTGACCATCAGTAGCCAGAATCGCTTTAACGATCCCGCTGTTCTCTGCCGAGATTTGATTCATCATCTTCATCGCTTCGACGATGCACAGGGTATCGCCAATATTAACCTGCTGACCCACAGCCACAAATGGCGCCGCACCGGGTCCCGGAGAGAGATAAAAGGTTCCTACCATCGGGGATGACGTGATGTGCTCCGTCGCAGGGTCAGATGCGATAGCCCTGGCCTGTGCGGCCTGAATCGGAATATCCAACTGCGGCTGGACGACGGCCGCGGATACGGCGGACGACCCAACCGCCGTGGGGCTGGAGATGGCGCGGCTGATACGCACGGAGCTTGCCCCTTCGGCAATTTCCAGTTCGCCAATGCCGGAGGCTTCAACCAGAGCGATCAATTTTTCAATGCTGGCAATATCCATAATTTTCGGGTTCCGCAGAAATAGGAAATGATGTACCCGATTGCGCAATCAGCGGTGATGCAGTTATAGCAGAGCTGGTGGGCGATATTTCATAGGAAGTTCAGGTGGTGGGATAAGAAAATATGAGGGTCAAACTGGTAATGAACGAATCCCTTGCTATCTGGGTTATCGCCTGAAGTAAAGGAATCAACTGTAAAACTGAAAATCTCATACGGTAAGGCTGTTTTGAGGGAGCAGTGAACGTCGTTATCACGAAATATGTTTTGAAGATCATAGGCTCAAAAACGCCGGGATTATCCGTGGCTCATAGCCCCGTTAAGAAAGTGGCTCGTCTTAATAATATTTTATATCCAGCCCTCCCTCTTCAAACCGTTAATCCAGTAATTTCATCTCCAGCGCCCGGCTCATCGCTTGAGTGCGGCTATTCACTTTAAGCTTCGCGTAGATGTTTTTGATGTGCCATTTGACCGTCTCGGCAGAAATAGCGAGGGAGCGAGCAATTTCTTTATTCATCTGACCTTCAGCGATCAGTTGTAATATCTGAAATTCTCGCTCGCTGAGTTCCCCATGAATATCGGGGCTTCCACTATTAAACGGTGTTCCATCTGCAGGCGCGCGCTTGCCGGCCCAGGGTTCATGGACTATCCCTTCCTCAGTACAAGCCGAAGAGGTTTCATTCATACCGGCAAGCAAAGGTTGCAAGGTATCGCCAGCTTCAAGAAAGAGGCCTTTGAGATGCTGTTGTTCAGCCAGCTGCACGACTGGCTGAAATGTCGTGCGCGCAGCGGCAGTTTTGCCACTGTTCCACAAGGCCAATGACCAGAGCGTACGCAGACGCGCTGCGGTTAACCTGTCCCCCCGGTTTTCCTGATCAGGGACCATATCAGCCAGGAGAATACAGGCTTGCGGCGCCTGGCCTCTGGCGAGAAGAAGGCGACAGTGGCTAAGGGATGCAGACAGAGCGATAGCGCGTTGACAGGGATGTTCGGCATCCATTCTGAAGCTGGCGGCCATTTGTTCAAGTTGTCGCTGCAGTTGCTCTGCGCCTGTGACATTGCCGCGCTGCAGCCGCACCCTCACCTGCTCGGCTAACATCATGGCCTGGAGCCGTTGCCAGCCGCGAGACACGGCAAGACGCTGCGCATGCTCCAGCAATCGCTCGGCCTCATACGGCATATTGCCATCCAGGGCCTGACGCGCGAGATAGGTATAGCAACGACTCAGCGCATCGGGTGGACTGAATCGGTCGATGAATTCGAGCCGGTCGGCTAACAGATGCTCGGGCGAGTCGCCACTCTGACATTCATAGGCTATCTCCGCCAGCAGCGGCGCCAGCGTCGCGCCACTGGTCGACTGGGTACCGGTATAACATTCAGCCTGGCGCAACGTTTTCTCTGCGTACCACCCGGCTTTCCCCAGATCGCCCTGACAAAGATGGCACTGGGCAATGATAAAAGCGCGATAAACCGAGACAAACAGATTATCTAAAGGACTTTCCGGAGAGGGCATATGCTGTTGAACCTCCAGCGCATCGTGATAGCGCTGGTTAACAACATGGCAATAGCTGAGAATATTGCATATCAGACCATCAACCCAGGTGTCGCCGCAGGGCACTTCGGCCAGCAACGGCTGAACAATAGCCAGACTCTCCGGGATGTTTTCCGCAAAGGCTTCGCAAATTGCCCGCACAACCCGCAATTTACACCAGGTGCTGCGGGTTAAATCCTCACGATGATGAAGTACCATCTGATCGAGGTTATCAAGCAGCTGCCTCGACTCATCAAAGTGGAAATAATGCGCCAGTGCCCAGGCCAGATTAATTTGCAGGTCAATGCGCGAAGGATCGGTGCTGGGCGGTAAATGATGCATCCATGAAATCAGGGTATCGATATCCCCTTCTTCCGCCAGTGACTGAGCGCTTGCGCCGTCCTGTACGGGGCTATGCACCGGCTTGCCTGCGCTGAGCGCATGGCGTACCGCTTCAGACCACAGCTTCTGTTCGACGAACCAATGACTGGCTAATTCATGTAGCTGTTTGCGATCAATATCGTTGTTCTGCTGCAGCATGGTCCGAAGATTTTCCTGCAACAGAGGATGGTAGCGGAACCAGTAGCCTTGTTCGTCAAGGGCTGACAAAAAAAGGTTGTGTCGCTCAATCCATGTCAGCATCGCTTTACTATCATCTCGTCCTGTCACTGCGTTGCATAATTCGGCATTTAACCGACTGAGGAAGGACGTTTTTACCAGGAAATCGAGAACCTCTTCCGGCAGCGGATCCAGTACCACCTCTTTCAGATAGCGGGCAATGGACCGTGTTCCTCCATGCATATTGCGCAACAGATGCTCGGGATCATGCTGTAATTCTGCGGACAATGAAGCGATCTTCATCCCTGCAATCCAGCCCTCTGTCACGGACTGTAGCCGCTGTGCATGGTGGTTGCTGAGGGGTAGCGCAACCGTGCGGCTAAAATAGTGTTTTGTTTCTTCGAGCGTGAATTGCAGGTCTCGATCATAGATTTCCACCAGTTGGTCCTGGGCCTGCAGCTGGCTCAGCGCAAGATTCGGGTGGAAACGGCTGCCAATGATCAGATGCAAGGCGGCAGGCGCATGCTTGATTAAATACCCCAGCGCTTCATAGACCCCAC
>OJKH01000385.1_pt1 | contig 19296 bp, 22 predicted proteins | sample 1596471 | NCBI WGS metagenome assembly OJKH01 (sample SAMEA4350108, study PRJEB24818) | metagenome | biome: human; feature: gut; material: faeces | place: Denmark | collected 2013-09
CTATGGCCCTGGTACGAGCGCTGAACAAAATGACGAAAGCAGGTATGCCTGAAAGCGTGCGTATTGCCTGAAAACACAACCCGCTACGGGGGAACTTACCCGAAATCTGATTTATTCAACAAAGCCTCTGTGAGTAAACACTCATTTCTATATTAATGGGAAAACTAATTTTTATTTCGTCCCTGATGTCGAATTTCATTCCGTTAATTTCTCCAGAAAGAATATAAAAAATAAAACATACGCTTGATGACAGTTCAATCATGCTGCGATGCAACTTCATGAAAGCATTTGCCTCCACCAGACGGCGTGACAGGCGGATTGTGATGGCAGGAAACACCCTAAGACACGAATTCGTAGGACTGCATCACTATTTCCAAAACATCACAGGTGAACAGCGTGAAGTTAGGCCATATACCCCTGCAAATCACGTATCTTTTTTCCGCATGCTGGCTCCCCCGGCAGTAGACTTACTTATGGGTATAAAACTTACTAATGAGACATGCGAAATAAAAAATTAATTTTATATCTTAAATTTGCTGTATACGGGTGTCACCTCCCCCCCCCTGAAATGTTACAAAATAGTTAATAATATGATTCATAATAATTGTAAATTAACATTTTATTTTATCTTCCCCCATCAGACTTTCGTTAATTAACATTAAATTAACATAAAAAATCATGTAAATTAACATTAATGTGCATAACTCACAATTTCGCAATCCTGACTTCCTGATCTATTCCCTTTACCGGTAATCTCTCCATGACATCCATCCCCTACAGTTCAGAAAGGCAAAAATATGAAACTTAAAATTGCATTGCTTAGCGTAGCTATGTCTTCAGCATATATTTTTTCCGGTTCAGTATTCGCAGCAGATAAATATGAAATTGCCCTAGTAGCAAAAGTCAATGGTGTCCCATGGTTTAACCGGATGGGGGTTGGCGTAAAGGAAGCAGCCGATAAACTCAATGTTAATGCCTATCAGACAGGGCCAGCAACCCCGGATCCGGCTCAACAAGTTAAAGTCATTGAGGACCTTATTGCTAAAAATGTGAGTGCCATTATTGTCGTTCCAAATGATGCAACAGTCCTTGAGCCTGTTCTCAAAAAAGCACGTGAAAAAGGTATTGTTGTTTTATCTCATGAATCCCCTGACCAGCAGATCGCACAATGGGATGTTGAAACTATTGATAGTGAAAAATATGCGCAGGCCAATATGGATGAGCTGGCGAAAAATATGGGAGGTAAAGGCGGCTATGCAATTTACGTGGGTTCTCTTACAGTTCCACTACATAACAACTGGGCTGATTTTGCCATTAAATATCAAAAAGAAAAATATCCTGAAATGCACGAGGTGACGTCACGTTTACCTGTTGCAGAAAGCATTGATAAATCTTATGCCACAACGCTGGATCTTATGAAAACATATCCGGACTTAAAGGGTATTATCAGTTTTGGTTCACTGGGCCCAATCGGCGCCGGGCAGGCCATACAAAACAAGCGAGCCAAAGGAAAAGTGGCGGTTGTTGGCATTGCAATGCCCGCGCAAGCCGCACCTTACCTGATGCGAGGTGATATCAAAAAAGCGCTTCTTTGGGATCCTAAAGATGCAGGTTATGCACTGGTTACTATCGCCGATCAATTGCTGGAGGGTAAGGATATTTCTCCGGAATTAGAAATTGAAGGTTTGGGAAAAGCAAATGTTGATATGCAGAAAAAAGTGATCCGTTTTAATAAAATACTGGAAGTCACAAAAGATAATGCCGCAAAGCTTGGGTTCTGACATCTGCAATCATTAATCTCATTATGGGGCATTAAATAAACCTGCCCCGTATATCTTATATACTATTTCTTTCTGGCACATACAGGGGTATTGTCAATGACAAACACCACCGAGTTTATAACGCTTGAAAATATCAGTAAGCAATTTCCTGGCGTCCGGGCTCTGGATAAAGTTAACCTGACCTTAAATAAAGGTGAAGTCCATTGTCTGGCTGGACAAAATGGTTGTGGGAAAAGTACAATAATAAAAGTTATTTCCGGTGTTTATCACCCCGAGAAAGGCTCTAATATTACTATTGACGGAAAACTGTTTCATCATCTCACACCGCAGCTTTCTGCTCACTATGGTATCCAGGTAATATACCAGGATTTGTCTTTATTCCCAAATTTCACCGTAGCAGAAAATATTTCAATACACCGTTATTTACCTGGTGGTGACCTGATAGTGCATAAAGAGCAGATGCGGAAACTCGCCAGAGAAACGATGACACGCATCGGTGTAAATTTAGATCCTGACAGGAAAGTAGAAAAACTGTCGATTGCAGATCGGCAGCTGGTTGCTATTTGCCGGGCAATCGCCGCCGATGCCCGTCTGGTTATCATGGATGAACCGACGGCATCACTTACCAGAAATGAGGTAAACGGGTTACTGCGCGTGGTTCGTGAGCTTAAAGCTGATGGCGTATGCGTTGTTTTTGTCAGCCATCGTCTTGATGAAGTGATGGAAGTAGCCGATCGTATCAGTGTCATGCGTGACGGAAAACTGGTGGGAACATGGCCGGCAAGCGAACTCGATGATCATGAACTGGCGTGGCTAATGACCGGACAGCGTTTTCATTTTACTCGTTTACCAGAGAAAAACTTTACAGCTGTTCCACCGTTACTTGAGATTCGGAACCTCTCCCGCAAAGGGAGATATCAGAACATAAACCTGTCGCTATGTGGTGGCGAAATTGTTTCTATTGTCGGTTTGCTGGGGGCAGGCAGGACGGAACTGTGCCTGAGTCTGTTTGGAATGACACAACCAGAACAGGGGGAGATATTACGGGACGGTATACCCATCAAACTGAAAAATAATCACGATGCGATTCGTCATGGGATTGGTTACGTTTCAGAGGATCGGCTGACGCAAGGCCTCATAATGGAACAATCCATATATGACAATACCATCGTCACTGTTTTTGATCAGCTAAAAACCAAAGCCGGGCTACTGGACCATCAGAAGGCAGAGCAGCTTGTTGATGACCTTGTCCGGGAACTGAAAATTAAAGTTTCCGATACCGCACTGCCAGTCAAAACACTTTCCGGAGGGAACGCCCAGCGTATCGCTATCGCCAAATGGGTCGCCACGCAACCTAAAATTTTAATCCTTGATTCCCCGACCGTTGGTGTTGATATCGCAAATAAAGAGGGGATTTATCAGATAGCAAAATCTCTGGCCGACCAGGGAATGGCGGTTCTGATGATTTGTGACGAAATCCCGGAAGCTTACTATAACAGTCACCGGGTTCTGGTCATGAAAAATGGTGCGTTAGTGGCTGAATTTAGTCCTCTTTCCTGCACCGAAGATGAAATTGCCGAGGTGGTTAATGAATAATTCAAAATTGTCCCGGCTTGCGGGATACCATGAATTCTGGCTGGGAATTATGGTGCTGGTTCTGATAGCCGGCCTGTCTTTTCGTACCGATGAATTTCTTACCATCGGCAATCTTACAGATGTCGCAACCAGTTATGCCATTTTAGGTATTCTGGCCTGTGGTCTATTCGTCGTGTTAATCGCCGGTGGGATCGATATTTCCTTTCCGGCGATGACGGCAATTGCCCAATATGTTATGGCGAGCTGGATAATCGCTCACAACGGTAATTTCATCCTGGCGATCGCCATCGCAATGACTGTCGGCCTGCTGTTAGGCATGTTTAACGGCTTTCTGGTCTACTGGCTTAAAGTCCCCGCCATTATCATCACCATTGCGACGTTAAACCTTTACTTTGGATTACTGGTTTATTCCACGGACGGAACCTGGCTGTACGGTTTTCCTGACTGGTTTATGAATGGATTTAACTGGTTTTCATTTACCGCAGCAGATGGATATGACTATGGCCTGACGCTCCCCCTGTTATGCCTTGCAGGTGTCGTAATTTTCACCGCCGTGTTGATGAATAATACCCGTCTTGGGAGACAAATCTATGCGATGGGTGGTAATCGTGATGCCGCATCACGATTAGGATTGAATCTTTTGCGCCTGCATTTTTACGTTTACGGCTATATGGGCATTCTGGCTGGTATTGCGGCCGTTGTACAGGCACAGATCACACAGTCTGTCGCACCAACATCATTAATGGGTTTTGAACTGACCGTACTGGCCGCCGTTGTTCTGGGTGGAACCAGCATGACGGGAGGACGCGGTACGTTAACCGGTACTCTGCTTGGCGTTGTATTGCTGGCTTTTTTACAAAATGGCTTAACGCTGCTGAGCGTATCGTCTTACTGGCACACCGTCTTCAGCGGCATCATTATCATTGCCAGCATATCGGCAACTGCCTGGAACGAAAAACGTAAATTACTGAGGGAGTTATAAGATGAAATCCGTAACAAGATTTATGAACACAGACCCGGTGTTACGTCTCCAGTGCATTATCATTATTATTGTCGCACTTGCATTCTCTGCGACCCTTGGTTCCCGCTATTTCAGTGTAGCGAACTTCCAGTCAATTGGTTCTCAACTACCCATGCTGGGAATGTTGACGCTGGGGATGGGAATTACCATGCTGACGGGCGGTATAAATCTATCTATTATTGCCGGCGCAAATGCCTGCTCATTGGTAATGGCAGCCATTATAGTGAGTCACCCTGCTAACCCGTTATTTATCGTGCTGGCACTACTGGCAGGTATAGCCGTCGCTGTGGTTATCGGTGTCCTCAATGGTGCCCTGGTCGCCTGGGTGGGGGTCTCCCCTATTCTGGCCACGCTGGGTACCATGACGCTGATTTCCGGCCTGAATATCCTGCTTTCAGATGGCGCTGTTATTTCAGGGTTTCCGGATGCAATCCAGTTACTGGGTAATGCAACATTCCTTGGGATACCGGCAGCATTACTGCTGTTTATTGGTGTGACGGCTCTGCTCTGGATTCTGCTGGAACACACCACACTTGGGCGGAGTCTTTATCTGCTTGGCTCGAATGAACAGGCGACAAGATTCAGTGGAGTCAATACCGCCCGGGTGCAGTTAGCCGTTTATATCATTTCAGCATTACTTGGCTGGCTGGCAGCCATTCTGATGATGGCAAAATTTAATTCAGCAAAAGCCGGATACGGAGAATCCTATCTTCTGGTCACCATTCTGGCCTCTGTCCTGGGAGGTATTAACCCTGACGGTGGATTTGGCCGTGTCATTGGTTTAGTCATGGCCCTTATCGTCCTTCAGATGCTGGAAAGTGGGTTTAATTTGTTAGGTATCAGCAGTTTCCTGACCATGGCACTCTGGGGTGGTGTGCTGATCCTTTCCATTATTTTACAGAATCGCAAAGCCTGAATCGGGAGAATGACACATGGCAAGTTACTTTATTGGTGTAGATGTGGGTACCGGTAGCGCCAGGGCTGGCATTTTTGACCTCACAGGTCGTATGGTTGGACTGGCAACGCGTGATATTGAGATGTATCGGCCGAAAGCCGATTTTGTTGAACAATCGTCAGATAACATCTGGCAGTGTGTCTGCAATGCGGTTCGTGATGCGATGAGTCAGGCTGATATTAATCCTATCCAGGTAAAAGGTATCGGATTTGATGCTACATGCTCTCTTGTTGTTCTGGATAAAGACGGTCATCCTCTGACGGTCAGCCCTTCAGGACGTAGTGAACAGAATATCATTGTGTGGATGGATCACCGCGCGATAAGTCAGGCGGAGCGAATCAATGCCACACATCATCGCGTGCTTGACTATGTTGGAGGAACCATTTCACCGGAAATGCAGACCCCTAAGTTATTATGGCTAAAGCAACACATGCCTAACACCTGGGCCAACGCTGGCTTTTTCTTCGATTTACCCGATTTTCTGACCTGGCGCGCAACACAGGATGACACCCGTTCTTTATGTTCGACAGTGTGTAAATGGACATTCATGGGGCAGGAAGACAGCTGGGATGCGAGCTATTTCAGGACGATTGGTCTTGAGGATCTCCTGCATCATGATGCAGAGAAAATTGGTCGTTACGTCAGAATGATGGGAGAGCCTCTGGGTCATGGACTTACATCTGGCGCAGCCAGAGAAATGGGGCTTATTCCGGGGACGTCTGTCAGTGTGTCAATCATTGACGGGCACGCCGGCGCTCTGGGTATCCTGGGAGCGTGTGGCGTCTCGGGTGAAGTGGCGGACTTTAACAGAAGAGTCGCCTTAATCGGCGGTACGTCAACAGGCCATATGGCCATGTCACCAGAACCACGGTTTATTAACGGGATTTGGGGGCCTTATTATTCAGCCATTCTCCCTGCCTACTGGCTTAATGAAGGTGGCCAGTCCGCAACCGGAGCCCTGATTGACCATGTCATCCAGTCACATCCCTGTTATGACATGCTGCTGACGCAAGGTAAAACTGCCGGCAAAACAATCTACCAGGTACTCAATGAACTATTGAGAACGATGGCCGGTGAACCGGAGAGTATTGCTTTTCTGACGAAGGATATTCACGTTCTTCCCTATTTCCATGGCAACCGCTCGCCACGGGCGAATCCTACGCTCACTGGCGCAATAACCGGCCTTAAGTTATCCCGCACGCCTGAAGATATGGCGCTGCAATATCTGGCCACTATCCAGGCCATTGCTCTTGGTACCCGGCATATTATTGAAACCATGAATCAGAGTGGTTACAGCATTGATACCATCATGGCAACCGGTGGCGGAACAAAAAATCCGGTGTTTGTTCAGGAGCACGCGAATGCAACAGGCTGCGCGATGCTTTTGCCCGAGGAAAGTGAGGCGATGCTGCTTGGCTCGGCCATGATGGGTACAGTAGCTGCGGGAGTATATGAGAGTCTGACGGAAGCGATGGGAGCGATGAGCCGAATAGGTAAAACTGTTACGCCGCAAACCAATAGCATTAAGCAATACTATGACCGGAAATATCGTATCTTCCATGAAATGTATCAGGACCTGATGAAGTACCGTACCATCATGAATCAGAACTGAGCAGATTATCGGTGTTCGCTGAGTTTTTGACATAACGGGACCGGGTTATGGATTTAGCCCGGCACCGTAGTGTTTGAGTTTGTCCACTATTTTATGCCTGAGTCCGCGATGGTTTTCATTATTTCCCCGGCTTTCAGAAGCACATCGACTTCTTCCTGTTTCAGGCCATCAATCATTGCTTTAAACAACCACTCATCACGCTTACGCCTGTTCTCCGACAGTAGCTGCCGGGCCGTCTCCGTCAGATACACCCTCACCCGACGGCGATCGTCTGAATCCTTGATACGAACAATGAGCCCGCGCGCTTCCAGCCCTTTCAGCATGGTGGCCAGATTAGACGTCCGGAAATCTTCACTCCGGGCAAGTTCACCAGGGGTAATGCCATCTTCGGCATGATCAATCGCGCTGAGGAGCAGCATGGTGGACCAGGTATGTGGCGTATTCTGTGACTCCCGGCGTAAACGCCGGGCCAGGCTGGTGAGGTTTTGTCTGAATGCTGAAGCCGCTTCTGTGGTGATATTCGCCATAAATTTTATCTGTTTTAAAATAGCTATAAATTTATAGATAATTAACATACCCTATGTTTTACATTTTTCGGCCCTGCCGGGCAAGCCTCAGATATGGAGTTACATATGAGTGAAAAAAATTACCTGTGTCAGCGTATCCTCCTTACCAACGACGATGGCATTTCGGCGCCGGGTCTGGAGATACTCAGAACGATCGCCGCAGAACTTGCACCGGAAGTCTGGATCGTTGCCCCAGCGGAAGAGAAAAGCGGAGCTTCCCAGAGTGTCAGCCTTCACCGAACTATAATCTGTGTGCAGTCAGGGCAACATGAATATGCCGTAACCGGTTCACCGGCAGATTGTGTTGCCCTCGCCTGTGCAGAACTGATGCGTGACTGTCTGCCCGATTTATTGCTTTCAGGAATTAATCGAGGCGGTAATCTGGGAAATGAAACGGTATTTTCTGGCACCGTTGGTGCTGCGATGACTGGTTTGCTTTTCAGCATACCGTCCATTGCGCTCAGTCAGAATACGGATGCACAGGGAACCGCAGTGTGGGAAACGGCCAGAAAGACAGGCGCTGAAACAGTGCGCACTCTGTTCAGAGCCGGATGGCCATCCGATGCCTGTCTGAGTGTTAATTTCCCGGCGATCCCCCCCGAGAAAGCGGGGCCTCTGATGGTGACGACTCAGGGGACAGGATGTCTGAACGGTTTCGTCGTTAATAAACTCGGGGATGAAGGAACAGGCCGGTTTACTTGCAACGTTGATCTACGTCATTCCGGGTGTGAGTCTGATTTATCGGACGAAACAACTGCCATCGCCGCAGGATATATTGCCGTTACGCCACTGAAATACAATCGCACTCATATGGCTGGCCTGGAAAGGCTTCAACACGCTCTTCGATAAAACCAGGATTATTCAGGTAACATCAGATAATACCGCATCACTGGTCATATGCTGCCCGGGGGTACGCCTCCAGCGTTAATTTAACAGGGGTGCTCCCGGGGATGACAACAGGAACATCCTCGGACCTCGGGGATCCGTAACATTCGCCAGAGTATTCATCTCCTGAAGGCTCCATCCAAAACATTCCAGAAGCGACATAAGCTTCACCAGATGTCCCTTTGCTTTCACCCGGAGTGGGCGGATCTGTTTGCCATTATTATCAAACCCTTGCTCGATCTCGGTCCTGATAAAGCAAACGGAATGGATATGGTTGCTGAAAGTGCCAGTTAACCACTTCTTTTCATCGACCACCCAATATTGCCAGCCTCCAGCCTTGATGACTTCAATTGCGTACGTCAGCCGGAGTATGTCTGGCATTTCACTGAGTTCCCCGTTACTCAAGAGCCACAAATATTGCAATTTTTGTGTCAGACGTGCACGGGGGCCCAACCGACGCCCCTGTGAAAGCAGCCAGTCGATATGGCCAGTGAGATGCGGGGAAAATCGCTTTTGTCTGCGGGCCGTTGCGAGCCAGCGTATCAGAAACAGGTTCTCTTCCGTTTCTGACACAACCAGTTGCTCGCTCTTCCGGAGACCAAGTGCCACCAGTGCACACCATGCCAGATGACCAATGCCACCAGAAGAACATTCATTATTCATAAAGATGGGAACCACAAATTATGCAGAAGAGAAAACGCCTCTTTCGAGGCGTTTCAGGCGGTTATTCGAGATCAGCGTGTCTTTTAAACATACTGTCACTGGTTTCACCCAGCTCAGCCATCAGCTTAAGCACAATAGCGTCGTAAGTGATAAAACACAGTTGTTCAAAAGCAGAACCCATCGGCTGTGAAAAAGTGCCTTCCTGACGGTCATTATCCTCTTTCACTGTGCCGGGTAAGACGAGCACACTCGTGGCCAGCTGACCAATAGTGGATTCTGCCTTCATGGTCACCAGCGCGACATTAACACCGGAAGAGGCCGCTTTTTTCGCCAGACTGACGAGGCTGCCGGTCTCACCGCTACCGGAACCAATAATGACCAGGTCGCCCGGTTTTGTATGCGGAGAGGAAATCTCACCCACCATGCTCACTGAAAATCCGAGATGGAGCAGCCGGTTGGCAAAACCGCGGATCGCGATACCACTTCTCCCCGCGCCCTGCAGGAAGATATGATTGGCTTTCTTTATCTGGTTAACAAACTGTTCTGCCTGCGCGTCGTCAATTTTGAGGGCATTTTGTTGCAGCTCGCTCAAAATATCGAAAGTGTTTTGTTGAACGCTCATATTATGCTCCCCGCTTAAGCGATAGTACGTCCGCCATCCATCAGAATGGTTTGCCCCTGAATGTAGGAGTTGTCTTTATCAGCCAGGAAGATAGCCAGGTTTGCCACGTCATCAATCGTCCCGAGCCGACGTACCGGAATTTTTTCCAGGACGGCATCAAGGTCGGCCTGGGTCGGATAGTTCACGCGCATCATTTCCCCGGTATCAATCAAACGTGGTGCAATGGCGTTGACGTTGACACCTTTTGGACCCAGTTCTTTAGCCAGACCACGGATCAGGCCTTCACCACCCGCTTTACTGGCCGGGTAACTTACCCCGCCACCGGTACCAGAAAGTGCGGAGCCGGAGGAGATATACACGATAGAGCCATGGTTGGTGGTGAAATCGGTGTAGAACGCTTTTACGGTGTTGAATAAACCTGTGAGGTTAATCGCAATGGTTTTATTCCACTCTTCAAAAGTGATATCGTTAACTTTATTCGCAAATGCCACACCCGCATTTAAAACCAGGATATCGATACGGCCAAAAGCTTCAAACACTTTTTCACGAACGTTTTCCAGTGCTTTAGGATCCGATACATCCGTTTTGACAAATAAAGATTTCACATTACCAAAAGTCAGCTCTTCAGCTGTTTTCTTGCCGTTCTCTTCGTTATAGTCAACGATAACCGTATGGGCTCCGCGTTCAGCGAATTGTTTTGCAATTCCTTTACCAATCCCGTGAGCCCCACCTGTGACTAACGCGACTTTACCTTCAAAATTACTCATTTCAGCCTACTCCTTCAAGTCTCATGACAAAGGGGAGGATGAACTCCCCTTTCTGGTATCTGGTCATTTAATGACTGCCAATAATCGTATTCAGGATCACCAGATTATGGCTATGACGGGTTAATCGGTTACTGAAGTGCGGCCCTTAGCGCCTGATAACTTTCTTTGGGTGACCCGTTAAATAATGCACCGCCGACAACAATTAAATCAGCACCCGCATCTTTAACCTTTTTTGCAATTTCAACGTTAACGCCGCCGTCTACTTCAATAAGAATATTTCGCCCTGCAACCATCTTGCGGGTATTTCTGATTTTCTCTAGACTTTTCTCGATAAAAGTCTGTCCCGGCTGACCTGGGTTTATGGTCATAATTAAGATGAAATCAATATCATCCAGAAGATATTCCAGCACTGTTTCAGGTGTCCCGGGATTGAGTACAACGCCAGCCTTGCGCCCGGCCTTCTTGATTTTCTGAATAATATAGTGCACATGAGGCGTCGATTCATAATGGACCGAAATCATCTCTGCGCCCGTTTTAATCACATCATCAACATGCCTTTCCGGATTCGCCAGCATCATGTGAACATCAAACTTCATCGAACTGGCTTTTTTCATTGCGGCGATCTGATTAGGGCCGAATGCAATATTACTGACGTAGGTGCCGTCCATTAAGTCAACATGCAGAATCTCTGTGTTTTCCGCTTCCAGAAACTTAATTTCGTCCTGCAAACGGAGGATATCTGCGCCAAAAATTGAAGGTAGAATCTGTGCCATGTTAATTAGCCTCCTGCTCTGCTAATCAGTGAGTTACTGTGCTAAGCCAGTAAGTTAAAATTTCCCACGGGCCGGTTAAAACAAAATCTGTTCCCTGTCCCTGCAGACCAACACCCGCCCCATTGAGGAACTGTGTTGCCCCAGGCGCTACATACCCCCCCAGATACATCACCACTACGCAGAACAGTAAAGTAGAGATGATTGAGCGGACAACGTTGCCGTTACTGACCATAACTGTCATGGTTGTCATATAGATGATCGACATCAGTACGCCGATTGGGAAGATCTGTATCCCCGGTAAAACCAGTGCGCATAGCATGGTTAGTGGAATAGTGATGACAGTGACGGTTACGGTTGCCGGGTCACCAAGCGCCAGAGCACAGTCCATCCCGATATTGAGTTCTGCATCTTTGCCCATCTGCTTTTGCATGATCTCTTTGGCACTTTTCCCGATAGGATTGAGTCCTTCCATCAGGACGCCAACCACTTTTGGCAGCAGAACCATAACCCCGGCGACTCCCATAGCCATCGGTACGATAGTCGTGATCGGTTGCCTGGTTAACAAACCCAGGAGGCCGCCGACAATAACACCAATGATGGCGGGCTCCCCAAAAACGCCCAGCCGTTTCTGAACGCTCTCTAAATCCACATCAAGTTTGTTCAGACCTGGTATGAAATCGATAATCTTGTTCACAACCCAGGCGAACGGTAAAGTCCAGCCAATATGGATCATCGTTGTACAGGTCGTCCCTTCCAGGCCGTAGTATTTTTGCCATCTTGGTGCAATCAGGTCGCCAATAAACAACGCCGCCACACTCAGGGCTACAGCCACTCCCAGTCCGAGGAAGAAACTGTCGAAGACGAAGTAAGCCAGAGCCCCCGGGACCAGGAAGTGCATATAGTTCCAGATATCGACGTTCAGGGTTTTGGTCAGCTTCAGGCGAACCAGAACGAGGTTCAGAATAATACCAATCGGAATGACCATCGCCGCGAATGGGGCCACCCATGCAGCAGCGCCAACGGCTGGCCATCCAATATCGGCAACGGTGAATCCGCTGCCAATTTTAGAGTAATATTCAATTGCCGGGTGAAGGGAAGTATTCAGCAAGCCCACAACCAGGCCTAAACCAATAAAACCAATACCAACGGTGATGCCCGACTTAATGGCTGCACCGATCTTCATACGGAAAACCAGACCTAAAAGGAAAATAACAAGCGGCAATATTGCTGTGGCGCCCATGCTTGTAATTGTAAACATGATACCTTTTAACATTTCCATTTAACCATCCCCCGCGCTAATCAGACTTTAGCCTTTGGAAATTTCGGTGAGCAAATCACCCAGTTTTTTGCGAAGGGCTGCCTCATTAATGCCGGTAATAAAACCGGCAACGCTCATGTGAGGTTTTCCAATATCGCCTTTATAATTATTGGTCGTTAATACAATATCAGCACTTTGCATCTCGGATGCTAATTCTGACATGCTGCATTTATTGATTTTGAAATTCGCAATACCATATTCTGCACAAACTGATTTAACTTCATCAGCGGCTAAGGTGGAGGTTGCTACGCCGCTTCCGCAGGCTACGAGGATAGTAATCATAAAATGACTCCGGATAGTTGTTATTTAATTATTGTGTTGATGAACATAGCTTTTGCTTCCTCAGCAGGAAGTTCCAGCATCTGATGGTAGAAATCTGCCATCTGAAGATGGTTAAACAGAGCCTTCAGAAGCTGCAGTTGGTCGGCTGGGTGAGTGACAACTAAATTAATCACCAGATTGACCCACAACTTGCCATCACCATCAGCTTCATTAACTTCAATAGCCTCTGGCAGACGAATAATATATACAGCTGGCTTAATAGCATGCTGACTGTCGCAGTGTGGGATAGCGACAGAGTAACCATCCAGCAGTATACCGGTAGGGTAATCCGCTTCACGCTCACGAAGAGCATTCAGATAGGTTTCTTTAACAATACCAGCGGCAGTTTGGGTCACGTGGATATGCTGCAGGACTTCATCGTAATTCTTGCAGGTGGTGACATCCGCCACATTGACAGTAGTTGTGCTCACGTCTTCCTCTCCTCACCACACATGAAACGCTCATGTGAGTTATCGTTTTATCATGTGAGCATTTATAGCACATAGGTTTCGCGGAGACTCAGAAGAGATGTCAAAAGTTATAGGTTGATCACAATAAATCACATTAGGGCGAGATTAATATCGCTCATATGAGCAATTTCTTGATCCGATACGATATTAAAAGCAAACTAATTGCATGAATTATAAGTAAATATTATAAATTATTAAATCTTAATGATAGTTTGTGAAAACTATAAAGGGTGGCTCTTATGAGCGTTATTGAGTGGCGACAGCGAACCTGACAATGCTGAACCACACTGTCAGGGAGAAGAGATTCAACAAGTTATGACAGTCGTGAACTTTGAAACTTCCGCGATACCGTCTTTATCAGCAACTTCATTAGTAATGAGTGCTGTAATGTCCGACCAGTCGCAAATCTTAAACAAACTGCTTCTCTGGAACTTTGTATAGTCACCCAGAATGTATTTTTTATCCGACCGGGCGATGATGGTTCTGTCCAGAAAGGCATCAGAAGATGAAGGTGTTGAGGGACCGCCCATCTTATGAAAACCGTCCGTGCCAATAAAGCATAGGTCCACGCTGATGTCGTTGATCATTGATACAGCCCAACCGCCAAACACCGAAGAACTTTTCTTCCTTAGTTCCCCACCGAAAAGAAATACCTGGTTATCTGATTCGATGAGAACGCTAGCTACTGGCAGGGAATCTGTAAAAATTTTGAAACCGGATTTCATACACAACAGATTAGCCAGCTCAAAGTTGGAACTACCGGTGCCAATGATCATGGAACTATTGCTGGGGATGAATTCCAAGGCTTTTCTGGCTATCGCCTGCTTAAAGGTACTGTTCTCTTTTTCCCTGACCTGGAATGGATGTTCGACGGCGCCCTGTTTCAGAGTTGCACCACCATGACTTTTGATTAGCAGTCCTCTTTGTTCAAGATGAGTGAGGTCTTTTCGTATTGTTTCATAGGTAACATCATACTTTTTCGCAAGATCGCTGACATATACGGTGCCGGCCGCAATAATCTCTTCAAGTATCAGTTTCCGCCTTTCATCAACCAAGTACATCCATCCTCCTGAACAGGTTATTGAGCGATTCGGCTGTGAGCATAGCACAGATGATGCAAACAAAAGCAAACCCCGGCAGATAGCCGTCTCGATAAACTACCGTGAATGTCAATACCCTCCCAACAAACAAAAGTCACATTATCAATTGATATTTAAGGATTAATAGGATTTATCTTTGAAGCAACTTATCGATGGCTCTAAGGCAGTTGCCCCCTCAAGTTAAACACAATATTGATATAAATTAGTTTTTATTTGTTTTTATTGGTTTTTAATTATTTTAATATCAATAAGTTACATATTTTGTGATTTAGATCTCAGTTGACAACCAATATTTGCCAACACCATACTTGGCTTAAGTTATTAATAAGGGGGTTGAGATGAAAACGAAGATTGCTATCGCAAGTGATGACGTGGGGTTTGAACGTAAGGAGGAGATCAAAAAATATCTCGTGGAAGAGAAAGGCGCACAGGTTGTGTATGATCCTGTTAAATGCAAAGAGGACGGTGTGAACAATTTTGCCCGTCTGGCAGACGAAATGGCGGGGGTGATCCAGCGTGATGAATGCCGTCTGGGCATTTACATTTGTGGTACAGGTATAGGGTTTACCTGCCAGGTGAATAAACACTGGGGTATCCGGGCTGTTGCCGTAACGAACCCGTATTCAGCAAAACGAGCAAGACTAAGCAACAATGCCCAGGTGATTGGACTTGGCTGCCGGGTTAATGACCTCGAGTACACCAAAATGATAGTAGACGCATGGTTTGATAATCCATTCGACTTTGCTACAGCTAGAGAGAATTCCAAAAAGAACCTGCTGGAGGCTGAACGCAGTGATAATGCCTTACTGGCAAAACCGGATGATGTTCGCTGGAATATGGGGTTCAGGCCCGATGATGAAACCTGTGAGGGCTAAAAAATGGAATTGATCACACAGTTTATCAATGATCTGGGTAATTTTATATTCATCCCAGTCATCTTCCTTGTTCTGATGAAGTTACTGGGACGTCCATGGTCTGAGTGTATATCTTCAGCGATCAAGGTTGGTATCGGTTTTATCGCATTAACCATGACTATCATGTTGATGCTGGAAAAAATGCAACCGGCAGTAACCGGACTTGCCGAAGCCACAGGGTCGTCGCTAAGCGCTATTGATGTGGGAGGCGCTGCCACCGCTGTGATGGGCTTTGGTTCCAGTATGGGGGCGATTATTATTCCGCTGTGCGTGGCGGTGAACATTGCCATGCTGGTCGCACGCCTGACGGATTGCGTGAATGTCGATGTGTTTAACTTGCACCAGAATGCCTCAATGGGGGCAATAGTTGGCGCTTATTCCGGCAGCTTCCTTTACGGTGCGCTTACTGCCGCTCTGTTTCATGTCTGGGCATTGATTGCTGCGGACCTTGGTGCGCAAAAGAATGAACAATTCTTCAACCTGCCGAAAGGTGTGGCCATCTCGCATCCGGTCGCGAATACATATCTTCTGTTCGCCTACCCGTTTAACTGGGTTTACGACCGCATTCCGGGGTTCCGTAACCTGAACGTGACCGCAGAAAGCATTCAGAAGCGTTTTGGCATCCTCGGCGACCCTACCATGGTTGGTTTTATCATCGGCATCCTGCTGGGCTTCTGTGGGTATAGCTGGGAATCGCCATACCATACGGTCATTGCCAGCCTTCAGCTGGGGATGTATCTCGCGGCCGTTATGCTGCTTCTGCCCCGTATGACCTCTATTATGATGGAAGGTCTGGTACCGTTGTCCAACGTGGCACGTAAAAAACTGGTCAAGCGCTTCCCTGATCGTGAGATCACTGTTGGTATGGATACGGCACTCATTGTTGGCCATCCCTCAGTTATCGCGCCCGCACTGCTGTTAATCCCGGTGATAGTGATCCTTGCAGTGATCCTGCCTGGTAATCGTGTGATGCCACTAGGTGACCTGTCGCAGTTCGTCTTCTTTATTGCGTGCATGGTACCTGTTTTCAACGGCAATATTATCCGTACCTGGGTGACGTCGATCATCCTGTTTGGTGGTGGGCTGTACATTGCCTCGTGGATGGCGCCAGCCACTAATGAAGTGTTCCAGAAATTCGGAACAAACCCGGATGCAAGTGTGATGTATTCATCATTGAATCCTTCGGCTAACCCATTCACCGGCCTCTTCGCAGCAATCAGCCATGTGGGTATCGTTGGCTACGTACTTGCTGCTGTTCTGCTGATATCAGTGGGATACTTACTTAAACAGAAAGCACGCCGTCAGTTAAAAGCAGAAGCAGAAGCAGAAGCAGAAAAAGCGGTTTAATAATTCAAAAGGTAATGAAAATGAAAAAGATCTTAGTCGTATGTGGTAACGGTATCGCTTCATCCTCCATCATGGTATCTGTACTGCAGGACTTTCTGAAAGAACAGAAACTGGAAGCTCAGGTTGATAAATCCTCGCTGATGGCGTGTACCACTGATACTTTCAACGGATATGACCTGATCGTTTCCTCCACCAAACTGGATAACCCGGGTATCGCAACACGCGTCATTGTCGGTGCCGGCCTATTGACCGGTCTGGGTGAAGATGAAATCTTCGATGCCGTCAAAGAAGAAATGCTGAAGTAGGTGATGATGAAACTTGAAATTCTTGTTAATGACGTTGAAGAAAAGATCACTGACTGGCAGGCTGCGATTACGTATGCCGGGAAGAAACTGCTGGAGAAGGACTATATCACGCCAGAGTACATTCAGGCCTGTCTGGTACGTGAAAAAACTTATCCGACGGGTTTAATGATGGCCAATGGTCAGGGTATTGCGATCCCTCATGCAGACTACACCTTGGTAAAGACCAACAGCATCAGTATCGTTCGTTTTGACAAAGGTGTGATCTTTGGCCAGATGGAAGATGCCGACCTGACCGTTGAATGCAGCATCATATTCAACCTGGCATTTGCCACGAGCGATCAGCATATGTCAGTACTGCGTCGTCTGTTCACACTTTTCCAGGAGCTGTCATTCATAGAGTCGTGTCGTAACCTGAAAACAGACGAAGTTGGAAAATACGTTGAAGAGATGCTTTCAGCATCCTAATAAGCAAGAGGCAGATACGCAGTCATCTGCCTCATTCACAAAAGAATTGCAAGATGAAAAATTACACTATCGTTTTGAACGAATTAGCGTCGATTGCAGAAAATATCAATGAGCAGGAATTCAACGCCATAGTGGATTCCATTATAACAGCAAACTCCACACTTGCGGGTCTGGCTGACCTGGTGTTGATCATTCCGGCGAATGACAGCACCCATCCTATGGGCTCACTCTTTGAGCAGGCTAGCCTGCTGACATACGACAGAATGGTGATGGCATTAATGGAAAATCTCAATGAGACGAGCCACACGATGAAAACACGTCACGCCGACATTGAAGAACACCGGCGCGGAGTATATTGTATGGCTATCAGTTCAGAAGCCTGATGGCCGTATCAAAATCAGTAATTAACACGTTCAGAAGCCCGGATTTTAAAGAGGCAACTATACCTTCATACTTCTCTTCTCCCCCCGCCACACCGATCAGTGTTTTCGTTGTCCTCAGTTGCTCAGTCGTAATACCAAACCCCAGGCGGCTCATGGGACTGTCAATTATTTCCCCTTTGCTGTTAACCAGCGTCACGCAGACATCGGCGGTAATATCCTGGCTGATCAGCGAATCCCGCCAGGAATTCGGGAAGATATCGCACAGACTTGATGAACCCGTTTTCCACGCACCGATTCCCGTAATCACAACGTCCATTTCCGGATAAAATTTCTGAGTGTCCAGCACTGCCTGATCACCCGATAGTTTTTTTGCCAGACTTTCATCATCGACCCACATAGGAACGTACATGGGATGTGCTTTTCCATGAGAGATGGCGGCAATTTTATGAATCAGATCCACGGGCCCCTGACTAAACTCGATGCCCGGATGTACACCGGAGAGTTGGACAACCTCTAGAGGGGGTAAAGACACAAGCTGGCTGACTGTGCTGGACAATACCCTTCCCCAGGCCATACCAAATTTCATCCCCTCGCGGAGCGTTTCACTTAGATAATTCGCCGTGATCCCTCCTAGTTTGACGTTCAACTGCTCCTGGGTGGACCAGGTCTCTGAAGCAGGCAGGACAACAGCATCTTTAAGTTGATATTTTTTGCAGAGGTTACTGGCCATCTCTTCATCGAGTTCCCGCTGCTTGGGGAAGACAAACTTAATATATCCCTGCTCAATAGCATCATCAATGAGACGAGCGACTTTAAAGCGTGATACCCCAAGCTCTTCTGCAATTTCAACTTTAGTTTTCATTTCTGCAAAATAGCGCCTTACAACCAGTGAGTACAAATATCGTGGGTCTGATTTCTGCCAACGAGGGTTTACTATAGTTTTGGACATAGATTTTCCCACTAACGTTAAGATGCAATACAGATTATCATCAGCAACACCTGTTGCCGAAACTCAGATGAGTATACATTTTTACGCTCATAAGGTATGCACCAATGAGTGCTATGGTTCATGTTCTGTGACGAAGTACACCATATTTTGCGATTTTAGTGCCATCGTTCTGGCTATCTTTTCTATGATATGGAAAGACCGACAGTTCCAATCTTAGTAAAGAGGAAAAATCAAGCGGTTTTTTGTGCATGGGTTTATTACATCAGCCAGCCATGAACAGAACAGACAGAAGACTGCTATACCAACACCCTATGCTAAGAGAGCAGTGTCTGTCGTTTGTCGCACAGACACTGCATGGCTTTGTTGAATAAATCAGATTTCGGGTAAGTCTCCCCCGTAGCGGGTTGTGTTTTCAGGCAATACGCACGCTTTCAGGCATACCTGCTTTCGTCATTTTGTTCAGCGCTCGTACCAGGGCCATAG
>OJKH01000386.1_pt1 | contig 19293 bp, 9 predicted proteins | sample 1596471 | NCBI WGS metagenome assembly OJKH01 (sample SAMEA4350108, study PRJEB24818) | metagenome | biome: human; feature: gut; material: faeces | place: Denmark | collected 2013-09
ATTAAGGTGAACGGTGGTAAAGAAATACACATGAGGGGTTATGCACCGACTTCTGCTTACAAAGCAGAATATGAAGCATTGGTTGCGGGTGACACTACACTGGATGCAAATGTTTATTATTCAAATACCAAAGGTTCCACTTGGGGAGTTAAACTTCCGGTTGGCACACGTCATGCTTATGAACGTGTACCATTTAGAGAAGCATATCCTGATTTTACTAAATGGGTAGATAGTAAGGGTGCTTCAAACCAGAAATGGTATGAGAATTTTGTTGATGAAAAAACTATAAGATATTGGTAATGCAAATTATCAGTCAATACGTTATTTGAGTTATTTTGTACAATTTGAACCCCTCTTTTTTCGAAAAGAGGGGTTTCTTTGTATTCGGAAGAATAATCTTTAAACTAATACCGTAATGACGAAGCGATTTTTTATAGGCTACAGTTTGATTACTTTTTTTCTCTTAAATAGTGTGGTGCTTTTGGCACAGCACAAAGCTTCTTTTGTGCAGCAATGGAAAATAGAAGATGCATCCCATGCTTTGCAAATAATAGAACGTGCAGATACATTAGAATTGATAGTTCCGGACGGACTGACTATGTGGTATCGGCAACGATTGACGGGCGATTATGAAATAAGTTATCGTATTTGTATGGTGATGCAAGGTGGAAAGTATGACCGCTTGAGTGATCTGAACTGCTTCTGGGCTGCCAATGATCCTAAATACCCTGATGATCTTTTTGCCCGTAGTCAGTGGCGTGACGGCATCTTTAAAAACTATAACACATTAAACCTTTTCTACGTTGGATACGGAGGAAATGATAACTCAACGACCCGTTTCCGTCGATACAAAGGAGAATATTATGGAGTGGCAGATGACAAGGTGAAACCTTTATTGAAAGAATATACCGATGCCTCTCATTTACTCGTCCCCAATCAATGGTATGAGATTCGGATTCGAGTGGAAAAGGGAATCACAACTTATTCTGTGAATGATGAAGAGTTGTTTCGCTATACCCTTGCGGGTAGTGAAGGTGACGGACACTTCGGTTTACGTCTTTTGCAGAATCACGTACTCTTTACAGATTTTAGAGCGACTATACTTTGACTTATATACTGAAAACCTAATAAGACTATATTTCCATGATGAAACAACCTTTTACTAAATTTGGAGTGACAACTCTGTTTTCTCTTTTGTGTTCAGCATTCCTTCATGCGCAAGTTGTAACAGATGAACGGATGTTTTCTTTTGAAGAACCGCAAATACCGGATTGTATCACCGCTACCCATTCCCGCCTGTCGGTATCTGATCTGCATTATAAAGATGGAAAACATTCGTTGGAATGGACATTTGAACCGGGTGGTATATTGGAACTCAAGAAAGACCTGAAGTTTGAGAAGAAAGATCCGACCGGCAAGGATTTATATCTTTCGGCTTTTATTGTGTGGGTTTATAATGAAGTTCCCCAAGATGCGACCATTGAGTTTCAGTTTCTGAAAGACGGCAAACGATGCACATCTTTCCCTTTTGGTATTAATTTCAGTGGTTGGCGTGCCGCATGGGTTCGCTATGAACGTGATATGCAAGGCACACCGGAAGAAGGCATGAATGAACTCCGGATTATTGCTCCAAATTCAAAAGGAAGCCTTTTCATCGATCATTTGATTACGGCTACTAAAGTTGATGCACGTCAACAGACGGCCGATCTGCAAGTTCCTTTTGTCAATGCCGGGACCACCAACCATTGGCTGGTTGTCTATCAACACTCGCTTTTGAAACCGGATATTGAATTGACTCCTGTAGACGATAAGCAAAGAGCAGAAATGCAACTGTTGGAAAAGCGTTTTCGTGATATGATCTACACGAAAGGAAAAACGACTGATAAAGAAGTAGAAACCATCCGCAAGAAATATGATTTCTATCAGATAACTTACAAGAACGGCCAAGTATCGGGAGTACCTATTTACATGGTACGTGCTTCAGAAGCTTATGAACGGATCATACCAAACTGGGATAAAGATATGCTGACTAAAATGGGAGTGGAAATGCGTGCTTATTTCGACCTGATGAAAAGAATTGCCGTTGCATATAATAATGCGGCAAATCCGGTGATTCGGGAAGAAATGAAGAAGAAGTTCTTAGCAATGTACGATCATATAACCGATCAGGGAGTAGCTTATGGTAGTTGTTGGGGAAACATCCATCATTATGGCTATAGTGTTCGCGGTCTGTACCTGGCATATTTTCTGATGAAAGATGTGCTTAGGGAAACCGGGAAACTTCAGGAAGCCGAACGGACATTACGCTGGTATGCGATTACTAACGAAGTATACCCTAAACCGGAAGTCAATGGAATTGATATGGACTCTTTCAATACACAGACCACCGGACGCATTGCCAGCATTTTAATGATGGAAGATACACCGGAAAAACTACAATATCTCCGGTCTTTCTCCCGTTGGATTGATTTTGGTTGCCGTCCTGCATTGGGATTATCCGGTTCGTTTAAAGTAGACGGAGGTGCTTTCCATCATCGAAATAACTATCCGGCTTATGCTGTGGGCGGACTCGATGGAGCAACCAATATGATTTATCTTTTCAGCCGGACGGAATTTGCTGTTTCCGAGTTAGCTCATGAAACAGTGAAAAATGTACTGTTGACCATGCGTTTCTATTGCAATAAGCTGAACTTCCCTCTTTCCATGTCCGGTCGTCATCCGGATGGAAAAGGTAAACTGGTTCCTATGCATTTTGCTATGATGGCTCTAGCTGGTTCTCCCGATGGAAAGGAGGAATATGATAGTGAAATGGCTTCTTCTTACCTCCGTCTGATTTCAGACCCAAGTATTGCAAATGACTCTCCCGAATATATGCCTAAGGTTTCAAATGCTGAAGAACGTAAGGTGGCAAAACTTCTTATAGAGAAAGGTTTCCGTCTGGAACCGGACCCGCAGGGAAATATAGCGATGGGATATGGTTGCGTCTCTGTTCAACGTCGTAGCAATTGGTCGGCTGTGGCACGTGGACATTCCCGTTATCTATGGGCGGCAGAACATTATCTGGGAGCAAATCTATACGGTCGCTACCTGGCACACGGCAGTTTGCAAATATTGACTGCTGCACCGGGACAGACAGTAACTCCCGCCACTAGCGGCTGGCAGCAGGAAGGTTTTGACTGGAACCGTATTCCGGGAGTGACATCTATTCATTTGCCATTGGAGCAATTGCAGGCTAAGGTGCTCAATGTGGATAGTTACTCTGGAATGGAAGAGATGCTTTACTCCGACGAGGCTTTTGCCGGTGGTTTGTCTCAACAGAAGATGAATGGTAATTTCGGAATGAAGTTACATGAGCATGATAAGTATAACGGATCACATCGGGCACGTAAATCTTACCATTTCATCGATGGAATGATTGTCTGTCTTGGTTCGGATATTGAAAATACAAATACGGAGTTCCCGACAGAAACGACTATCTTCCAATTGGCAGTTACTGATAAAGCAGGGCATGATTATTGGAAAAATTATCAAGGAGATAAGAAAGTATGGGTGGACCATTTGGGAACGGGTTATTATGTTCCAACTCCCATCCGGTTTGAGAAGAACTTTCCTCAATACTCGCGAATGCAAAATACAGGAAAGGAAACAAAGGGTGATTGGGTTTCTTTGGTTGTAGATCATGGAAAGGCACCGAAAAACGGAAGTTATGAATACGCTGTTCTGCCTCAGACGAATGAAACTCTGATGAAGAAATTTGCAAAGAAGCCCACTTATAAGGTATTACAGCAAGACCGGAATGCACATATTGTAGAGTCCGTTTCCGAACAGATCATTTCTTATGTGTTGTTTGAAACTCCTGAAACGACATTGCCGGGTGGTTTATTACAACGTGTGGATACTTCCTGTCTGGTTATGATTCATAAAGGATCTGCTGATAAGATTAAGTTGACGGTGGCACAACCGGATTTAGCTTTGTATCGCGGTCCAAGCGATGAAGCGTTTGATAAAGATGGGAAACGCATCGAACGTAGTATCTATTCACGACCATGGATTGAAAATGCCAGTAGTGAAATACCTGTGACTGTAACGATAAAAGGGCAATGGAATGTAGAAGAAACTCCGTTTTGCAAGGTGATTTCTTCTGATAAGAAGCAAACAGTTTTGCAGTTCAGTTGTAAAGATGGTGCTAGCTTTGAAGTGGAGTTAAGGAGATAAAAGTCAGACAATAGGAGATCATTTGCTTTTCCTGATAGGGGAACACTAGTTTCTCTTGGAGAAACCATAGTTTCCATGCCGTTGAAACTATTGTTTCTCGGTGCTGAAACTACAGTTTCCCAATGCTGAAACTTTAGTTTCCCGGTACGAAACCTTTGGTTTCAAGCCTTGAAACTAAAAGTTTCCCCACGAGAAACAAAGGTAATGCATTCATGAAATAAATAGGATTGCCTGGAGCTTCCAGAGTGAATACCTCCGCGTTGTGAAATGTAGTTTATCTGTTTCTGGTGACAGCATTATTGTTGTCACACTGCTGTCACCTATTGCTGTCACGGTGTTAATTGTTAATAATCAAACCGTTAAGCAGCAATCGGTGACAGGTGACAGATATATAATTAAAATAATTGTATAGAGAGGTTCGAACATAAACATGGCAACGGCAACAATACGGTTGTTACATACGGCATGGGTATCTTGAATTTTCCCATTGGACGTATTGAGCGAACCATACCATGCAGAGCTTAATGTATATTCCAACCCGAATTTCCAGTGGGGGACATTGTAGGTCAGTTCTGCTCCTGCCGTAACTAATTGGTTAAGGTCTGTTCCTGTTCCATAAAGTTTTGCATCATTTCCTTTGGGAGCATATAGTGCATCACTTGTTCCCAGATTCTTGGCATAGCCTACGAAGATTCCCGGCTTCCATTTCTGTCCGTAGACAACGTTGAACCAAGAGCTGGAGAAACGTATCGGAGTATATTCTTGTTCTCCCGTTTGTTCGTTGACAGACTTGATCCCGAATCCACCCAAACCGGAAGCTTGTGTCAGATTGGATCCTAATACACTCTTCGCAGCGATGAACCAGTCTTTGTTGGTGTATTTTACATGAGCTTCGTATGAAAGAGTTGTGATGCGTTCGTCTACCTTGTATTTATCTGTATTTACTATAGACTCCGTACGTGGTTTCAATGATAACAACTCAATGCCTACGCCGGCCAGCAAACCGCCATTCTTATAATCAGCTCCGACATAAAATTCGGGAATACAGCTTTGCTTCAGATACTTATGTGTTTTCCCTTCCGGTCCTTGTGAAGTATATTGTGATTGCCACACTGCGGCTCCGGTAAGTTGGACATTCTTGTTTGTATAGCGATAACGAATTTGTGGCGCACGGCTGAAGGGCTGAAACGGTGCTCCTACGGAGAGATTAAGAATCTGCGGAGACACATCTCCGAATAAGGGATGCCAGTTCTGTCCGAGTAATAAAGCTGATTTTCCCCAATCCAGATTCAAATAAGCATGACGAAGGCGAATGACCGAATAAGAAGTGCCTGTGCCGCGGAAGTCGACCTCTACTTTGGCAGAAGTCTTGGCCGTCCCCAGCTTCGGACCGGCAACGTCTACTCCGAGACGTGAATACAAGGTATAGAAATTGCTGTTAGGCGTTGAGTTCAAATCATTCCCATCCGGATCACGTTCCTTATCTTGCGGATACATATAGAACAAGCCGTCTACGGTTTCTTCGTTAGCACGACTATTATAATAGAAGTCGGTGCGGATTTGTCCGTAGAATTTGAACTTGAAATCCTGCATTTGTGCAAAACTGCCCGATACGATTATCAGGCAAAGAAATAAGAGAATGTACTTTTTCATAATGTGCATGTTTGTAAACGGGTGCAAAATTACGTAAAATTACTGGTTATTAGTTTATCGTTGATTAAAAAAGGCAAGTATTGCCTGATTGTATTTGTTGAGGCTTGTGCTTTTATGAATTGCTTTCAGTAATTTTCTGTCTGCTTGCGGCATTAAATATTCCCAGAAAGTTTTCATTTTGTTCAGAAGCTGTTCGTCTCCTCCTTCTAACTGTTCTGCATATTGATTGTATATACATTTATGCATAGATTGCAATTTTTCTCTTATTTCATCAAGCTCAAGTGTACGGTTTTGTCTATATTCCAATGCCAATGCCGGGTTGGCAAGTAATCCTCGTCCTATCATTATTCCGGCTAATCCGGGAAACTGTTCCTGAATGTGGTGAATATCTTCCACACTATTGATATCCCCATTATAGATGAGCGGATGTTTGCAGACTCCCTGAAAGGCTTCAAACGCTTTAAGGTCGACTTCTCCTTTATATTGCTGTTTTCCCAAGCGGGGATGCATAACCACTTGTCGTAGGGGGAGCTCATTGATAATCGGAGCCAGTTTCAGACATTCCTCCGGATCTTCCCAACCCAACCTCATTTTGATAGAAAAACTAATTTGCGGATATTCCGTAATCAGCCGGCTAAGTAACGCTTGCACTTCTTCGGGATAAGGAAGAATACCGGAACCATTGTGGCGTTTAGCCAGCATGGGAAAAGGGCACCCCATATTGATATCGACTTCCTTATATCCCTTTTCAATGAATAGGGATAAGATTTTTTCTGCTTTCTCAAAAGAGGGAGCTATCAGTTGTGGAATCAGATGGGGTACTTGATTATTCCCGGGTTCGATTCCTCGGACATCTCTATGGCGAAATCCGCCTTTTTCGAGTCGTACAAATGGGGTATAATAAGTATCTATACCTCCGAAGCAGGCAGCATGAGCATTACGGTAAATCACGTCGGTATAACCTTGTAATGGGGCAAAATGAATAGGAAGAGTCTTTTGCATTGTTTTTATTTTTGTGCAAACTTATATATAAATGTTGATTTATACGCTAGTTGAGTAAAGAAAATTGCTTTTTCGGAGGAGAAGAAAGGGAAGAGGGTGGAAAGATATGGTAAAAGTAAAAGAGAGGAACCTCGCGGTCCCTCTCTTTCTGATGTTAAATTGATTAAAGTCTGATTTTTATAAACGTTTTCTATGATTGAAGGTTAGAAAAATTGGGGGATATGCTTTTATTCTACAACGTTTATAGTCAGTTCACGTATTACTTGACCACCTTGATGGACGTAGTTTGCATTGTTGGCTACGAAGGTAGCGGTGTATGTTCCGGCCTCCTCGTAGGTATGTGAGTATATCTCTAATGTTTGCGAGATATTTTTGATGGCTACACCAGCGTCAGGATCGCAGGAACCATTGAGGAGGATTGGATTGGAAATAAGCCAAGTATCTCCTTTGGTATAATCTTTTTTACCTCCACTCGTTACGAAATCATTCGGTTGGCTAGTTCTCCAAAAATATGGGATATTACCGTCCACTGTGGTATATGCTATCTTGTCTGCATATTCTGCGCTTTTCATTTCTTCAAGTGTCAGATTTTTGTTTCCTAATGCTTCCTTCAGTTTGTTGAAATGTCCTCCGTCTTTTGCAAGATCATCTAAATTATAGGTTACATTCAATGCCGAGAATTCGAAGTTCTTTGCATTAATTGTGGTTGATTTCCCATTGTTGAATTCTAGATTAAGTTGTAATCCTTTAATATGTATAACAGGCATTGTAGCGCTGTTGTCAAGGGGATTCAGGCGGAAAGCAATGCTGATTTCCTTGCCCAAGTAAGAAGTCAAAGGGCAGGAATAGTCTTTAGTAACTTTGGTTGCTTTAGGAAGCTCATCTTGGCTGACAAGTTCTGTCCATTCGCAATTAGTAACTGCTTCTTTGTCTTTTTCCACATTGTTGCCACTAATTCCTTCGAATTGATCGGATATTAATATGTGAGTAGAACCTTCGATGGTTTTCGCACTACCATAGTCATATACTACGGAGAAGTTGATTTCACATTTTTCTACGTCTTCCGGTTGCATTTCAATTCTGTTCCGGTGTTTGTATTCGTGCCCTATCTCACCGCTGAAGAAACTGATAAAATCAGGGTCACCATCGAAGCTGAACGTTACAGGGTTTCCTTTCTTTACAGTCACAGTTTTGCCATCGAAGCTGACATTGCTGTCTGTCACCACACCCACTTCCATTGCTGTTTCTTCTTTTAATTCCTTGTCGCATGAAGCCAGGGATAGTCCGGCAAAAGCGATAGTCATCAAACTTTTATATATTATTTTCATGTCCTTTTCTTTTTAAAGTTATTAAGAGAATTACCAACCCGGATTATTCGTCTTGATAGCACCGTTTGATCCTATTTCATTGGCAGGAATCGGGAAATAATTGTAAGACTTCGGAATATTGAAGTAAGTATATACATTGATTCCGAATTTCAAGGATTCGTCAGCCTGTGCCTTGTCCACTTGTTCCTGCATCAGTTTGTAATAGTCTCCCCAACGGATCAGGTCGAAACGGCGTGTGTACTCGAAACAGAGTTCCATTGCACGTTCGTCTTTGATAGCTTTGCGGAAGCTCTCTTCATCCAGATTTGCTGCAAGTTTTTTGATTCCTGCACGTTCTCTTACTGCATTGATACATTCATACGCCAAATCATTAGGGCCATGGTTGACTTCATTTTCTGCCTCTGCAATCATTAGCAGAATGTCAGAGTAACGGAGAAGAGGGAAGTTGATGGAAGTATCGTTTTTACTCTTCTTGTCTGCTTCATATTCTCTACGATATTTGGCGGCAGCCCTGTTGCGGTTCTTATTGGCATCGTTCTTCGATTCACGATCACCGTAAGTAGACCCCGGCTCTGTTTTACCATAGCTGAAGGATTTATCCCAGTATTGTTGTTCCACTTCATCTCTTTTTCCCTTTACAAATTCACGACCGTCCACCGGAGTACCTTCTCCTGCTGACTGGGTGTAAGTGAATGGAGCAATATTCCAGTTGCAACGGTCAATGTCATCGTTTGCTTCATACAATTCCAGCAGTTTAGGAGTATTCCAGATAAAAGCGTATGCATAGCCCGGATCACCTTTACCAGTAATGGATGCTTTGGAAGAAAGGTCCTTACCCTGAATGCCGATAATATTACCGATTCTACCTTCTGCACGTACATCCGTCGAACGGTTACCTGCAAATTCTACTTCCCAAATACTTTCATTAGCCTTGGCACCATCCTTATTGAGAGCAGTGTTATACTTATCAGAACAAATGTCGATAAAGAAGTCCCAATATTTGGCAGTTAGTGAATGACCCTCATTCTTGACTAACTGTGCATAGTAACTTGCTTTTTTGAAATATTCTGTAATCTCGGCACTAGTCGTGTTGTTAGCCAAACCCACTTCCTTGTCACGTTTAGGTTCACCGGCCCGGAACATATATACACGCGCCAACATTCCCCAAGCAGCCGATTTGGAAACACGTCCCGGTAAATAGTTCAAATCTTGAGCAGATTTGAGATCCTCGGCAGAACCATACATCTCTTTGATGATAAAATCATAAATCGTCTGTTTGTCCGTACGTGGAATGGAGAGGTTATAGGCATCTTCTGTAGAAGTAGTCTTGAAAGGTACATCTCCCCAACATTCTACCAAAGTAAAATAATAGAATGCGCGTAAGAAACGGGCTTCGGCTTTGTACTGCTTGCGGGTATCGTCGTTCATATCGGGCACTGCATCAATATTTTCCAGGAAAATATTGGCTCTGTTGATGCCGGAGTATAATGTGTACCACAATGCTGCAACGGCCGGATCACTTGTGTTGGCATTGTTACAGATCAACCCACTTTTGTTAGGTCCGCGGTTGGCACCACCATAGTGTCCCAGATCGTCACCTCCTACAAGGTATAAGAACTCATTTCCGTAGAAGGAACTTTGTCCCAGAATGGCATAGGTTCCTGTCAGCCAAGAGGTAGCGTCCGCTTCATTTTTGAAGAAGTTTTCAGGAGTGGTGTATGTCGGGTCTTTTTCCAAGAAATCGCAGGAAGTCAGGTTAAGTCCGACAAGAAGTGATATGATGATTATTTTTATTGTTTTCATATACGTAATTGTTTGAAGGATGATTGATTAGAAACCTAAGTTTATACCAAAACTGATAGAGTAGGCTCTCGGATAAGCGGAGAAGTCCAGTCCCGGAGTCAGTGCGCCTTCACGGATAGATACTTCCGGGTCGTAACCGGAATACCCTGTACATGTCCATAGATTCTGACCGGCAACGAATACGCGTGCATTGTCTATCTTCCATTTCTTGGTCAGTTGTTTCGGCAGTGTATATCCTAAAGACACGGTCTTCAGACGAAGGAACGAACCATCTTCGATAATACGTGTAGAGAACACTTTGTTAGAACCGGAGTCGGTAGCTCTCGGAATATTACTTTCCGGATTTTCCGGTGTCCAGCGGTCTGCGTAACTTGCGTATTGGTTCAAGTCACGTGTTTTATTGCTGTTCTCGAAGAACAGGCGGTTGGCATTCAATACATCGTTTCCATACGACCATTGGAAGAAGATGCTCAAGTCAAATCCTTTGTATTCGAAATTGTTGGTAAATCCGCCCGTATGTTTCGGCATACCGTTACCGATCATAGTGCGGTCGTTATCGTCGATGATACCGTCACCATTCAGGTCTGCGTATTTCGGCATACCCGGTTGTGTATTACTTTCGGAAGAGAAATACGGAACATTGCGTTTCAGTGTATATGTATCACCTACTTTGTCGAAATCTTCGTATTTGTATGTACCTTCGTAGATGAATCCGTACATCATTCCCATCGGATAACCCACTTTGGCAATGTAGCTGTATTGAGAGTTATAGTTCTGGTCAAATTTGGCTGCACTCAACAGAGAAGATTGGTTTTCGGCCAATTCTAATACTTTGTTCTTGTTGAATGCGATATTAAAGTTAGTAGTCCATGAGAAATGACGGTTCTTGATATTGGTTGTGTTCAATGTGAGCTCGATACCTTGGTTGCGTACCTTTCCTACATTCTTCATGGCACTGAAATAACCGGAAGAGGTGGGAAGTGCAGTATTCAGCAACAAATCACGAGTCGTTTTACGATACCAGTCTACGGTTAATCCGATGCGTTCGTCCAGGAAGCCTAAGTCCAGGCCTAGGTTCCACTGTTCGGTAGTCTCCCATTTCAGTTTTCTGTTTCTTAAGGAAGTGGGCACTGTACCTACACTTGTCAGGCTGTTTTCGAACGGATATACACCACTCGGTAGGCTACCGATCGAAATAAAATCTCCAACTTTATCTTTTAATATCTGATATAAAGCATACGTATCATACTCGCCTACACGGTTGTTACCGGTCAATCCCCAGCTTGCTCTTAATTTACCGGAAGAAACAACAGACTTCAATGGTTTCATAAAATCTTCCTCCATGAATCCCCATGCCAATGAACCGGAAGGGAAATAGCCGAAACGGTTATCACCACGGAATTTGGAAGAACCGTCGGAACGGAAAGAAACCGTTGCATAATACAATGATTTGTAGTTATAGTTCAAACGTCCCAGGAAAGAGAGCATAGACCAGGAACTCTTTAATGATTTGGTCGTACTGGGAGTTCCTTCACTCATTCCTGCCATCCCGAGTGCTTCGTTTGGAATTTGCACTGTCTTGTATGAATAGTATTCATAGTCAGAATTTTGCAGAGTTACACCTACCATACTATTAAAGAAATGCTTCCGTTTGATATTGGTCTGATAGGTTAGAATATTTTCGTTCAACCACGTTGCACGTTGAGAATGGTAGATTTCTGCATTCACCTTATCGGATGATTTCGGATTACCATAACGAGTTTTCGAGTTGTTGAATGTTTCCCCTTTGCGGGTATCGAATGTGTAACCGCCGGAAACTTTCAACTTCAATCCTTTGATAAATTCATATTCTGCAAATCCGTTGAACTGGATATAGTTCGCGTACGTCTTGCGATATTCATTTTTCAAAGACATGATAGGGTTGAAACGATAGTCGTTGGTATTGTTTATCGCGTCGTCCATGATGTTATCCATCAACGAGTTTAATGGTCTGTCCGGTTCGGTCACAGGGCGATATCCCCATACACTATAGAACAGGTTATTCATACCACTGTATGAGTTCTGGGAAGGAGAACCACCGGTAGTTGTAGTACTGGAATAGTTGGTCGTCAGATAGATTTTCAGTTTCTTCTTTTGGATGGTAGTACCCATACGGCCTTGTACACGTTTGTAGTTTGATTCCAACAAGATACCGTCCTGGTCATAATAAGATAAAGAAGCATTGTAGCGAACTCCTTCCGAACCACCGGTCAGGCTGACATTGTGGCTTTGCATCCATGCGCTGCGGAAGATTTCATCCTGCCAGTTATATTGCGGGATATTTCTATAATCTTCCAGTCCCCATTTCTTACCGTCATAATTCATGAAGTAGGTAGTTTCCATATCTTTGGGACTACGTTCTGCCTGTAGTTTGACGAATTCATAGGCATCCATCATCGGGATCGTTTTGGTGATATGCTGAATACCGAAACTTCCGTCGTATTTAATTTTAGGTTGGCCGATTGTTCCTTTCTTGGTTGTAATCATCACGACACCGTTGGCACCACGGGCACCGTAGATAGCGGTAGCAGAGGCATCCTTCAGGAAGTCGAGTGACTCGATATCGTTCTGATTAATGGCTGCGGCTATGGAGGGGTCTTCCACCGGGAAACCGTCAATGACATAAAGAGGAGAGTTGTCCTGTGTCAAAGAGTTGTTACCACGGATGACGATGTTCATCTGTCCGCCCGGCATACCTTCGCCCGAACTTACGTTGACACCGGCAATACGTCCGCCCAATGTCTCGCCGAAAGAAGCAGTCGGAGTGCTAAGCAGTTCCGCCATACTGGCTTTGGCAACAGAGCCAGTCAGATCCTTCTTGCGTATCTCCTGATAGCCGACTACTACCACTTCGTCCAATGTCTTTGTGTCTTCCTTTAATGTGATAACCATTGGCTTTTGAGTGTCCACCTTCATTTCTACTGTGACATAACCAATGAAAGAAATAACCAATATCGAATTTTTATTGGGCACGTTAAAAGCAAATTTACCGTCAAGGTCAGTGATTGTTCCTTGCGAAGTACCTTTTACCTGGACACTGGCTCCCGGCACTCCTTCTCCTAAGTTATCCTTCACTGTACCTTTAACAAGTACCTGTGCAAGTACAAAAGAAACAGAAAACAGGATCAGTCCGATGGAGGAGAGCATCCTTTTTCTAGTTTGAGTGGATAAATGTTTTTTCATATATTAAAAATTAAGTGATTTTATTGAATCTACGCTTGCAAAGATAGATGGATTGAATATTCTAATATGGATAGAATTATTCAAGATTGGTGCAAAATCATACAATTTTCCTGTTCTCATAAACTATTTTTCTTTTACGGATTCTAGTAATTCAGATAATTCTTTCACTATGTCGGGGTATTGTTTTGATACATTCGTTTTCTCCGATGGATCGGAGGATAAATCGTAAAGTTGAGGCTGTTTGTCGTTGCCTAACTCCATTTTCGTCCAATACTCGATAGCGGGGCCGTCGCTCGGTTCGATGTATTTCCATTGACCTTTTATGATGGCAAGTGTGTTATTGAGATTCTGTTGAACGACATACTCACGGTTTGTATTATTTTTGCCGAGGAGTACGTTCAGATGTTCTTGACTATCGGGAGCAGCTCCTTTACGTAAAGGTTGGTCCAAAAGGGAGGCGAGCGATGCATACACATCTATTTGAGAGAAAAGAGCTTGTTGCTTGTTCGGCTTTACTCGGGCAGGCCAGCGGACGATAAATGGAACGCGTGTCCCCGCTTCGTAAGCACTGTATTTCCCACCACGGTAGATCCCCATCGGAGTATGCCCGTTGAGAAGTTCGTAAGCTTGGTCTTGATAGCCGTCGTCGATAACAGGACCGTTATCGCTGGTAAAGATCAGGATGGTGTTGTCTGCGATGTGGAGGCTGTCCAGTGTGTGCATGATTTCACCGATGGTCCAGTCCAGTTGCAGGATGACGTCGCCACGAGTGCCGAGTCCGCTTTTGCCTGCGAAACGTGGGTGGGGGATGCGCGGTACATGTACGTCTTGCGTACCCATATATAAAAAGAAGGGTTCTTCCTGATGGGATGCAATGAAATTCTTGGCCTTGTTGGTGATGATATCGGCTATGTCTTCATCTTTCCAAAGGGCGGATTTTCCTCCGGTCATCCAGCCGATACGGGGAATGCCGTTGATAATTGTATTGTTGTGTCCCTGGCTGGGTTTTAAAGTGACGAGCTCTGGGTTCTCTTCTCCCGTAGGCCAGTCGCCTACTTTGTGGTCGTAGTTTACGGTGATAGGATCATTGGGGTCAAGTCCTACGACATGTCCGTTTTCTACAAATACACAAGGTACACGGTCTACGGTAGCCGGAATAATAAATTCGTAGTCGAACCCGATGCTTTGTGCGTTAGGGGTAATCCGGTTGTTAAAGTCGGTTCCACCTTTCGGACCGAGTCCCAGATGCCATTTGCCTACTGCACCGGTTGCGTATCCTGCATCTTTCAGCATATCTGCCATGGTGATGCAGGTAGTGTCGATAATGAGTTCAGAGTTGCCGGGAGCGATTCCTGTGTTTTCCTGTCTCCAAGGATACATACCTGTCAGGAGTCCGAAACGGGAAGGGGTGCTGGTGGCAGAAGTTGCATAAGCATTGGTGAATTGTACTCCTTGTCCTGCCAACCGGTCGATGTTGGGAGTGCTCACTTTTGTTGCTCCATAACAACTTAAATCACCAATGCCGAGATCATCTGCAAATATATAAATAATGTTAGGCTTTTGGCTATTCTGCCCATTGTTCTTTTGGGGTGCATGATTGCATCCTGACAGCGTGACGATGCCGGACAATAGGGGAAGTAGACGCGAAACGTTTTTCATAATGCTGAATGTTTTAGGAAATAATGTAATGAACACAAAGATAAGCGAATGGAAGAAAAAGAATGAGTAGGAATGTACAAGTGAAGTACAAAATAGTACACTTAAGAGGTTACCTTCTTTATTCGGGCGAAGATGTCCGGACTAAGAAACCGTTTATATCATAAATTTAGGCACGGATTACACGGATTAACGCTGTTGTTTTCATACTCATCGTTTTTTAATCCGTGAAGTCCGTGTGATCCGTGCCTAATAATATAAGATTATTTTGCAAGAGTGCTTGTATAGTTGCATGCTAATCTGTTTCTTCTCCGTCCCCTTCTTCTTCGCTCTCTTCTCCTTTACGATAAGCCAGCGGACTGACGTGATAAATCTCCTTGAAACATTTACTGAAATAGCGGGAGGAGGAGAACCCAATCCGGTCAGAGATCTCCGTGATATTCAGCTCCGGGTTATTCCTTAACATGACAGCGCCTTTTTTGAGACGTATGCTTAGGATGAAATCATTCGGGGTCTGGCCTGTAACTGCTTTCAGTTTAGTGAATAGGTTCGTACGTGCCATACCCATTTCGCGGGCGAAGATATTAACGTTGAAATCCGTATTGTCCAGATGACGTTCGATAATGGCCATCGCGCGGTCGAGCATCTCCTTATCCATCGGGTTGGTAGCCAACATTTGGGCAAAAGCCTGTGGTTGTTTGCTGAACTTCTCTTGCAATAGCCGGCGGGAATTAACTAGGTTATTGCAGCGGGAAATCAGAAGATTGGTATTAAACGGTTTCGTGATATAATCATCCGCACCAATCTTCAAACCTTCGATATTGTGCTCTATAGCAGTACGTGCGGTTAATAATACCACCGGAATATGGCAAGTGTTAAAGTCCGTCTTGATCTGTTTGCAAAGTTCCGTACCCGACATGCGTGGCATTACGACATCACTTAAAATGATGCTCGGCATATCCTTCTGTATCATCTCTAATGCTTCTACTCCGTCGGAAGCCGTACTGACTTGATAGAATGTTTCGAAAATACCGACTAACATCTGTTTGATAGATTCATTGTCTTCCACTATCAGCATTTTGGCGTCTTCGATGCGCTTGTTATCTTCTTCTTTCCATTCCGAATCAGGGATTATTTCTACTGAAGGAACAATAGTCTCTGTTTGCTGGATGGTTTCCGTATCATCTTTCGCTATTTGCTCTTCTGTGAAGTGTTCCTTGCCTAGTTTGAGGGTGATAATGAAACTGCTTCCTTTGCCCGGTTCGCTTTCTACCCGGATTGTGCCGTGATGAAGTTCCACAATACCTTTCGTCAGTGCCAGTCCGATGCCTGTACCGGCTCCGGTATTCAGCGAGTTGAGATGCTCGGTCTGATAGAAACGGTCGAATATCTTATCAATTTCGGCAGCGGCGATACCTGTACCTGTATCTTTTATTTCAATGATGACATGGTCTTTCTCCTGCGATACATTAATCGAAATTGTATCTTCGGCCTTGGTATGCTTCACTGCATTAGACAGCAGGTTGTTTATCACTTTCTGCATCTGCTTTTGGTCATACCATACTTCAATGTCATCCTTCTGTTTGTTGAACTTGAAGTTGATTTGTTTACTGCTCGCATATTCGAGGAAGAGCAGATAATTCTCATACAGGAAGTTAACCAGATTGTGCTGGCTAACTTTGATCTTCATGTGACCCTGTTCCTGTTTACGGAAATCAAGTAGTTCCGTAATCAGTTCCCGTAATTGGAGACTGTTCTTGTAGATTCCCAATACCTTATTATATATATTAGGCGTAAATGTCTGCACCTGCAACAAAGTTTCCACTTGTCCCACGATCAGCGTTAACGGTGTGCGGAATTCGTGCGAGATGTTAGTGAAGAAACGGAGTTTCGACTGGTTCAATGCTTCGAGGTCTTCAATATGCTTCTTTTCGTACTTCAAAGACTCACGGAGTTTGATGCGCGAATTATAGTTCTGAATAAGATACCATAACAGGCTGATAGTGACAATGGTATAAATCAGGTAAGCCCACCATGTCTCATACCATGAAGGGAGTACGATAATCAGCAGTCTGGCCTCTTTTATTCCTTCCCTCTGTGATTTGATGACAAGGGTATATTTACCCGGATTCAGGTTTGTATAAGTAATCAGCGTTTGCTTCCGGTAAGTATGGTTCCATTCGTCTGAGAAACCCTCCAGGCGATAGAGAATTTCATCTCTGTTGGCAGGGATGAAGTTGGAAGTGGCATATTCGATGCTAAACATCGATTGATTCGCTTTCAGACTGATTTCCGGAGTATGACAGATCGACTGTTCCAGGATGCCGCTTTCATCTCCCGGAACTACTTCTTTTCCGTTGACAAACAGGCGGGAAAGAATGATATTATATGATTTGGGAGTGAAATGTAATTTTTTCTCCCAGAAAGAAATCATTCCCTGAATACCGCCAAGGAATACTTCTCCGTCATGTGTCACAAATAGTGCGTTTTCATTGACGGCAGTCAACGGGAATCCATTCTCCGTACCGTAATTATAGAATTTCTTGCTTGGATAGTTGAACTGTGAGAATCCCTGATTGGTAATCAGCAATAAGTCTCCTTTCTGTATGGACGATTCGCATACTTCGTAGATACAGTCGCTGGATAAACCATCTGTCTGTACATCGAAGTTTTCAAAGTCATCACTTGCCTTACGGTAACGGTCGAGACCGCTTCCGGAGGTGCAGAACCACAGATTACCGTTACTGTCCTGCATGATACTGTTGATATTATTGTTGCTAAGACTGTTCGGATTAGCGGGATTGTGTGGATAATTAGTAAGTTTACCGCTGTCGAACCGGTAAGAATAAACACCCTCCCCGGTAGCCGCAATCCACAATGTACCGTCTTTATCAATGCAAAGACTGGCTACCATGCCAATACCTCTTCCTTCTTTAGTCTCTTTGAAGAGCTGTTGGCAAGCGCCTGTTGCCGGATTGAAAAGACAAACACCGTTTTGTGTGGCGACAACCAGCTTGTCCTTATAAGGTACAATGTCTCGGACGATATCCGAAGGTAGTGAGGTTGGGTCTCCGGCTTTCATTCGGTAGACTGTGAAACGGTTAGTACGCAGGTCGAGTTTGTTCAATCCTCCCAAGTGTGTACCTATCCACATGATTTCATTAGTCCGGTCGTAGTAGATTGCTTTGACATTGTTATGGGAAATGCTATTTTTGCCCTCTTCGTGGCGATACCACCGATAGGTGTTGTTTTTCCGGTCGTACACATTCACGCCACCGCCTTCAGTACAGATCCATAAGTTTCCGTCTTTATCTTCAGTCATTCTGCCGACAATCGGGCTACTTAAACCTTCTTTTTCTGTATCTCCCGTCTTGTAGCGGGTATAGATTTCATATTCCGGATTGAAATAGTTGACACCTCCGAAATAAGTACCCAGCCAAATTGTTCCTTGTTCATCTTTGACGATGCACCAGATGGAGGAGTGGGTAAGTCCGTCGGGTTTGTTCGCGTTGGCAGTGTAAAGTTGGAATTTACCTGTGCTCTTTTCATAGCGATTTAACCCGTGAAAGGTTCCTATCCACAGATTTCCTGCATTATCTTCACAGCAACTCCTTACGAAATCGGTGCAAATACTGTTTGGATTTTTAGGATCATGACGGAAGTTCTCAATGGTACTATCTGTTTTTATCCGGTAGAGTCCTTCTTCCCAGGTACAGATCCATAATTCTTTAGACGAATCTTCGTAAATACTCGCGATATTACCTCTTGTGACAGGTTGGGAAATCTTTTTGTCTCCCGATAAACAGTAAAGTCCGTTACTGGTAGTTCCCATCCACAGATTTTTCTTTTCGTCCAGGTGGAGGCAGGAGAGGGTGATATCTTTTCCGGCAAGATGATAGTAGAGATCGAAGTTTCCGGTACTTTCATTATATACAAACACTTCTTCTCTTTTCCCGATATATAATTTCTCGTTGAAATAAATAGCATCCACATTGCCTTGCAGCAACGTTTTGAATCTTTGTGTGGTCAGATCGAACTCTGCTACCCCGTCCGTACAGAGCAGGTATACCTTCCCGTTTTTGTTTCCGGTGATACGCAGCACTGTATTGCTGAACAAACTGTTCGGATCGTTTTTATTAAGTTTGAAACTTTTGATATCGTTACCGTTATACCGGTTCAGTCCTTCACGCGTGCCAATCCATATAATCCCCCGTTCATCAATATAAAGGCTATTGACAGAAAATTGGGAGAGTCCGTCGTCCGTGGTCAAGTGGCTAAAAGCTGTCTGTTATACACCTCTGACGCTGCCGACGATCTACTCTGTTGAGTACTCGGTGGTCTGCTGATCATTAAAACAGCATTAGTGTCATGAGTCACCATTAAAATTGTCCGCTGCATGTTTTGATTGATTTCC